>Ga0114993_10003594_pt1 | contig 15980 bp, 16 predicted proteins | sample ArcticOcean_MG_C_FD_87042 | JGI IMG/M metagenome (GOLD analysis project Ga0114993, IMG submission 87042) | Marine microbial communities from western Arctic Ocean - ArcticOcean_MG_CB2_150 | ecosystem: Environmental > Aquatic > Marine > Oceanic | place: Arctic Ocean: Canada Basin | collected...
GGATCCCACGCGGGGCTGGGCGCCTTGCCCATTTTGCCGGTGAGATATTCGGACCACGGCTCGAGCTTGGAAACGTACAGCGTATCGCAAGCCGGTCGTACCTGAAAGATGAGCGCGTTGAGGTTGAGCTGGGCCGCGCGCTCGATGATGGCGCGCAGTTCCTTTTGAGCAGCGGCGGTGCTGAGACCAGGTTTGGACGGCCAGTCGATGTTGTTCACCGTGGCAATCCACGCGCCGCGAAACTCCCGCGCGACCGGCGGTGGTCTCACGGTATCGGTTGGCACATATTGTGCGGCGGAAAGCCCGATGGCTGCGAAATGGAATAAGACCCCCAAGCGTGTCACGGGGATAAGATAGGGGAGAAATGATCAATTTTCAATTTTCAATTTCGAGGATGAATGGATGCTTGATAATTGAAAATTGAGATTTGATCCTTTTTATGCAATACTCTGTCGCCTTTGAATTTGTCGGACAAAGCATTTTTCTGCATCGCCGTAACGGTGTACGGCGTGGGCATGCTGTATTCTTTCTTCCTGTGGCGCAAAGGGTTCTGGCGTGACGACTGGGTGGTTTACAGTTTGCTGGGGTGTGGCCTGATTTTCCACACCATCGCCATGGCGCAGCGCGGGTTTTCGTTACAACAGTGCCCCATCACGAATCTTTATGAAGCCACGGCGTTCATCATGTGGACCATCGTGGCGGGCTTCCTTGTGGTTGGACTGTGGCCGCGGCTGAGGTTCTTGGGCGCATTTGCCTCGCCGATGTTGTTTGTGCTCGGCGTATTTGCGTTGATACCTGACATGGATCCGCCGGTGGTCGAGGGCGCGCATAATTTTTCTGGCGCACTGGGCAGCCTGCACAAGGCATTGCTGCTTTTATCGTTTGGCGCATTTGGACTGAGCGCGGTGGCTGCGGCGATGTTCCTCACTCAGGAACACGATCTCAAGCTGCACAAGTTTCGCGCCATCCTCTCGATGCTCCCTCCGCTGCAGCGACTCGAGTCGACGATGTCGCGATTGTTGTTGGTGGGTTTTGGGCTGCTCACTCTCGGGATCGGAGTCAGCGGAGCCTACCATTTTCAACCTGGAAAGACTGCTTCGCTGGGCGACCCGATGGTGGTTTGGATTTTAGCGGTCTGGATTTTTTATTTGGTTCTTCTTTTGATGAATTGGCGGCACGCACAAGGAGGAAAACGATTTGCCTGGGGAGCGCTGGGCAGTTTCCTGTTCATGATGCTTACTTTCTGGGGAGCCATGCTATCGCATTTGCAACGATTTTAATCATGTCTATCGTCTGTCTTGGCCTCAATCATCGTACTGCGTCCGTGGATATACGGGAACAGTTTGCACTGGCTGAGAGCGAGTTGCCGGCGTTGCTTGGAAAACTCTGCGAGGCCACTGGGGCCTCCGAGGCGGTGATCCTCTCTACCTGCAATCGAGTGGAAATTTATGCGGTGACTGAAGACAAACCTGTTGATTTGATTTCGGGTTTGCGGAATTTTATGCTCAATGGACGGGAGGTGCCGGACGAAGTATTTTATGAGAAAACTGGCGCGGAGAGCGTGGAGCATTTGTTTAAAGTGGCCAGCGGGCTGGATTCGATGGTGATTGGAGAAACGGAAATCTTGGGGCAACTCAAGGCGGCTTATCAGGTTTCACTGGGACACAAGCGGACTCGTGGGCAGCTCAACAAGGCATTCCAAAAGGCATTTAATGTTGCCAAGCAGATTCGTACGGAGACGAATATTCAGCGCGGGAGCGTGTCCGTTTCGTCGGTGGCGGTTGAGTTGGCGGGCAAGATTTTTGACACGCTGGGAGAGCGCTCCGTGATGGTTATTGGTGCCGGGGATACCAGCGAGAAGACAGCGCGTGCGTTGTTGAGCCGGGGGGCGGAGAATGTTTTGGTATCGAACAGGTCGTTCGATCGTGCGGAAACACTGGCCCGAGATTTGGGCGGACGCGCCGTGCCTTTTGATAAATGGGAGTCAGAGTTTGCTGACATCGACATTATCATTAGCAGCACCAGCGCGTCTCACTACGTCATTGATCGTCGGAAGCTTGAGCCGTTGCAAAAATTGCGCCAGCATCGACCGTTGTTGATTGTTGATATCGCAGTGCCTCGCGACATCGAGCCGGAGGTGAATTTTTTGGATGATGTTTATCTGTACAACATCGACGACCTGCAGGCCATCGCTGAGGATTATTTGCTGCTACGGCAAGAGGAGGTGGCAAAGTGCGAGGAGATCATTCGTAAGAAGATGCTGGAGTTGTTGGAGTCGCTCAACACGCGCTCGGCACCCAGTCGTCCGGAAGATTCTGGCGACTCCGCGAGTGACGTGTCGGCGGCAGTCACCCCAAGTTGAAAGAGGATGCCCGAACAACCGACCATAATTGCCACTCGCGGAAGCGCGCTGGCCTTGGCTCAGGCCAATCATGTCTTTGACGAATGCCGGCGGCTTTTTCCCCGGTTGAAGTTTGAGATTAAAATTCTCAAGACCACCGGCGACAAGCTCCAGTCCGCCTCGTTGGCGCAGGCCGGGAAAAGTCTGCCGAAGGGTCTGTTCACCAAGGAACTGGAAATCTCCCTCTTGCGACAGCAGGCCGATCTGGCTGTGCACAGCTTGAAGGATGTGCCCACGGAATTGCCCGGCGGCTTGGCTATTGGCGCGGTGATGCGCCGTGCGGATCCGCGCGATGTGCTGGTGTTTAAGAAAAATGCAGAGGGTGATGGGAAGTTCCCGCAATTGGTTCAAGGGGCCTTGGTGGGCACGAGCAGTCCGCGGCGGGCGGCGCAGTTGCGAGAGGGGAGGCCGGATTTGCGGGTGGAAGAAGTTCGCGGTAACGTGGCCACACGTCTTGAAAAACTAGCCGAGAGTGAATCCATGGACGCCACGGTGCTAGCGGCGGCTGGTTTGGGGCGATTGAATTTCCGGATGGATGGCGGGCGGCTGATCGGCGATGCGGTTCCCGATGGCCTGTGCGCGGAGGTGCTGGAACCGGGGGTGATGCTGCCTTGCGCGGGGCAGGCGGCGATTGGCATCGAGGTACGGGCGGAGGATGAACGCATTGGAAGCATTTGCGAGCGGCTGAATCATTTTAACAGCCGACAGGCGGTGACAGCGGAACGGGCGGTGTTGCGGGCGATGGGCGGAGGCTGCTCCTCGGCGCTGGGCACGTTGGCAATAATTGAAGGCGATCGTATGTCGTTGCGGGCGGTTTCGTTCTTGGGTGACGCCATGTGCCGGGCTGAGGCAGACGGTGATGTTCGTGAGCCGGATGAGTTGGGCGAAGAGGTGGCGAGCCAATTGCGGGACGGGTGATGGACTTTTTCACTGCCCCATGGTTTCCGCTGGGCACTTTTATAAACGGTGTGTGCATATTGGTTGGCGGTTTCACGGGCTTGTGGCTGCGGCGTCAGTTGTCGGCCGGGGTGCAGTTGAAGTTTCGCTACTTCCTCGCTTTCATGACCATCGCGGCGGCGGTGGGGATGATCTACAAGGGGGCGACTGGAGGGGATGCTGGATTTGGCCGAATGGTGACGCGTTTTGGAATCGTGTTCGTGTCGTTGATTGTTGGCGCTTTGGCCGGTCGTTTGCTGGGTTTCCAGAGACAGCTCGATAAGCTGGGGGCGTTTGCCCGGGCTCGATTGTCTAAGGCGGACGATAAAAATAGTGGGATCAGCGAAGGTTTTGTGACGTGCACGATCCTTTTTTGCGTGGGCCCGATGTCGTTGGTCGGGCCAATCGAGGATGGCTTGGGGAAGGGGATTCCATTTGCGCTGCTTGCTAAATCGGCGATGGACGGCGTGGCGACGCTGGCGATGGCACCGCGTTTTGGCTGGGGAGTGATGCTGGCGGTGATCCCGGTGGTGTCGATGCAGGGCACGGTGACGCTGCTGGCGCGGTCGTTCGCTCCGCTGCGGGACAACCCGGAATTGCTTTCGGCCGTGAGTCTGACGGGCGGTATGATGGTGATGACCATCGTGCTGGTGATTCTCGAGGTGCGCAAAGTTCCGCTGGCGGATTACTTGCCGGCCTTGGTGGTGGCGCCGTTGCTCGCGAATTGGCTTTTGTAGCGTCCCGTCATGGGAGGGCGCTAATTAACATCCGAATGAGTGCCGTGGCACTTGGGTGGTGCGTGGTGGAGTCATCGGTGACGAAACAAAATCCTTCGCCGTAGCCGGGGCCATTGGCGACACAGGCATCGGTGCGGCATTTTTTAATCTGATCGCGTGCCTTGGCGAAGATGGCGTCATGGCCGCTGTCCACCTCGTATTTCCAGCCAACAATTTTCGCATCGGGAAACCAGCGTCGCAGTTGGCGGATAATCTTGGGCGTGGGCTCCAGTTCCAATAACAGGGGGCCTGATTGAGTGGGGATTTTTTTGGATGTGAGCGGTCGTCTGGTTTTGGGATTCAGAAGGCGGCATACCCGGAAATCCGAGACCGCGGCAACATGGAATACGGCCCGGATGCCGGTGGACTTGGCGTCTTGCAGTTGATAGCGGAGGTCGGCCGATGTGTTAAATGGTATGATCCGGATTTTTTTTTGTCGGGGCCGATGGCGCGCGGTTTCGGAAAGTAGCAGCGTGACTTGATGGCCGGCCCGGGAAAGGGCGTCGGATAGCTGACATCCGAGGCGACCGGTGGAGTGATTTGTCAACCGGCGCACTTCGTCCAGTGGCTCAATGGTCGGTCCAGCTGTAAGCAGGCAGTGCACGAACTCAATGTGCATTTTCGGGCGTTGATGGCCAACTCCCAAATGCAAGTGGTGGAAATCTAGGCTTGTTTCTCCTCGGGGAGATTGAGGTCGGCGAAGGCGTTGTTCAGGTTATCCGTGGGGGCCTCGTCGCCGTCTTCGGAATCCTGATCTTGTGCTTCCGGCGCGTCGTTGTCATGGCGATGTTTTTTTGGTTTGGGGTTTTCCTTGCGCTTGGAAGGTGCCAAAGGAGCCAGCATCACGGAGATGCCACGCCCGGCCTTACGCGGCTGGGTATCGGGCTTACCGTAGGGGGAAAGGTCGTTGACGAATCTCTGCATCGTCTCAAAACCAAATTCTTTGTGAGCGTTTTCACGGCCGCGAAAGCGAAGGAACACTTTTACTTTCATCTCATCGCAGAGAAAATCGATCGCGTGTTGAAGTTTGTATTGGTAGTCGTGCGGGTCGGTGAAGGGCCGCAGTTGAATCTCCTTCACCTTGATGACGATTTTGTTCTTCTTCTGCTCCTTTTCCTTCTTGGCCAGTTCGTACTTGTACTTGCCAAAATCGCAGATGCGGCAGACTGGCGGTCGGGCCTGGGCGGCTACTTCAACCAAATCCAGCCCGTGGGCCTTCGCCATTTCAAGAGCTTGGCGGGTGGGGAAAATCCCTACCTGTTCGCCTTCCGCATCCACGAGGCGCACTTCGCGCACACGTATGCGCTCGTTGGTTCGGATTCTGGGGGCGCGCTGAAAGCGCCTACGGAAAGGGGGGCGACTCAAGACAACCCGGGGGTTGGGGTTTTAACTGGGCCAACGACTGCGGCTATTGTGTTATTTACGTACAACGGGCTCATTGTGTTTCAACTGTTGAGTTTCGGCAAGAGAAAATTCAGATGAATTTTTGCTCGTTCACATGGTGCAGCGCGGGTAACGTCCCCGCCCGATATGGCCAAGGTGAAACCATTCAGGGCTCTGCGCCCGCGTCCAGACTTGGCGGAGCAAATTAGCGCCCCGCCATACGATGTGTTGTCGACGGAGGAAGCCAGGGCGATGGCGGCTGATAATCCGCTTAGTTTTTTATATGTTAGTAAACCGGAAATCGATCTGCCTTCCGAAATCGATCCATACGCACCGGAGGTTTACGAAAAGGGGGCGGAGAATTTCAGGAAGTTACAGTCTGAGGGGTGTGTGGCGATGGAAGCTGAGCTAGCGTTTTACCTGTATCGCCAAGTGATGAACGGCCATTCGCAAACAGGCTTGGTGGCCTTGGCTGATTGCGCGGAATACGAGACGGGCGTCATTAAAAAACATGAGCTTACGCGGCCCGCTAAGGAGGCCGACCGGGTGAGGCACATGGAGGCCCTGGATTCGCAAACGGGACTGGTGTTCCTCACTTATCGTTCTGTTCCTGAGATTGACAAGTTCGTGGCTGAGAGGTCGGATATGGATCCGGACTACGATTTCACCGCGAGCGATGGAGTGAGGCACACGGCATGGGCGGTGACGGATGAAGAGGGTGTGGAATTTTTACAAGGCGCCTTCGCGGGCGTGGAGGCCTTGTACATTGCCGATGGGCATCATCGGAGTGCCGCAGCGGCGTCCGTCTGCCGTGCGCGGAATGACTCGGGCTCAAGTGACGGGTTTATCACTGTCATTTTTCCGGATCACCAAATGCAGGTTCTCGCCTACAACCGCGTGGTGAAGGACTTGAACGGGTTGTTGGCCGATGAGTTTCTAGAAAAACTGGGAACGGTATTCTCGATGGATGGAGGGGGGCAGCCGGAAACCAATAATGAACTGTCGCTTTACTTAGGAGGCGAATGGCGACGGTTACGCTTTCGCCCTGAATGCGCGGTGGGGGACACGCCGGAAGAAGCTCTGGACGTGTCGTTGCTGCAGCGCCATGTGCTCATGCCGTTGTTGGGCATTGACGATCCTCGCACGAGCACGCGCATTGATTTTATCGGTGGCATTCGCGGCATCGCCGAACTGGAAAAACGAGTGGATGAAGGTGGATGGGCCTGCGCTTTTGCCATGCACCCAACGAGCATCGCCGATCTTTTGGCCGTGGCTGATGGTGGCGGGCTCATGCCGCCCAAGAGCACGTGGTTTGAGCCGAAGTTGCGTGATGGACTGTTTTGTCATAACCTCTGATTTTACATGAAAATTGTTCTCGCATATTCGGGTGGGCTGGACACGTCGGTGTTGCTGACGTGGCTCAAGGAAGAACATGGCGCCGAGATGATTGCCTTTTGCGCTGACATCGGGCAGGAGGAGGAATTGCGTGGGCTGAATCGGAAGGCTAGGCGCACCGGCGCGAGCAAGGTTTACATCGACAACCTTCAGGAAGAGTTCGCGCGGGATTTTATTTTTCCCATGATGCGGGCTGGAGCGATTTACGAGGGGCAGTATCTTCTTGGCACTAGCATTGCGCGCCCGCTCATCGCCAAGCGAATGGTCGAGATTGCCCGCCTGGAAAAGGCCGATTCCATCGCGCACGGGGCGACTGGCAAGGGGAACGACCAGGTTCGGTTTGAGTTGACCGCCGCGTCGCTGGCACCGGGCCTTGAGGTGATTGCGCCGTGGCGTGATGAGAAGTTTCGCGAAGAGTTTCCTGGGCGCAAGGAGATGCTGGCTTACTGTAGGCGCAAGGGCGTGGAGGTGGAGGCCAGCGCGAGCAAGCCTTACTCGATGGATCGCAATCTGCTTCACATCTCGTTCGAAGCGGGCATTCTGGAGGATCCGTGGTTCGATGCATTCGCGCCGAAGAACAAGGGAATGTTCAAATTAAGCGTGGCTCCGGAAGATGCGCCGGACAAGCCGGAGTACGTGACGCTAGAATTTAAAAAGGGAGATTGTGTGGCCGTGAACGGCAAGTTGCTCTCGCCCTTGGCGGTGATGAAACGGCTCAACAAGCTCGGCGGCAAACACGGCGTGGGGCGGGTGGACTTGGTGGAGAATCGGTTTGTGGGCATGAAAAGCCGCGGCGTGTACGAGACTCCTGGCGGCTCGATTCTGCATTTTGCGCATCGGCAAATGGAAAGCCTGACAATGGATCGCGAGGTTATGAGCTTGCGCGATTCGCTTATCCCAAAATACGCTGAGATGGTGTACAACGGATTCTGGTTTGCGCCCGAGCGCGAGGCGTTGCAGGCGTTGGTGGAGGACACCCAGAAAAATGTGAGCGGCACGGTCCGCGTGAAACTGTATAAAGGGGGCATCTACACCGCCGGCCGCAAGTCACAGGTGAGTTTGTACAACCCGGCATTGGCAACGATGGAAGCTGATCCCACGCAGGCATACGATCAAGGCGACGCCACGGGTTTTATTCGCCTGAATGCGCTGAGATTAAAAGTTGCCGCGCAGGTGAAGCGCGCGCGGCGAAGGCGTTAGTTGGCTGGCTTTTCCTGGACGAAGGCGTTCAGGTTTTTGACTCCCGCGGACTTCGCGGCGTCGCGAACAGCCACGATCGCCTCGAAATCCGCCTTGCCGTCGGCTTCAATTGAAAGGGAAAGATTGGGCTCCGCCGCCACGCGCTTTTTTAACTCGGAATCCAGTTTTTCAATTTTGATTTTTTCTCCGGCCAACAGCACATGATCAGCGTCGCGTGGGATTACCACGACCAATGGTTTCGCATTTCCGCCAAGTTGGCCGTCGGAATTATTTGAGGTGGCCAACTCTATGAAAGCCTGCGAGTCCTTGAAAGTCGTGCTCACAACGAGGAAAATCAGCACGACCATCAAGACGTCGACCAAGGACACAATGATGACCGCGGGCGGCGTGCGGCGCTTGTTCTGGACAAACTGCATGACGGTCAGTGTTTGCGCCCGTAGTGTTTACGGAGGAACTCGTCGCAATGACTCTCGATTTCCACGGCGAAAGTCTCGATGCGCTTGCTGTATAGGCTCCACGCTGTGAGTGATGGAATGGCGATAGTCAGCCCCAGCAACGTGGCCTGCAGCGCGATGGAGATGCCGTCGGCAAACTGCGATTGATCCGCACCGGCGACGCCCATTGCTTTAAAAAGTGTGATCAGCCCGAAGATGGTGCCAACGAGGCCAAGCAGTGGAGCGATGCCGGTGGTGATTTCCAGCACGACCAAACCGCGCTCGAGTTTGGCGATCTCGTGCCGTGCGCGTGTTTGGAGGCTTTCGGAATTTTCCTGGCGGGAAAGGTGGCGGTTGTTAATCGCGTAAGCCAGCAGGCGTCCGTACGTGGAATCATAATGTTCGCAGTAGGTTTTTAACGTCGGCAGATCATCAATGTCCTGCAATTGTTGTTGTGCTTCGCGCAGGCCGGGCGGGATTACTTTGGACGATCGCAGAGCTAGTCCACGCTCGATGATGAAGGTGAGGCTGATGACCGATAATAAAATAAGCAAAGTGATAATAATTGTCTTCATCCGTGAACTGCCGCCGTTGGAATTGGTCGAAGAATCGTGGTCAACTTTAGTCTCTTGTTTTACACTGGCCGAGGCGTTGGCATCCCCAGCGTTCCCCCGGAAGGGCGCGGCCATGATGGCTGCCATGAAAAGCAGGATTAGAAAATTCCGCCGGATCAATTCAGTCACGGATATTGAAGCTGAAGGTGATGAGGCAGGGGCGACGGTTGCCGAGGGCGCGTTTCATTTTATCGTCCCATGGCTCGAATGGGGCGGGCTCCTCAATGGAGCGCTGGCAGATGAACTCGGGGATTGATTGGGTCGCGGTGGCGCTGGGCCGCGTGATCCGGAGACCCTCGATGCGGCCGGTACCGAGCAGTGTGAATTCCACCACCACACGGTATGGCTCGTGCATTCGTGCTTCTTGGTTTTTTCGAACCCAGCTGTTGTAGATGGCGGTTATCAACTTGTTGTCGTAGTCGCCATAGCCAGTGAGGACGACATTAAATGTAGGGGCGCCTTTGCGAGGCACTCCGCCTTTTTGTTTGCGGGCAGCGCCGGGCAGCAGTTGCGGGCTGGGGCGCTGGGCATTTGCGAGGCGGCGCTTGGCGCGTTCCAGCGAGGACTCGGCCTTTGGATTGGGGCGGCTTGACTCAGGTAAAATGGGGGCTGGTCGACTGGGGATTAACGGTGCAAGCGGCGGGGTTGGCTTGGCAAGTTGGATGGATGGGGCTTGCTTTTTGGCGGGGCGCGGGCCGGGTTTTGGAGCGGTCGCGCGCGGCTTGTCGGGTTTTGTATAAGTAGGTTTGGCGGCTTGGCGCGTTGCGGGCTTGGTTTTTGGAGTTGCAAGTTTTACGGGTTTGCGGGCGCTCTCGGGGGCAGGGCGGGGCGTGGGTTTGGCCTTCGAGGGCTGTGGGATGTCGCGGGCACGCGGGGTTTCATTTTGGGTGCCTTTGATTTTTGGCTGTGATTTTTCTTCCGGCTCGGGATTGGCGGCGAGTGAATTTTTATTGGAATATTTGTCGGTGTCTTCCGGCTTTTTAGCGGACTCTTGATTGGGCTCAACCTGCACAAAAATCTCTGGCAAATCTTTTTTCTTGGGTGGCAGAGGTGGTTCGGGCGGTGTGATTACTGGCGGCTTTGGCTTGGGGCGGGGCTTGATGAATTCCAGTGAGAGTTGCTTTTTTTTCTCTGGTTTCTCGGCGAGGATGACGGCGGGATCCAGCACGCCGGTCCAGATGACCGCCCCCCAAGCAAGCAGATGTGCCAGCAAGGAGATGACCACTGTGGTCGTCAGCCGGTGCTGGCTCCAAGCGGTTCGAAGAGTTGTTGTTTGGTTCGCTTCCATCCCCTCGTCAGGCTGAGTCAAAAAACGTCCGGAGGCAATCTTTTGTTCAGACCGTCACTTTTTCTCCGTATTCTGGCACAAGTACTTTGGAGGTTGGCAGTAGGTCGCGCAGGGTGTCGGCGAAGGCAAGGGATTGTTCCTCTTCGCCGTGCACGACAAAAGCTTGTTTAATTTTCCCCGTCAGGTTTTCAACATATTGGCGCAGCTCGTGTTTGTCGGCATGACCGGAGAAAGCATCAAGGCGGGCGACCTGGGTCTTGACCTCGTATTTGTCGCCAAAGATTTGCACGGTGGAGTCGCCGCGAATTATTCGTGAGCCGAGTGTATGTTGCGCGCAGTAGCCGACGAAGAGAATGAGGTTGTTTGGATTCTCGATGTTGTTTTTTAAATGATGCCGGATGCGGCCGCCTTCGCACATGCCGGAACTGCTGATGATGATAGCCGGTTCCTTGGAGGTGTTTAGCTGCTTGGAATGTGCGACGTTTCGAATGTAGCGTAGGTTTTCCATTCCGAAGGGGTTTTGTTTTTCTCGCAGGAAGGTATAGATTTCTTCGTTAAAACATTCCGCGTGGAGCCGGAAAACCTCGGTGGCATTCACGCTGAGCGGGCTGTCGACAAAGATTGGCACCTTGGGCAAGTCTCCCGACTCGGCGAGCTGATGCAGCGTGTACACAATCAACTGCGTGCGGCCGACGGAGAAGGCGGGAATAATCACCTTGCCTTTGCGATGGATCGTCTCGCGCACGAGCTTGCAAATTTCCACCGGCGCATCGGTTCGCGGGCCGTGTTCGCGGTTGCCGTAGGTACTCTCGATGTGCAGAAAATCCACATCCTCAACGGTCGCGGGATCGCGGATGATGGCGTGCCCTCCTCTTCCAATGTCGCCGGTGAAGAGGTAGCGGTACTCGCGGCCGTCATCGCGGATGTCGAGCACCACTTGCGCGCTGCCAAGGATGTGGCCGGCGTCTCGAAAGGTCAGCGTGACGCCATCGGTGATGTGCATCGGCCGATCATAATTGAGCGAGACAAACTGGCGGACAGCCTTATCCGCATCGGCCACGGTGTAGAGCGGCTCCACGGGTGGTTCGCCGCGCTTGGCGCGTTTGCGGCTGATGTACTTGGCGTCCGATTGCTGGATGCGCGCGGAGTCCTCGAGCATTATGCCCGCCAAGTCGCGCGTGGCGTGGGTGCAGAAAATGTTTCCGTTGTAGCCTTGGCGGCAGAGGTTGGGGAGATTTCCACAATGGTCGATGTGCGAATGGCTGAGCACGGCGACGTCGATTGTCTTGGGGTCGAAGGGGAGTTTGCGGTTGCGCTCGATTGATTCCTTGCGCTTGCCTTGGTACATGCCGCACTCGAGCAGGATGCGTCGGTTGTTGACCTCGAGCAGGAACATCGAGCCGGTGGTTGTGCGGGTGGCACCAAGGAATTGCACTTGCATATCAAACGCATATTGGCGCGTAGGAGGCGGAAGGTCGAGCGTTGATTATGCGCAGCTTTTCAACGCGCGCGAAAACGGATGCGCGCCTTGGTCAGGTCGTAGGGCGACATCTCCACCCGCACCTTGTCGCCAACGGCGATGCGGATGAAATGCTTGCGCATCTTGCCGGAAATGTGGGCGAGCACCTCGTGCCCATTAGGTAGCTTGACGCGGAACATGGTGCCGGGCAGCACCTGAGTTACGGTGCCTTCGAGCTCGATAGGTTCTTCTTTAGCCATGTTTAAACAAACACGCCACCCGGCAAGCGCGGTGGCGAAGCGGCGAGAATGCGGTCTGGAGGAGGGGAAGGCAAGGGCAAACAAGGTGGTTTATTTGTCCTTGGTGGTGGTGTTTTTTTGGGGCGCGGCGGGTTTTTTGTCGGACTTGTCAGACGATGGATTCTCGGCGATGAGCACGGCGATCTTTTTCTCCAGATCATGGCGGGCATTGAGAGCGCGTAGATTTCCCTGCCGATCAATCAGCCACTGTGTCGGGATGCTCGTGACGCCAAACTCGGAGGCCAGTCGATTGTCCCAGCCTCGCCCATCGAAATACTGCGGCCAGTCCATTTGTTTTTCCTTGAGGAATCGGCGGAGTCGAGCGTTGTTTTCGTCCAGCGAAATTCCCGTAAGCACCAAGTCATCGGCGTGTTTTTTGCGGGCCTCCTTCAGGCGCGGCAGGTCGGCAATGCACGGGCCGCTTCGGGTGGACCAGAAATGCACCAGCACAACTTTTCCGTTATGAGCCTCTAGATTAAAAGGCTCCTGTCGGGGCAGTCCGGATTTCAGGTCCAGCACCTGCGCATCGAATTCCAGAGACAACGGTTTTCCCAATCGATCGAGCCGAGCCAGTTCATGCCGCGCGCGTTCCTTGGTGGTAGCGTAGGCGGCGCTGGCCTTATTGATTTCCGTAAGCAGTCCGCGGACATGACCGATCACCTTGACCGGTTGGTCATCCGGGCTAGTCATGGTTCGCGTGGGTTGCAGTTGATCGTTCTGGTAATCGAGGTTGACGGCCACCTCAAGCAGCATGGCCCATGGCTCGGGGCGCTTGGGGAAACTCGCGCGCAATGAAACCGCCGCCGCCTCGTATTCCCTCAGCCCTTCCTGAAGTCCTTTTTCCTTGATGACCGCCTTGGCCTTCTTCATGGCCTCGGCGGCTTTGGTCGAGAAATCTTCCCCGGCTTCCGCCGCGTATCCGGTGGGCGAAAATGCCAGCAATCCGGCCAGCGAAAGGATTTGGAAAAGGGCAATTGATCGCATGGCAAATTTACTTTTCGGCCAACAATTTCTGGATCTTGGCGGTGAGGTTTTGGCGCGCATTCATGTCCACCAAATTGCCTTTTTTGTCGACCAGCCACATGGCGGGGATGCTGCTGACGCCGTATTCCTTGGCCAATGTGTTGCTCCAGCCCTTGCCGTCAAAGTACTGCGGCCACTCCATTGAGTGTTTGTTGACGAAGTCGTTGAGCTTTTGCTCACTGCTGTCCAGCGAGATGCCAACAATTTCAAAGCCCTGCTTGTGAAGTTTGGCATAGGTTTTTTTCACGTTGGGGATTTCCTGAACGCAAGGCCCGCACCAGGTGGCCCAGAAATCTATCAGCACCACCTTGCCTTTCATCTTGGACAAATCCACTAGTCGTCCGTCGGTGGCTTTGAACTTGATGGCCAATGGTTTGCCGAGTGCCTCGATTTTTTTCAGCTGCCCCTTGGCGCGAGCCGCGATGGGGGCAAATTTCTCCGCTTTCAATTCAGCGAGTTTCTTGAGGATGGCCCTCTTTTCCTTGTCGTCTGCCACCATGTTGGAGGCTTCCAGCAGCATGGCGCGAGGGCCGACCTCGTTGGGGTATTCCTTGGCCAGCTTGCGGGCGCCCAAGGCGTATGCCTTGATGGCCCCGGAGCGATCCTTGCCGATCATGGCTTTGATCTTGGTGATGAATTCCTTGGCGGCCTCGTCAAAGGTTGGTTTTTTATCGTCCGCTTGCAGATCGGAAATGCTCAGGCCGGCAATCATTAGGACGGCTGCCACGCTGAGCCGGATTGCCTTGGTGACGCGTGAACTTTGGGAGTTGGTTTTCATATCAATTTTGGTTTTGCGATTTGACGCGAATGGAAGTTTACCCTCCCGCAAATCGCCTTGGCCAGCACTAAATGAGCGCCTAATTTACCTTGTTCTTTTTCTTTATTTCCTTGGGCAGGCTGTCCGGTTCGGCGGTGAGATGCACGGTTTGGGTCGGGAAGGCAAATTCTAGTTTCATGTCCTCGAGGATGTCCATGATCTTCAAGTTCACGTGCTGGCGGGCGTCGAGGTATTCCTTCCAAACGGTGGATTTGGTGAAGTAGTAGATGAAAATGTCGAGCGAACTGGGGCCGAAATCAGTGAACTGCACGAGCATATATTCCTGGTCAACGCTTTCGTCCTCGCGCAGCAGTTTCTCGATGCGATCGAGCAGTTCCCGCATTTGCGCGGGGGCGGTGTCGTACGTCACGCCGATGGTCATCTTCACGCGGCGCTTGGGCATGCGTGACCAGTTGTTGACGGTGGCCTTGTTGATTTTGCCGTTGGGCACCGTAAGCAGTGTTTTTCCAAAGGTGCGAATTTTGGTCGAACGGAAACCGATCTCTTCGACCGTTCCGTCGACATCACTGCCGATGGAGATCCAGTCGCCGACCTTGTAGGGCTTGTCTGTGAGGATGTTAAATGTGCCGATGAAGTTTGCGACAGTGTCGGCGGCGGCCATTGAGATTGCGATGCCGCCCACGGCGAGCCCGCCGATGAGGCCGTTGACGTTCACGCCAATTGTCGCCAGCACGGTCAGGCTGCCGATCACTACGATGAAGATGCGCATCGCCCGCGTGGCCAGCGGAGTGAACTGTCCGCGCAGCTCGGTGTCGTCTTTTGAAAGCACCTCGTCGAGGTAGTTTGCCACCACGTCCACCAGACGGTACACGCCCCAGATAATGATGATGCCCAGACACACCGTGTAGCTTTTGCCTATGAAGTTGCTGGGGAATCGTTCGATGCGAAACACCAGGATGAAAGCCGCAATGTGGATTGCGCCCATCATGATGAAGGCATTGAGCGGGCGTCGGATGGCCTCGAAAAGCATGTCGTCCCAAGTCGCCTTGGTTTTTTCGAACAGCGCGGCAATCTTTGCCTCCACATAGGTTTGCAACAGCCGCCGGATGAAGGTCCCCACGACAATGATCAGAAAGGCTAAAATGAGTTGCCAAAGTGAAATGCCAAAGAGTTTCTGGCCGAGGGTACGCTCCAGCCATTGGATGGCTTGATTTTGCTCGAGGGTGTCCCGGTGGAAAACACTTTGCCCGGGGGCGCTGTCGGTGGCGTTGTTTTCGGGCGGGGGAGCGGCAATGCCTTGGGCAATCCCGAGCCATGTCCAGACAACGACGAACAAAATCCAAATGCGCATGCGCCCGACTTTGCGGAACGAAAGACAATCGTCAAGCCTTACGCGATCAAGACGCGCGCAAAAACCACGTGGCCAGCGTGAACAGGAAAAAGAACCCGGCGACATCCGTGACCGTGGTGATGAGGATGCTCGAGGCCAGTGCGGGGTCCAGCCGGAAAAACTGCAGCCCGTAAGGGATCAGCACGCCAAAGAAAGCGGCGGCCATTTGGTTGAGCATCATGGCTCCGCCGACAACCAATCCGAGCACCCAGGGTTCGCCCTTGAATGGCGCGACATCGTGCCCGGCAAAGAGCATCCCCACCACGTACCCGATGACTCCCACCACTATGCCGATCACCAAACCGTTGAATAGTCCGAGCGCCATTTCCTTGGCCAGCGCCTTGCGTCCATCGCCAGGGGAGAGTTCGCCCAGCGCCATGTCGCGGATGATCACTGTGGTGGTCTGCATGCCGGCGTTGCCGCCTTGGCCGGCGACGATGGGCAGGAAAATAGCGAGGATCGCGAACTCCGCAATGGTGCCCTCGAAGATGCCTACGACCGCCCCGGCCATGCAGGCGGTCACCAGGTTGATTAAAAGCCAGGGCAGGCGGCGCTTGAAGGATTGGCCCCAGGGCGAGAGGGTGCGTTCCTCTCCGGAGAGGCC
>Ga0114993_10003597_pt1 | contig 15974 bp, 15 predicted proteins | sample ArcticOcean_MG_C_FD_87042 | JGI IMG/M metagenome (GOLD analysis project Ga0114993, IMG submission 87042) | Marine microbial communities from western Arctic Ocean - ArcticOcean_MG_CB2_150 | ecosystem: Environmental > Aquatic > Marine > Oceanic | place: Arctic Ocean: Canada Basin | collected...
ACTACATCTCTTGCAAATTCGCGCTTCAACTTATCATCCACCATAGCGTGACCGCCATACTTTATAACTATGGTCTTACCATGAAAACGACGTATATAGGGAAGCGCCTCGACCAGTAACTGAGCGCTACTATTAGCATTCGATTTATCTGTAACCATTAAGCGCTCCGGTCATTATCATAATAAGCTGAGGTTCAATTATACAAGGCAGTGATATTCTTTAGTGGTAACGGTGTTTTCCGAAGAAAAAAGGCCGGCTGAAGCCGGCCTCTTCAATTGCCGATATCATCATATTTAACTCACAGTCACTTCAACCTTGCGTGATTGGGGTGGTTTAGATTTAGGCAAAGTCACTTGCAAAATTTCATCTTGATATTCGGCGAAAATGCTGTGATCGTCTACATTAGGACCAAGATGAAAAGAACGACCAAATTTTCCGTACGATCGTTCTCTCCTGATCATTTGATTGTTTTTGACTAGATTCTTGTCCTCTCTTTTTTTTGCTTCAATCAGTAAAACTCCGTCATCAACACTGGCATCAAAATCTTCTTTGAGAATGCCAGGAAATTCTGCTTTCACAACATAAGACATATCAGTTTCCGATACGTCTATTGCGGGTGTGCGAGCGCTGCTAATCGAACGCTTCATCCCAGCACTATAAAAAACCCCTCGAATACGTCACCACAATTGTCAAAATGACTCCAACTAACTTGCCGTCTTCTGGATAGATAAGATTATTCATAATTTGTTTCTCCCCAATTGGATTTTACCGGAGGATCGCAAACTTTTGAGATTCTCCGCCTATAAGATAGTGGCAGTAAAGAAGATTTCAATAAAAGTCGAACTGAAGAGAACAACATTGTGCAGAAATCCTGATACGCGGGACCTATCACAACACACACTATTTTTTCCCAGAAACTGGTCTAGATTTAGGAAGCAGTGAGAAGCATAAAACTATAGTCCAAACCTTTGATGAAATTATCATTGGAGCAGGAATAATTTCCACCTCTATGCTAACGAGATAGCGCTCTCAAAAAAACTTTTAATTCCATTTGAAAAATAGTCTCCTCAAGAGGTAGCTGAACATTTTTCAACTTGGGATTTGAGCTGTTTCGAACCTCCCGTTAAGTCGGATGACCCTTACTTTGGTCAACCGACTTCTCCATCTATTGATGGGGGGTGCGGTTTTCCCCAAGGATAGATACTGCAATGATCCACGCCTTGCAACTCAGAATTTACAGCAGGCGACATAATTAGCAGATGGAGCCTTTTTGTTTCAATATAGTGTGAAAAAATTAGAACCGTCGCGAGACGCATTGTCGGCATCACACTTTCTGATGGTGAGAAAATCTATACAATTCACTACTGAAACACCTGGAATCGTAGTCATCAATCAAAATTTTCATGAGGATTGGCGCGTTAACACGGGAAAGTTTTTTCAATACAGATAGATTGCTGGCGATTCGAATTGCCAAACCAGGACCTCACAATCTCCTCCTACAGTTCGCATCTTATGGTTTCTTTCTGGAGTTGGCGATCAGTACGGCCAGTTTAGCTGGAGTAGCCTTAATTAGTTGGATCCTTATCACAGGCTGGCTAAAAACCTGGGAAACCAACAACTCGTCACTTAAAAAGTGGAGCGCTCAGCCAACTCTCTGGGTAATTTCTTAGAAATAAGAGCTAATAATAATCAGTCTAAAATATTCTCGTGGGGCGGACACGCATCCGTTCACATCATTCCCCCGCCTTGGTCATGAATCAAAAATACCACTAACAAATCTATTCTCACAACTATAGCGCGATAAAAAGCGTTACGAAAAAATACCTTGGCAGTCTCTTCCAAAGTTCCTAGGCATTCCTCGTTGGTCGCGACCAATAGAGGAAACAGGCAGTAGCGATACCTGAAGATCCAAATAACATACACATCATCATAATTTGGTAACGTGCCGCAATTAACGGGGAAATACCCGCAAGAACCTGTCCGGTCATGACTCCTGGTATCGTTACCAAACCAACTGCCATCAATGAATTAATTAGTGGAATCAGTGCAGCCGCAAATGCTCTTCGTCGTGCATCGTCCGGGGCCGTCCCGTTGTCGATTTCTGCTGTTAGTCTTTCTGCTCCAATGCTGATTGAATTCATCGAGCTAGCAAAAATCATGCCGGCTAATGGAATTACGTATCGGGGGGCATACCAAGGCGTGACATCGAGCACCCACACAGTGCCTAGAAAAAGAATGGGTATGCCAGCAACCGAAATAGATGCGACTGCTATCAGATACCAACGTCGTCGTTGGCTTGGAACGGGGCGAAGGGCAATCCAACTTGAGATGACAATCATGCCAACGAGTACTAGTGATACTACGACCCCGTGCTTTGACTCGAAAAGAAAAACGAGGACATATCCGATCAAGAGTAGTTGCAACAACATCCGCCCCACTCCGTATAAAGCTGGCTTGGCCGGCATTGCCCAACGAATCTGGATCAGAATGACCACCAGAACTGGAACAAACATCAATGCAAGACGAGTGAGTGGAATCGGTTCGATCGAAAGGCTCATGACCGATTTTCTTGAAATTACTTGTTCACCGGCATTAACACTTGCAATTCTAATTCTTCGTTGTTTTCCACAACAAAGTAATCTCGAAATCACGGACGATGTTTTTAAGTTCTTTGCTTACTGCACGTCGAATATCATCTTCAAAGGCGCAGTTTTTCGGATTGGTCAAGGGCAACCAAATTTCCGCTGTAAGCATACCAGAGACGTAGTGTAGTGCGATTCTAATTGGGCTAAGTGCCAACTCGTCTTGTGAGGTGGCACAAAAAGACTCAAATGCCAAAGCGATTGATTTTTCGATAGAAGGTCGAAGCGGCAAACCAATCGATGGTTGGCTTTCATCATCATCCTCTGAATCAATGTGAACGACAACATCGCTGAGACCCTGAAACTTATGTCCAAATTGTTGAGCGACAGCATCACCTATTCTATGACCTTCTGACACACTAATTTTCGGATCGACCCTAATATGGACGTCAGCCAAGATCATCAAGCCTGTCTTCCGAGTTCGCAACTGGTGAACTGCTTCGACTCCAGAGACTTGCAACATATCCCTCGTAATGTCGGCTCTGATCTCCGATGATACTGCTGTATCAATGAGCTCCTCATAGCCCTCACGGCCAATCTTCCAACCGATATGCAGAATCATTGCGGCGACCACAATTGCCGCCAAAGGGTCGGCCCAATCGATACCAACTACGCCGCCGGTGACACCTCCAAAAACCACTAAGGAAGAGAGGGCATCTGTCCGATGATGCCAAGCGTTGGCTTTGAGAAGGTTAGAGTTGAATCGCTTCGCGGAACGGATCGTATATTGGTACAGCCCCTCCTTAATAAGTGCTGACGCTCCTGCAACAATCAGCGCCCAGTATTCTAACTGGAGAGCGTTTTCGTCGTGTCCTAGACGACTGAACGAATCCCAAGCAATACCTAAACCCACCAATATCAGTGAGCCTGCCAACAACACCGTCGCAGCCGTTTGAATTCGGCGATGACCATAGGGATGCTCGTCATCGGGCACGCGGCTCGCATAACGCGCCGAAACAATCACCAGCACATCAGTGACCAGATCTGACAATGAGTGTACGCCATCCGCGACGAGACCATGTGAGTGGGTTATAAGCCCAACACTAACTTTAATAAAACCCAACAGAAGATCCAGCACACCACCGATCGCAGTAACGCGGACCACTGCAGGGTATTCCTTAGCTCGTATCGTTACAGCCTGACTGTCAATGTCGCCTTTCAATCCCAATCCCAATCTCAATCACATTACAAACGAAAAGTATGCCATGATTCTTAGCCAATTGGGATACAGTCGGCGGTAATAAGAATAATAATCATTCTTAGCTTGACAATTACAACTTGGTACGAATTGGTATAGTATTATCGGACATAACCATTTTTTAAGATCTACTTGATCGGCCAGGCCTCATGAAGGTCAAATAAAGGAGAAAGAAAATGTTTCACAAAGCTTATCCATCAAAACTGCGGATATTTCTTGCGTCACTTGTATTTTTGGCTGCCCTGCCGCTTGCATCAGCTCAGGCTGGAAACCTTATCCAACATGAAATGGGCGAGACAGAGGTTCCCGATAATCCACAACGAATCGTTGTCTTAGAGTTTTCATTTGTGGACGCTCTAGTAGCTGTCGGTATTACTCCTGTCGGCCTAGCGGATGATAACAAAGGGGAGGCAGGGCTCATCCCGGAAATCTCCAGTAAGCTTGGAGAATGGACGCCCGTAGGTTCACGCAAGCAACCGAGTCTCGAAGTTATCAGTTCTCTCAATCCGGATCTCATCATCGCTGACTTACAGCGCCACGAAGCCATTGTTGGCGAGCTGAATGGTGTTGCTCCGACCATTGTTTTAAGAGGTCTGCAGGGCACCTACGAGGACAACGTAGCATCAATGTCAGTGATTGGCGAAGCATTAGGTCTAAGTGATCAGATGGAGAAGCGGATCGCCGAGCACCGCAGCACTATTGAAGCTCTCGCCGCAAAGGTCCCAGCATCTGAAAGCCGAACAGTATTGCCAGCAGTAGTGTGGGCGGATGGTTTTAACGCTCATGCTTCCTCGTCATACACCGGTGAGCTGTTAGAGAAAATTGGGTTTAAGAATGCAATCCAATCAGAGCCTGGTACCCCGTATGCCACAATGACTCTCGAGAACCTAATTGCGATCGACCCGGATGTCATTTTCTTAATGAAATATTCGGACGTAACCATAGTCGACGGTTGGAAGACCAACCCTTTGTGGGGCGCTCTTAAAGCCGTCCAAAATAACCAGATTCACGTTGTTCGGACAACGCTCTGGGCAAAGTTTCGGGGAATGATAGCAGCTGAGATTATTGCTGCAGACGCGATCAAACTACTTTATTAATAAAGTTAAAAAGCCTGCATTTGGATTTCGAAAGAAGCGGCGTGCGAACTTTAAGTTTGTCACGCTGCTTCATTTTTTGCGCTTAACGCACGAATATAAAGAGGAATAGTCGGATTATGGTGCAGTGGAGTAACGGGTAATGACCGACACCACGAACTCTGTTAACACGCAACGAGTTAGTCAACGCTTACCCTACTTGCAAGCCTTTGTGATCAGTGTTTCATTGCTGATCATTGGTCTTTTGTTAAGTACAACGATTGGTGCTGTTGAAGGCATCAATGCCAAGATCTTTTTTCTTTCTCTCGTACAATATGATGGTTCGATCGAACATCTCATTATGCGCACTTTGCGTATGCCGCGTGCGGTACTTGGTGCATTGGTTGGCGCAAACTTGGCCATTGCTGGACTGCTTATGCAAGGAATTACCCGCAACCCATTGGCGTCTCCTAGCATATTTGGCGTCAACGCCGGCGCTTCGTTATTTGTAGCTCTGGCTTTTACTGGCGTTTACGGAGCAGCCGCCACCGATGCGTCTTCCCTCACAATCCCGTTTGTTGGACCGTTGGGTATTGTCCCAATAGCGTTTCTAGGCGCTGCATTTGGGGGCATTCTGGTTTACTTTTTAGGCGGTGTAGCGTCTGGCCGAGTGAATCCAGTGCGATTGGTGTTGGCAGGCGTAGCAGTTAGTACTCTTTTAGCATCCCTAATGAAGGGAACAATCATTTTACAGAATGACCAAACCGACTCTATCGTTTTTTGGCTGGCGGGGGCGGTTGATGGCAGTGATTGGAATGATGTGCGAACAATTTTGCCATGGACGATGGTTGGACTGGGGGTTACCGTTTATTTGGCTGTTTCTCTCAATCTCTTGGCGTTAGGGGAGGATGTAGCTGTTGGATTGGGACGTAATATTCACGTGATTCGCGCGGTCGGTGGTTTGGGTATCATCTGTGTGGCGGGCTCGGCGGTTGCAGTGGCTGGCCCAATCGCCTTTGTGGGACTTATCGTACCGCACATTTGTCGCCGACTGATTGGCGTGGATCATCGAGTGTTGTTAATATTGGCGCCTCTTCTTGGAGCAACCATGATGGTCTACTCCGATATACTGGCTCGATTTATTGCCTACCCATTTGAATCACCCGCGGGCATCGTCACGGCTCTTGTTGGTGGCCCCTACTTTCTCTACTTGACTCAGAGAACTAGGATCGACTGATGACTGCAAAATCTAAAACTCACAGTTCAGGCGCTCGACACCAAAATCCATGGTTTAAGCTTTATATTTTACTAGCGATGGCTATCGGATTAACTCTCTACAGCATTGGAGTTGGCGCTATTAAAGTTCCAATCTGGGAGACTGTGCAAACTGTATTTGGTGTGGGGAGTGGAGAATTTGATTACATTATCCAACAATACCGGATGCCAAGAATCGCAATGGCTTGGATTGTTGGTACAGGACTTGCTGTGTCTGGAACCATGATCCAAGGCGTAATTCGTAATCCGCTGGCCTCGCCCGAAATCATCGGAATTACGGCTGGAGCTGGCCTCGCTTCCGCTGTATTGCTTTTAGGCATGCCGAATGTTTCGGTACAACTTCTGCCAATCGTCTCTTTCTTAGGAGGTCTGATTGCCGCTGTCTTAGTTTATGTGTTGGCATTTAAACGAGGCATATCACCGGCTCGCTTAGCTCTAGTGGGAATCGCGGTAAGCGCTGTATTTACGTCCGGCATAGACTACCTGATGACCTCTTTCCCTGTGCAACTTGATATGGCTTTGATTTGGTTGGCGGGCAGCCTCTGGGCTCGTAGCTGGGAACAATTTATGGCTGTAGCTCCATGGATATTGATCATGTTTGCAGGCTGCCTGTTGATGGCGCATAAGTTAGACGTGCTGGCATTAGGTGATGAGCAGGCGATAGGCCTCGGTATACGTGTAGAGCGGACTCGGCTTTTAGCGTTAGCTATCGCTGTTGCATTGGCGGGGGCCAGTGTGGCAGTCTGTGGAACCATCGGGTTCATCGGTCTTATGGCGCCCCACATGGCAAGACGACTGGTCGGTGGTCAACATCACATTCTTTTGCCTACAGCAGCTCTCGTAGGCACCTTATTGGTTCTTTCAGCTGATACATTGGGCCGAATTCTATCGCCGCCCGTAGAAATACCAGCTGGAATCATTACATCGATAATTGGAGGCCCGTATTTTATCTATCTGTTGTATCGTCATCGAACATGGTGAGTGACAGCCTAACCCTAGGAAAAATCAATGATCGAAACAAATTTTCACGAGAGTCGACTGGTCGCCGACGGAGTTTCAGTGGGTTATGGTGACGCACTAATAATTAACAATCTCTCTTTAGAGATTGTTAATCAAGGATTTACTGCGTTAGTTGGACCAAATGGCAGTGGAAAATCGACCCTGTTAAAAACATTTGCCAGAATCCTAAAGCCTACCACTGGAGCTATCCTGATTGATGGTGAATTTATTACCCGACAGGCGTCGAAGGAAGTGGCAAAAAAATTAGCTTTTCTGCCGCAGGGGCCAGTCGTACCTGAGGGCATTACCGTTGAACAACTGGTGTCTTATGGGCGTTCACCTTATAGATCTGGTTTTGGTACTGCCACACCTGAGGATCGTAAAATCACGGATCAAGCTCTTACCATTACAAGCCTCAACGACATGCGAGATCGCCCAGTAACTGCTTTGTCCGGAGGTCAACGGCAAAGAGCGTGGGTGGCAATGACATTAGCGCAAGATACCGGGATCTTACTACTGGATGAGCCAACTACATTCCTAGATATAGCGCACCAATTTGATCTCATGGATTTACTTGCTGATCTCCATGACAATGGCCGAACGATTGTAATTGTGCTGCACGACATTAACCAAGCTTGCCGTTACGCAAATAATGTGGTCATTCTTCGGGACGGTGCCATTTATCAACAAGGTGACCCCGCCCAAGTTATTAGCACCGAGATGTTACGTGATGTATTCGAGATCGAATGCAGAATCGTTCCCGATCCCGAAACAGGTACCCCCATGTGTGTGCCGCTCGGAAATCGGCGCAAATCGAAACGTGCGTCTCACGCAACATGACTATTAAATTACTATAAATACCTATGATTGCTGATCCTTTTCCACTCATTGAAATTTCCGGTGCACCACGTGAACGAGGTCGGCAATATGGCGAGCAGTCAGCAGAAAGGATCGCACGCGGAATCAAGATCTATCGCCGGCGCCTAGAAGTACGCGGGAAAGATTGGTTAAAAGTCTGCAATTATGCCGAGAATTTTTCGACATTTCTCGACCAATCTGTTCCCGAGTGCATGGAAGAAATGAAGGGAATTGCAGAAGGCGCCGGGGTGGATATTGCCCATGTACTGATCATCAACGCAAGAACCGAACTGATGTATGGCCACCAAACTACGGCAGAATCATTTCCAAACGATGGCTGCACCGCTATTGTTGTCTTGCCAGAACGCAGCTCAGATGGTTGCCTTTTGCACGGTCAAAATTGGGACTGGATAGCCGACTGTGTAGATACAGGGGTAGTTCTTCGCATACGCCCTGATGATGGTCCAGATATTTTAACTTTTGCCGAGGCTGGACAACTCGCTCGGTGTGGATTCAACACTAACGGAGTATCAATCAGCGGAAATTTCTTGGAATCGGATGCAGATATGCGTGCCCAAGGATGGGCATTACCGCTCGCAATCATTCGAAGACGGGCTCTCGAAGCTTCCAACTACCACGACTCTCTAAGAACTGTTTTTCAGTCGTCGAAGATGTTCTCCAATAACATGGTGGTTAGTCACATGGATGGGGAATCCTATAGCCTGGAAGCCACCCCGGAAGAAGTTTTCTGGGTAGAGCCAGAAAATGGCCTTTTGGTTCACGCCAATCATTTTCAAAGTCTCAGCGCCCAATGCAAGATTCGAGATATAGGCATTCCTGACTCTCCGGATTCCCTTTACCGACTCCGTCGGACAAGAAATGCGCTAGAATCGCTTGAAAAGATTTCCATTGAGGACGTCAAGACTGCCTTCAAAGATAATTTTGGGACGCCTTATAGCGTATGTCGGCCTCCAATTCCTGGGCGGTATGGTGATCGAGGCAGCGCGTCGGTAGCGACGATAATCATGAAACCCAGCAAAGGGCTAATGTGGATTGCTCCGGCACCATGGGAAAACAAAGAATTCACCCAATATTCAATTAATGCCAGTGTGGATATTTCTGCGGTGGCATAAAGCAAAAACGAAGAAGACAAATTTATGATATCAGCAGCTGCCCTTACCCTTATGGTGTCTGTGTTTATAGCATCAATTGTTGAAACGGTTGAAGCATTTACTATCGTATTGGCGATGGGTCTGACTCGAAACTGGAAATCTGCATTGGCTGGAGCAGGTGCCGCCTTGGTCATGCTTGGCATAACCGCTACTGCCATCATGCTAATCCTTGAATTGTTCATGAGTCAGATTCAATCTTTAGAGTCATTACTCCAACTGATAATTGGAGTGCTACTTATAATTTTTGGTATGCAGTGGCTGCGAAAAGCCATCCTTCGCTCGAGCGGACTCAAAGCTATCCACGACGAAGAAATAATCTTTGAACGCGAGCGTCAAGCCGCACTGAACGCTAAACCCGAAAAACGGCTTGGGCTGGATTGGTTTGCTTTCGTAGTGTCATTTAAAGGTGTATTTCTCGAGGGAGTTGAAGTGGTCTTTATTGTCATAACGTTTGGTTTAGCGGCCGCAACTGATCGAATTAACCCTATAGAAAATGCCATGCTTTTGGCAGCTATGGCAGCCGTTATTGGGGCCTTAATTGTCGCGATTGCAGGCTCTATTGCGCATAAACCACTGTCTAGAGTACCTGAAAACACAATGAAGTATGCAGTAGGCCTGCTTCTCTGCACTTTTGGTCTTTATTGGAGTGTAGAAGGGTTGGGCTTCTTTCACGTCGAAAGTCAAAGTCTGCATTGGCCTCTTGGAACTTGGACATTACTCCTAATATTCTGTGCCTGGTTGATTGTTTCGAGAGCGACAATCTCAATACTAAAGCCGATCGCTCAAAGAAAATGGGCAAAATGATTCTGTCAAATGGATCGTGAACACTCGAATACTCAATAACTGACTTGGATCGAAAATTCATGCGTTTTATTAAAGGGTTTTTTCAATTTTGGTACGACTTTATCGTCGGTGATTGCTGGGAGATTGCGGCAGGTGTCGTGATTATTCTTGGTTTAGGTGCAATTTTGATTAGCACAGAAATGATAGCCCTTCATGAAACTATCGGCTTGATCGAGGGAGCCACTGTTACCACAAAACTTTACCATCCAACTGTTCCTCTAGTTGTTGCAGCATCCTTAATGTTATTGCTAGTCGGCAGCGTATATAGAGAATTCCGTCGGAAGTTAGACTCTACAAAATAGGAGATGTTTATGACACCGTTTCCCATTATTCACATAAAGGGGCCCCCAAGAGAGAGAGGGCAAATGTATGGGGAATCCGCATGTGAACAGATACACCGATCGCTGACATTTTATAGCAAGTCGATTATTCCCGCTGCAAGACTCTCGTGGGGCACTCTGTGCGACGACGTAATGAAGCGAGTCCCTTTATGGGAAAAAGCTGAGCCAAGTCTGATTGGCGAACTCAGAGGTGTCGCTGCTGGAGCAAAGCTTGACTTAGCGGAGGTGGTTGCGCTGAATACTCGTGGCACATTTGTCCAAGTTGAAGATCAAAAGAAAGAGCCTGAGGAAGGCTGCACAAGCTTTGCAGTTTTGCCAGAAGCAAGTCGGGACGGCCATATGCTAACTGGACAAAATTGGGACTATTTAAGTGGCATCAAAGATTCGATCGTACTGGTTCACGTAACTCCTGAAGTGGGACCACGACTGTTAATGATGGTGGAAGCGGGCCAGGTTGGCCGCCATGGAGCCAACGAAAACGGTGTAGCACTCCACGCCAACGGTTTGACATCACAACTGAGGGACTATAACGGCTTACCATCTACGTTTTGGCGACGACAAATTTTGCGTGAGTCAAATGTTACTGATGCACTTGCAGCAGCGACAAAAACTCCTCGCGTTGGGTCAACAAACCTTGTCATCAGTCATAAAGATGGATTCGCTGTAGATCTAGAGACTCGACCTCATACGGCTCGCTGGCTTCACCCGGAAAACGGCTGGCTAGCGCACACCAATCATTTCTTATCCGAGATACCACCACAAATTGCGGATACCTACGAACCAGAAGCCAACTCTATCGTTCGTTATGAACGAATGACACAACTGATGCGTCAGGCTGCCTCGCGTGGTGGTATTACCTTTGAAGACCTAGTGATGGCTCTTAAAGATCACCGTTTTTCTGATGGAGCAGGCATATGCACTCACGCGCAACCTGATGATGCTCCTGAAAATGCATGGGAATCGGTCGCCAGTGTTATTACCAATCTTACGACCGGAATAATGGCTGTCTCTTCTGGCCCGCCTTGTATAGGAAAATATATAGATATCGAAATTTCGTCGGGCAAGATTCTCGGATTGTCTCAATCGAATACAATAACCTGAACATTGCTCCGCCAATGCTGTTTTATTGATAACCCGTGTTGGCTTGTAAGCACCAAAACTGAAAAAGACAACAAACTCTGTATAACAGCCTTGAGCATCGTAACTCCGAAGCAATCAACCTGTCATCTATTAACTCGTAGCGAATTGTTGACAACAATAAAAGGGGCAGATTCTGAAAGCTTGCAACTCATGATATCGTTTGAGAATGCAGGCGAATCCCTAAAAGACGACAGTGAATTCATGCTCAAAGTCGTAAAGGAAGATGGTCAGTTGTTGCAATTCTCTTCTAACACCCTCCGCGCCAACCATGAAGTCGTTCTAGAGGCGGTAAAGAGTTCGGGTCGGGCGCTCGCATTTGCAGCTGAGACTCTCAAGGCTGACCGTGAAATAGTGCTGGAGGCGGTGAAGCAAGACAGCAGAGCATTCCCCTTTGCAGCTGAGACTCTCAAGGCTGACCGTGAAATAGCGTTGGAAGCGGTGAAGCAGGATGGTTACGTTCTCGAAGATGTCCATGCATCACTAAAAGCCGACCACGAAGTGGTGCTTCAAGCGATGCAACAAAATGGAGGTGCCTTTCGAGCTGCAGCGGAATCTCTGAAATCGGACCGGGCATTCATGCTCAAAGTCGTAAAAATTCATGCTTGGGCGCTGCAATATTCAGCACCCTCCCTCCAAAATGATCGAGAGATCGTCCTTGCAGCAATGAAAAGAGGTGTTACTTTAAACGGAAGAGCGCCCATTCAAAGTTGGCTGCTCAAGCATGCCCCCATGTCTATCAAATCTGACCGAGAGATCGTCCTTGAGGCCATTAAACAGGATGCCGGAGCGTTACACGAATCATCAGCAAATCTGCAAAAAGATGTTGAACTTCGAAAGATTGCAGGGTGGTGACAGCTAGTGAATGAATGCAGACACACTAATTGGGTCTTTTTACTACTGTCTTTTTGACCGAGTCAGACAATAGAACAAGGCTTTCGACAAAACTATACGCATGACTTCGAACCTTAAGTTATCACTACGGTTCGCAATGACTGGGATTCATCTTTTCTCACGCAACACTTTGCTCTTGTTAGGTCCAACAAGAAAGGCCGCTAATGAGGTTAAACCGCAAAGATGACTTTTCGGGATGGTATCTCTCAGACATACGAGCACTATCTTCAAAAGAACAGATAGTTTTCCCCACGAATCATAAAACTTTCGTCACAATCAAAATATTACGTGTGTCCAAGCAGAATTCTCTAAAAGGTGAAAGTCTCGTTGAATGATCTCAATAGAATTATCCGTTCGATTTCTAGAAGATTGAAAATTGTCAGGCGCCTTTTGGACGCTATGCTAATGATGCTTTTACTGCATTTTTGGCCAGAACAAGTTTTTCGATTCTCTACACGAAGGCTATTACCACCGATGAGAGACCGTTATCCACGGCCGGAGAATCCCGAAATACCGTATGAAATTATTGAGTCAAGATCAAGTTCAGAGCGACCTAATTTTGATCACCTCAACGTGATTCTTAGAGGATCAAGTTTTGATCTACACGAGCTAGATACTGTTGGAAACCCGGTCGTCTTGGTCAGTTTTTGGCCTAAAGAGATGTGGCCAAACTCTTATCCCACAGAATTTTGGCCGCCATTAAAAACGAACAGAGAGGTTATCTACACCCACTTTCATGCCGAGGCAGTTCGAGAGCTTCTGAAATTGAATTTACGAGTACTTTGGATTGAGAGTTGTTATTCTGACAAACAGGGAGAGTTTCATCCACAAGACGGAGACAGTCGACAGAGTTGGTATGAAAAACTTACTCATCATCCGCTATGTACACGAATTTCAGTTTTGCAAAAGATTGACAAAGGAGGAAACCGCCTTAGGCCGCCAACGGGATCCGGTCTTGCTGCAATCGCAACGTGCTATTTGTTAACTAAAAACATAAGCGTTTATGGCTGGGATTATTATTTAAAAGAGTCCCCCCAAAATTTCGGCTATTGGACTTTGTTTATAAAGTTGTATTCCTATTTTCTCGATAGCTATAAAGGTATGAATTTCATTGAAGCAGGCATAATCAATTTTTACTACGGTTATCACTTTGGCAACATGCCCGGGATCAGGATTCATGGTTACCTTGGCCAGCTTCACGCTCATGGTAAGCTGATAGAAAAACTAGAGAGGGTTATTTTTTACTCAAAAAAGAGAGTCTAAAAAATATCAAATGCACTTATTTCTGTGAAAATATTGCTATCTCGGCTGCAACTTTGGCGTTGTTTTTTATTAGTGAGATATTTGTTTCGAAAGTACAATTGTTGGAAAGTTCTCGAAGTCGATTCAAAACGAATGGCGTTATCAACTTCCCGCGTATTGGCTGCTTGCACCTCAGCTAAAGCAGCTGCAATCTATGGATTAACCTTAGACGAAGCGGCCGTGATTGATATCGGTATAAACCAGATTGTGGCCGCAAACGGCCAACAAACAGTGGTTGTTATGCTTGCGCTGTAATTAGATTCTCCTCTACACTCAATGACTGCATTTTTCATACCATAGATTTTCTGGTCTACGAGCACATGATTAGCAAGATTGACCGTTGTCGTGTTTGCGACAACACTGAATTAGTTCCAGTAGTAGATTTGGGAGAACAGTATCTAACTGGTGTCTTCGCCCGCGAAAAGACCAACAAAAATCTTACTAAAGGACCATTGCGTTTGTTGAAATGCCATGGCGGACAATAAACATTCTGAATCTTTTGAGTGACAAACAAAAGGATCAAGAGAAAGATCGTGCCAATAGAGTTTTACTAGAGTGTGAAGATAGTGATTCCCGGCGATGGATGCACCATGATCTAGCACTGGTCAGAGTTGAACCTTCTGGATTATTCGGCTGTTACTTCCTATCTCTCCCAGAAAAAGCCGGATCTTGTCGTTCACGCAGCAGGGACAGTAGGAGGCATGCAAGCCCTTCGCAAGCCTATGCGCTGCTTTCTAGAAAACCTAGACATGGGCCGAAATATTGTTTTAGCTGCCCTAAGAAATCAAATAAGGAAGATTTTAAATATAGCGAGTTCTTGTATGTACCCTCGCAAGACCACTAATCCCTTAAAAGAAGACATGGTTCTTAAGGACAAACTAGAGCCTACGAACGAAGGATACGCTCTCTCAAAAATAGTCACTGCACGCCTGTGTCTATAATATTTCTCGAGAAAATCCAATGTTTCTAAATAAGACAGTTATTCCCTGTAATTTATACGGTCGACATGACAAATTCGATCCAAACTATTCCGATTTAATTCCCGCAATAATTCATAAAATTCATATTGCGTAAAAGACTTATTAAACAATGATAAATATTTGGGGGATGGAACCGCACGACGAGAATTTATGTATAGCGGACTTGGCAGACTGCTTGGTAGAAGCTATCAATCGGTTCGAAGAATTCCCATACACCATGAACATCGGAATCAACTCTGATTATACAATTAATGAATATTATACAGCTGTCTCTGAAATCGTAGATTGGAAAGAACGTTTTAAGCACGATCCCACTAAACCAGTTGGGATGAAACAAAAATTGCTATCGGTAGAAAAATAATATGCCTAAGGTTGGGCCGCAAAGACGACTTTGCGGGATGGTATCGCTCAGACATACGAGCACTATCTTCAGAATAACGGAGCGTTATACACACCTAGAACCAAGAGAATCAGTGGTTAAGATGCTTGATTCTCAAGACTCAGGTCATACTCCCCTCTAATAAAAACTTAACTGGAGCTGTAAGTCATTGAAAAGTTGGTGGCTATGGGTGGAATTGAACCACCGACCCCGGCATTATGAGTGCCGTACCGTAATGTCACAACTCAATTAAATCAACATATTAAGCACACCAACCCCACGTATATGTGACTTAAAAGGACTCAAAAGGACATGAATTGACTGCTGTCGGTCACATTCTGGTCACAGTGCTAAGCAGTCAATCTCCAACGTAAAAATTAGATAAGTTGGCAGCTCTGACTGGGGGGTCAGGGTCAAGACAGTTGGGTGAACTCCTTTGGCGTTTAATCCGCGCCATATCCTTGTGTCAAAGGGAAATTAACTGTCGTGCCAACTTTTCCAATTATTACAGCCTAGCCAGTTTTGGACGATAATAGGAGTATGGTTGCCCCCATATCATCCAGTGAATTCTTCTGGGATCAGAAACAAGTCAGGGCTGCGTTAGGTCTAGTAGGCTATTTATCCCACATTGTTAGATATTGGCCTAGAGATGGTGGTGGTAGGCGTCCCAATGGAATGGTGATCTTGCAACAGGATCAACCTAAATTTCCAGAGGATTCAACTGTACCTACAGAAGTGGCTCAAATACTCTTAGGTACACAGTTTCATAAGAAGAAAGTTACTGCATCCTGTTTTGAAATAGCGGAAGTGGTAGCCCAACATCTGAAACTTGATCTATCTTGGGATGATGATTTTGCACTTGGCGCGTACCTAATTAGTTG
>Ga0114993_10003599_pt1 | contig 15972 bp, 10 predicted proteins | sample ArcticOcean_MG_C_FD_87042 | JGI IMG/M metagenome (GOLD analysis project Ga0114993, IMG submission 87042) | Marine microbial communities from western Arctic Ocean - ArcticOcean_MG_CB2_150 | ecosystem: Environmental > Aquatic > Marine > Oceanic | place: Arctic Ocean: Canada Basin | collected...
GGCGTCTTCCACCGTGACCTGCAGGAGGGTGCGGGTGTCCGGATCCATGGTCGTGTCCCAGAGCTGGTCAGGGTTCATCTCGCCGAGCCCCTTGTAGCGCTGGATCAGGATGCCGCGCCCGTCTCCGTCTCCGGTGATCGTCTTCACGTTCTCATCCCGCTCTTTCTCATCAAAGGCGTAGAGCTCCTGTTTGCCGCGCTTGACGAGAAAAAGTGGCGGTTGAGCCAGATAGAGTGTCCTCGACTCGATGAGCTCCCGCATGTAGCGGAAGAAGAAGGTCATGAGCAGGATCCGGATATGGCTGCCATCGACGTCGGCATCGGCCATGATGATGACCTTGCCGTAACGCAGGCGGGAGAAGTCGAAGTCCTCGCCGATGCCGATGCCGATGGCCGTGATCAGCGGCAGCAGCTTGTCGTTGCCGAGCACGCGGTCGATGCGAGCTTTCTCGACATTCAGGGGCTTGCCGAACATCGGCAGCACAGCCTGGAATTTCTGATCCCGCGCCATGGCGGCGGAACCGCCGGCGGAATCGCCCTCGACGAGATAAATCTCCGTTTCGTCCCTGTTGCGGCTCGAGCAATCGGCGAGTTTTCCCGGCAGGGAGGCACCGTCCAGGATGCCCTTGCGCCGCGTCAGTTCGCGCGCCTTGCGCGCCGCTTCGCGGGCGCGACCGGCATCGATGATCTTGTTGATGATGCGCTTGGCCACATCCGGGTTTTCTTCCAGGTAGACGTTGAGCGTTTCCCCCGTGAGTGACTGGACAAGGCCCTTCACAGCGCTGTTGCCGAGTTTTGATTTCGTCTGCCCTTCAAACTGCGGTTCAGCGACGTTGACACTCACCACGGCCGTGAGACCCTCCCGCGTGTCTTCGCCGGCGATGTTGACGTTCACACCTTTGAGCAGATCGTTGCGCGCCGCATAGTTGTTGATGGTGCCGGTCAGGGCGGCGCGAAAGCCGACCAGATGGGTGCCGCCCTCCGTTGTCTTGATATTGTTGGCGTACGTGAACACCGTTTCCTGATAGCCGTCGTTGTACTGCAGGGCGATCTCCACACCGACCTCGTCTTTGCTGCCTTCCAGATAAATCGGCTCTGGATGCAGTACGTTGCGGCCCTCGTTGAGAAACGAGACGAATTCGCCGAGGCCACCTTCGAAGAGATAGGTGTCACTGTGGCCGCTGCGTTCGTCGGCGGCGCGGATTTCCAGTCCCTTGTTGAGGAAAGCCAGCTCCCGCAGCCGGTGAGCGATGAGCTCGTAGCTGAAGACGACGGTTTCGAAGATCTCGGCGTCCGGCTTGAAGACGAGAATGGTGCCTGTCTGGTCGGTCTCTTCGCCGACTTCGAGATCCATCTCCGGGATGCCGCGGCGATAGCGTTGGCGATGGACGCGACCCGCTTGCCACACTTCGACTTCCAGCCATTCCGAAAGGGCGTTGACGACGGAGGCGCCGACTCCGTGCAGGCCGCCTGAGACCTGGTACGCTTTCTTGTCGAATTTCCCGCCAGCATGGAGCATCGTCATGACGACTTCGACGCCGGACTTGTTCTCCCCCGGATGCATCCCGACGGGAATCCCGTGGCCGTCATCCTGGATTCTGACACTGCCGTTATTGAGAATAGTGACATCGATGCGCGAGCAACGGCCCGCCATCGCCTCGTCGATGCTGTTGTTGACAATCTCCTTGACGAGCTCGTGGAGACCACTTTCCCCGGTGTCACCGATGTACATTGCAGGCCGGCGTTGGACCCCTTCCAACCCTTTGAGAACCTGAATGGCGTCGCTGGTGTACGCGGCGCCACCGTTCTGCGTGTCGCGCTTCAACTGGCCGGCGCCGGCGACGTTTTCTGTTGTCTCCGCCATCTACTTCTTCTCCTCTCGCCCGGGTTGAGAAAGTTCACGCCATCCGATTCCCGAGTCGGTCGGTGTTGTCGCGGCGCGCAGCGAGCGCGTCGCGGATTGTTCGAGAGCTTTGTTCACAATTTTGATGTCCCGTATGATCGTTCGTCCAACGCGTTCATTGAGCTTGCGAATGAGATCCTCCTTGGCGAATGACACCTGTGTCCGCCACGCGGCAGAGGGAACGGCGAGTTCCAATCTGGCATCGACCACTCTCAGCGGCGCCGAGCGGTGCTGCAGCTCAGCTCCGGCGACCGCTTCCCAAGCCAGCAGCACCTCACACTCTGCGAGTTTTTTGGCGATTCCCAGGTCGGAAACCACTGCTCCAAGGAGCGCCCCCAGATGTTCGGGATCGTCATCTGCGTTTCTGGTGGCAAGCGCAGCGGCTCTCTCAACCATCGAGGTGAATCTCCGCAAACCGATCGCGCGCGAACTCCGGTATTCTGGGCGCTGTCAAAACGACTTGATCAAATTCCTCGAGCATGTCTATAACGCGGCCCGAACGTTCCTCGTCGAGTTCGGAAAACAGATCATCCAGCAGCAGAACCGGCTGTGACTGGCCTTGTCCCTGCAGGAACCTGAGCTCCGCCAGTTTCCACGACAGCAGGAGTGATTTGAGCTGGCCCTGGGAACCGAAGGTCTCGGCCGACTCACCGTTGAGGGTAAAATTCAGCCCGTCCCGGTGGGGGCCGGTGGTCGTATGTTTGACCCGGCAATCCCGCTGGCGGCTGTCCAGGAGCTGCCGGCCAAATTCATCCTGTGCCGACTGTTCGTCGGGCGGTCCTTCACCCGCGCCGATAACCCGCTCGCAATACACCAGTCCTGGTTCCTCGCGCTCATCAGCAAAGCGGCGGAAAGAGCTGACGAAATCACCGTATAACACCTCCAGCGTTTCAATGCGCTTATGTCTCAAGGAGCCACCGAGGCGCGCCAGTTGAAGGTCCCAGATATCGAGCTCCTCACTGCCCGCCTTCACGGTCGATCCGTAGCGCCTCAGATACTCGTTGCGCTGGTTGAGCGTCCGCTGGTATTGCTGCAGATCCCGCACATACGAGACATCCGCCTGCGAGATGAGAATGTCAATCAGGCGCCGCCGCTGAGCCGAGAAGTGCAGTACCAGTGAAACATCCTGCGGCGCGAAATGGACGCTCTGAAACTGGCTGAGGATATCGGACACACGGGGCAGCGGCGCCTCGTCGACGAAAACCCGCTTGCCATCGTCTGCGCTGTAGAACACCCGCAGGCAACGATCTCGCGTTCCGTCGTTCCACTCCCCGTGAATGTCGAAATGGCTGCCGTTGTGTGGCACCACATCCTGATCGCGAGTTCCCTTGATCGATTTGCCGATAGACAGATACGAAATTGCTTCGAGGATATTGCTTTTTCCACGACCGTTGCGGCCGACGATGAGTGCGGCTTTGGCATCGAAGGCGACTTCAAAGCTGCTGAAATTTCTATACGCCACGAGCCTCAGTTGCCGCAGCTTCACTCCTCAGGCACCTCGGACGGCAGTCGCCTCACGTACTCGGTCGCATCGGCATCAGCAGATAATAAAAATCACTCCCCTCCTCCGCTTCGCCCGGACGCACGATGGAGGCGGTCACGGAGTCGCGCAACTCGAAAGCGACATCGCCGCTGCCGAGTTTGCGCAGAATCTCAAGAAGATACTGGGCGTTATACGCCACTTCGAGGGGCTCGCCCGTGTAGCCGGCTGGTATCACTTCCCGCGCATCGCCTCCCAGCTCTTGGCTCGAGGCGGTGAGCTCAAGCGTCCCGTCCTCCATTTTCAGACGAATTTGATGCGTATACGAACTCGACAGAATCGACACGCGCCGGACTGCTGGCTGCAAACGCTCTATATCGATGTTGAGCCGCTTCTCATTTTCTTTTGGAACCACTTGTTCGTAATCGACATAGGGACCCTCGATCAACCGGGACAGGAGTTGGGTCTCTCCCAGATCGAATAGAACCTGACTGTCGCCAACAATGGCGCGGGTCAAAGAATTCGCGTTGAGAAGTTTCGCCAGCTGTGAACAGACTTGAGGCGGCAGAATGACTTCGGCTGATTCGCCGGAGACAACCCCTTCGTCCCCATTGAGCAGCTGTCGCGATTCGGCCAGTCGGCTACCGTCAGTTGCGACCATGGCCATGAATTCGGGGTCGATACGCCAGAGAACGCCATTGAGGACAGGGCGCGTCTCATCTTTCGAAACGGAAAAACTCGTGCGTTCGATCATGGTGCGTAGAAGTTGCCCATCAAATTGGCTCGAACCGGTGAAATCGACGACAGCGCCATCAATCGATTCAGGCATGCTGGGGAACTGATCCGCGGGTGTCACTGCCAGGGAATACCTGCCCTCGCCTCCCTCACCCGACCCGAGACGGCCAGACAGGACGAGCCGCCCCTCCTCAACCACGACGTTTAGCTCCGATTCCGGCCATTCTCGGGTAATATCACCCAGCGTTTTGGCGGGAACAGTTACGCGCCCGGGTTGAGTGACCGTCGCCACGACCTTTGTTCGCATTGACAAGTCGAGATTTGCCGCGCACAGGCTCAGAGCGCCATCCCCGGCGACAATAAGCAGGTTTGATAACACTGGCTGGGCCGGTTTGGACGCCACTGCGTCGAGAACGGTGTCGATGCCTCTCCAGAATGCGTTTTGATCGACAGTAAACTTCATGTGTTGTAGATCGCTTGCTGGATGGGGGTGCGGGGATTGACAATCTCAGTCGTGAGATGCGTTCTACAGACGTCAAACCTCTTGAGGGATTCGCACGTGCCGCGATGGACTTCTGCAACTCCCTAAGATAAGTATAATTGTATTGTATAGTCAACTGAGCCTGAGTGTTGGTGGGTCCCGTGAATACAGCCCGCTACCGTCTTTGTTGAGATGTTAGTAACTATGTTAATATAATAATGGTTATAAGAAAACAACAGCACGGTAAATTGGACCGAGAGGAAAGGTGTCTGGTGCCGTGCTCTGGGCAGTGTTCGCGATCTACAAGCTGATGGCTGAGTTGGCAAAATTTGCAGGCGCAATTGGGTTTGTCCACATAGAATGAGCTAGAAGTACAAGGGTATATTGTTTCTTTATAGACTAGTACCCGTTCTAGTATGCTTGAGGATATGTTGACAAACCCAAATATAGGAGAAAAATATTCAGTATAATCCGTTGTTTATAAAGGATTTAATATGATAAGATCCGGCGTCAATCAGGCCGGTCATTCCTGTGGGTAACTCACCCGCTCTTGGCAAGTTACCCACCGTCTCCAACATCAACGACAGTGTTGAAGGTTGGCCACAAAGTTATTCACATGCGAAGGGGGCTGTATCCACATCTTCTAGGACTTCAGATGTGGGTAACTTCGATCAGGAAATGGTGTTTTGCTTGATTGCTTCGGAGAGGGATTCGACGATGCGGGCGAGTTCAGGATCTTCCTGGCATTTCTTTTCGATTGTCTGTACAGCGTGGATGACGGTGCTGTGATCGCGATTGCCAAAGTGAAAACCGATCACTTTCAGAGGACTTTTCGTCAGCCGCTTGGCCAGGAACATGGCAATCTGTCTCGGTGTGGCAATTTCCTGTCGGCGCGTCTTGCCAATCAGCAGCTGCGGCGTCAGATCAAAATGACGGGCAACTCTCTTCTGAATTCCCTCGATGCTCAGGCTGTTGGACTCGCTTGGCAAGCGCTCCTGAACGATCTTGCGAGCCGCCTCGACGCTGAGCTCAACCTGGTTGACGGCGCAAAACGCCATGATATGGTTGAGGGCGCCCTCAAGCTCGCGAATATTCGAGCTGATGTAACTGCCGAGAAACGTTGCCACTTCGTTGGTGAGGTGGATGCCGTTAATCTCTGCCTTCTGGTGAAGAATGGCGATTCGCGTCTCCAGATCCGGCGGTTCGATGTTGGTGACCAGACCCCACTTGAATCTCGATATGAGCCGCTCCTCAAGCCCCTCGAGCTCACCGGGGGGTGAATCACAGGTCATGGCAATCTGCTTGCCGTTCTGATGCAGCGCGTTGAACGTGTGGAAGAACTCGTTCTGGGTGTGCTCGCCTTTCAATAAGAACTGGATATCATCGATGAGGAGGACGTCGGCACTGCGGTAGTTCTGTTGAAATTCTCCAGTTTTCCGGGTGCGCAGCGATTCGATGAAATCGCTCATGAACTTTTCCGACGGGACGTAGGTAACCCGGAGGCCGCTCTCCTGGGAGAGGGCGTGATGGCCAATTGCCTGGAGCAAATGCGTTTTACCCAAGCCGACGCCGCCGTAGATGACGAGGGGGTTGAACTGCGTCTGGCCCGGCGAGTTAGACACCGCCTGGGCGGCGGCGTGAGCGAACCTGTTCGCCTCGCCAACGATGAAGGTATCGAACGTGTAGCGTTGATTCAGTGGGGTGAAAAGCAGTCTGCTGGAAAACGACTCCCGACTCGACGCAGGCTCAATCAGCGCACGCGACGCCGCCAGGGACGGGGAGTGCTGTGCTGGCGCAGCCAGCGGCCTCGTCGTAAGCGACAGGTCTGCTGTGGCCCCCTCGACGGGAGCCGTGGTGCGCAGAGGCATCGGCCCTGCGGGTGACGGAGAAGACACCATCACCTGCTCCTGTAGCGGTTGTTCTGTTGCAGGCCGACCGGGACCGGTGTCAGCGACTGAGAATGTGATTCTCGGAGTCAGGCCCGTCTCGGCTTCGACGGTTCGCTGTATGAGGCTGAGGTAGTTGCTTTCGACCCAGTCGGCGAAGTAAGAACTGGCCACCTCGATTTCGAGACTGTCGGAATCGAAGCGCGTTGCCGTGGTCGGACGAAACCAGGTGTCAAAGCTTTGCGGGCGTACGTGCCGCTCGATGTGCAGTAGACACCGAGCCCACATTTCATGTGTTTCTTGCGACATCGCAGGGAGAGTCTGATTGAGGAGCGGGAGGGCGATAGGTTATGAGTTGCGGTAAATCGCGTCAAGGGTTTGCGCCAGTGATTCCGAGTTTTGACGCACCGAGGTGGCGTTGTTGACCGCGATGGTGTGAATTGACAGACGCCCGACCAGCCTGTACTTTCGAAGTTTCGGCTTTGTGTGCCCCGGACTGCCGGCAGGCGCCAACCCGGGGAGACTTTCATGAAGCGAACCTTCCAGCCAAGCAATAGAAAAAGACACAACAAACACGGCTTTCGACGACGCATGCGAACACCGGCAGGTCGAGCCATCATCGCTCGCCGCCGCCGCAAGGGCCGCAAGCGCCTGGCAGTCTAGTCCCCAGTTGGTATTCACATGGGGTGGATCCGGGGGCCAAGGCTGTGGGTCAGGCCAGGTCGCGAACCGGACGGCTTGGTCCTTGTGATGCGAAAGTCGCTCGGAACGGCCGTCGTGCGCAACCGGCTCAAGAGACGCCTGCGAGCTGCCAAGCTTGAGTGTTCAGCAATTCCGGGCAGCGTGGTCATTCTCGCACAACCCCCTGCCGTCCGATCTCGTTATCGCGACCTGCGTGAGGAGTTGGCCGGACTCCTTCGGGAACTTCGCTGAGTCAATGACGCCGCCGATGCTCCGATTGCTCACCGCCGCTATCAGACTCTACCAGCTCTGCGTATCTCCATACCTCCGTCCATCGTGCCGCTTTCATCCGACCTGCTCCGAATACGGCCTTGTCGCACTGCGATCTCACGGCTTGGCCAAAGGAACCTGGCTGGCCCTGAAAAGGCTCCTGCGCTGCCACCCCTTTGGTGGAATGGGCTACGACCCGGTTGACGAAAGGCCCGCAGATGGGGGATAAACGAACCCTTCTCGCCTTTCTCATTATCGGGCTGATCCTTCTGGCGATGCCCTACTACTACGAGCTTGTCGGAATCGCTCCGGATCCTTCACTGAGTCAGTCGGAAGAGAGTCGCAGGGCCGAGCCAGTTGAAGCGGAGCCCATTGCGGCACCGGAGTTCAAGTCGGCCGTGGCTGCGCCGGCACCGACTGCGATTGAAACTGCAGACCCGGCCGGGGGCTCGACGGGACGAGGACAGACGGCATACGAGACCCGCCAGTTTTCTGCCAGAGAGATCGAGGTCACCACGCCCATACAACACATGACCGTTTCGACAAAAGGTGGCGTGCTGACTTCAGTTGAACTGGTCAGCTTTAAGCGTCACGACGGGTCACCTGTGCAACTGCTGCCCGATTATGGTCGAGGACTTGCGGTTACCGTGGCGAGGACGGACACACGTGGCGAGGCGATCGATCTTGCCGACTACGAATTCGTCCCGGACAGGGAAAGTCTCCATCTCGATGGCGATGGCGAGGCAACTCTCCAGATGTCGGCGACGCTGCCCTCCGGGGAGGTGGTTCTCAAACGATTCCGATTTCGGGGTGACCGCTATGGAGTTGAAGTCGAGATCGTGACAACCGGATTCGCCGGGGACGACATTGTCAGGGTGCATTGGGAAGGCGGAATTCGCGACGCCGAGCGGGATTGGGAGGTCGACAAAGAGGTGCTCAGCGCCAAGGCGTACCTCAATGAAAGTTTGGAAGAGTTTCGCGCTGACGATGGACCAACCACATGGGCCGAGAAGGGAGCGCTCAAGTGGGCAGGAGTGCGCAACAAGTACTTTCTGTGCGCACTGGCGCCCACAGGCAGCGACCGGTATTGGGTCGAGATCTCAGCGCGAGAGGTGCCCGTTGAGGATGCCTCCAGTTTTCATCGGGAAAGCGAGTCGCCAGCCACCTGGCCACATCATGATATCAGCGTTGGGGCTCGTATCTCGGATTCCGGAATGTGGTCTGGTTTGGTCTACCTCGGCCCGATGGACTATAAAGAGATCAGCAGCTACGGTGTCGAACTGGAGCGTGCGATGGAGCTGGGATTTCCTGTCGTCAGGGATATCGCGCAACTCCTCCTCCTGCTGTTTGTCGTCGCTTATGAATACGTACCCAACTACGGCGTCGTCATTATCCTGTTCGCAGTCTGCGTCAAACTTCTCGTGTATCCGCTGACGCACAAATCGTACGAATCCGCCTCGAAGATGCAGGCCCTGCAGCCAAAAATCACCGCCCTGAAAGAGAAATTCAAGAATGACAGCCAGCGCCTGAGCAAAGAGACGATGCAACTGTACAAGGAGGAAGGCGTCAACCCGCTCGGAGGCTGTCTCCCTCTACTTCTTCAGATGCCAATTTTCATCGCGCTCTACCAGACCTTCAACAGTGCAGTCCAGTTGCGTCAGGCTCCCTTCGGACTCTGGATAGACGACCTGGCGAGGCCGGACCAGTTGCTGGTCGCCGGCATCGATATCCACGTTCTCCCGCTGGCCATGTCGGCTGCCATGTTCTTTCAGTCAAAGATGACGATGAAGGATCCGAAGCAGGCGGCCCTCGTCTACATCATGCCCGCTGTGATGATCGTCTTCATGTGGCAATTCGCATCCGGTTTGGTCCTTTACTGGACGGTATTCAACGTCCTGCAGATCGGCCAGCAAGTTCTCACAAATCACATGAAGAATAAAGCCGAGCCATCCCCGCCCGCCCCGATTCTCAAAACTCGCGGTAAGTAAAACAGACGGTGGTGCCACAGGGCCGGCAAGCTACAATCGTCGCTGTTGCCACTGCTGCAGGGGCGGCCGGCATTGGCATCGTCAGGCTCAGCGGACCAGACGCCATCGACATCGCCCAAAGACTGTTCCGCTCGACCCCTCTCTTGGGCAGCCGCCTCAGATACGTCGAATTCGGCATTTTTCTCGACGCCCAATCAACTCAACTGGACTCCGGACTGGCATGGGTCATGAAGGCCCCGCGGTCGTACACGGGGGAGGACACCGTCGAGCTCAGCGCCCATGGAAGCGACGCGATTCTGGAGGCGATTGTCGAGTCGGCCATAAGTCGCGGCGCGCTGCTGGCTGAGCCCGGAGAGTTTACCAAACGCGCTTTTCTGAACGGCAAACTGGACCTCATCCAGGCCGAATCGGTTGTCGACCTCGTGCAATCGCAATGGCGTCCCGCCGTTGCTGATGCCTACTCGCAGTCCTGCGGACGACTGTCCGACCTCGTGCATGAGCTGAAAGAGAACATCATCAGCGCCTCAGCTCTTGTTGAAGCAAGTCTCGATTTCAGTGAAGATGTCCCCGCCGTCAGCCGTCAACGCGTTACGTGCCTCGTCGACGAATCAATTCAACTCTCCACTCGTCTCATTGAATCTTTTGAGGGTGCCAGACGCCGTCACGAGGGGCTCCACGTCGTCCTTGTCGGCAGGACCAACGTCGGTAAATCTACACTGATGAATGCCCTTCTTGGCGAGGACCGGTCAATTGTAACTGCCGTCCCCGGCACGACCAGAGATCTGATCGAAGGCCGGACAGTGTGGAGAGGTTTGCCGGTCCGGGTTGTCGATACGGCGGGACTTCGGAGCACGAACGATCCCGTTGAAATCGAAGGAGTGCGCCGCACTAAAACTGCAATTGAGGAAGCTGATTTGGTCATTACCGTTCTCGATAACTCGAGACCTTGGGATAGGGATGATGGGGATGTTTTTGAACTTCTCGGCGAGGTCGCCGGTGTCATTGCTCTAAACAAGTCTGATCTGCCTTGTCTGATGAAGATCCCGGAGCTGAATAGACAACAGGTGCCCGTGTCAGCCCGAGAGGCCATCGGGCTCGAAAGCTTGATCGAGGCAGCGCTCGCCTCGATCCCCAAACAGGCGGATGAAGGGGGCGTGGGACTCACCAGGCAGCGCCACCGCGACCTGCTCGTGCAGGCGAGGTCGCGCATGGAGGCTGGTCGGCAGCTCATTGGGCGGGGGCTGATTGACGAATGCGTCAGCGCGGAGCTCCAGGATGCCCTGCGGGCAATCGGCTCCATCCTGGGCGAGGGGATCGAGGACCAGGTGCTTGATAAGATCTTTTCAGAGTTCTGCATCGGTAAATAACAGTGCAACTGCTGAAAGTGGTGGATGTTCCACGTGGAACAATCCCCCGCCATCGTCGCACGGCCGGCGGCCCCGGACCACATAAACGGAAGCGTTCCACGTGAAACATCCAGACCACGACCTCGATTCTCGGGGTGACGGCGCAGCGGAGCTGGAGGACGACCTCGCCTGTCTTGATCCGGGGCTCGAGTCCCTGTGCCCGGAGGTGAGTCTCTCTGTGCGGCAAGGGTGGGTCTGTGCGCTGACAGCATACGCCAGGCTCCTTTTCAGGTGGTCTAACCGGATGAACTTGATCGCTCCGGGGGACAGGGCGCGCCTGGCGTCGCGTCATCTGATGCCAAGCCTGGCATTGAGACCGGCGATCGTCTCTCGACAGCACGCCTGTGTCCTCGATGTCGGTTCCGGCGCGGGCCTTCCGGGAATACCCCTCAAGATCACCCTTCCCGAGTCGACATTCATTCTGCTCGAATCGCGCCGTCGCCGAACTTCGTTCCTGCATCAGGTTGTCCGGCACCTCTCGTTAACGAAAACGGAGATCGTCCATTCCCGTCTTGAGGACTGGCCTGGATCAGATCTCCCCATTGACATTGCCGTAACCAGGGCGACGATGGCGCCGCCCGATCTCCTCACCATGGTCTCGCCCTGCCTTCCACGGCACGGCGTCATCGTGACGACCCTTCCGGCACAAGCCGATGCGACATCACTGCCACGGTTGCTCAGCGACGAAACAGTCGGTGGATCATGGGGCGAGCGCCGCGTCACCGTCCTCGACCCTTTTCATCAACGTGGATAACTCCTTGTCCACAAAGACTCCTCCACATCCATCAACACGGTCGCCTGAATCCGGATAAAACCCTTCAACTATTTGTTTTATCACGTCTTATCCAATCGTCGTTTTGCGGGTCGGCCGCATGAGTCTACATCGGTCTGAGGAGTGTGTGCAAGGAGATGTGGACGACATGTGGATATCTCCGTTTTGCCCCGCTTCGATTAGCCTGTATATTTAGACTGTCGCGTGGCCTCTGAATTCTCAGGGCCATGACATGCCCCCCCTTCGAACGAGTTCGCTTTGATTGGAGCCCTCCTGAAACCCCGAATCCACGGGGTGATGTCGCCCCTGGTTCGACTACTGGTTCGCTTTCGATTTCAGCCCGACTGGTTTACCGTGCTTGGATTGCTGATTGGGCTGGTAGCAACCGCTGCGTTCGCGACCGGTGAGCTGCGGTGGGGCGCTGCCATGATCCTTCTGGGCGGCGTGTGCGACATTCTGGATGGCGAACTTGCCCGCCAGGGACGATCTGAAACCAAATTTGGCGCCCTGCTGGACTCGACATTCGATCGCTATTTCGAAATTTTCCTCTACTTCGGCATCGGGGCCTATCTCGTCCGCCAAGGTGAGTGGGCGGCGAGCGCCATTCTCTTTTTCGCCATGTCCGGCTCTCTTATGGTCAGTTACGTGCGGGCACGCGCCGAAGGACTCGGCGAGGATTGCAAGATCGGTTTCATGCAGCGGCCCGAGCGGCTCGTCGCCCTCGCCCTTGGCGGGATGTACGGACACGAAGGCCTCGTTTTCGTCCTCGTCGTTCTCGCCGTGACGACGAATTACACCGTGATCGAACGACTGGCATATATCCGCAACAAGATGCAGGCACCGCCGCCGGCGGCGACCATCCATGGGTCCTAAGCGCTGCTGACCCACTTCTGCAGCGCATCGATGTCGATCGGTCGCCCCCGCATTGCCTCCTCCCCCTTCACTCACACCCACCAACTACTGAACGGATCGAGAGCTTGACCGTGCACGAGGGCCTCTTCGTCGTTTTTGAGGGAATTGACGGTTCCGGTACCACCACCCAAAGTGAACGACTCGTGAGTGATCTCCGCAGGCGCGGACACGAGGTCGTCTACACCAGGGAACCGGGCGGCACTCGCCTTGGAGAAGATATACGGGAACTTATCCTCGACCCCAAGTACGGCGACGTCGATCCGATCGCGGAACTGCTTTTATACGCTGCCAGTCGGCGCCAACATGTTTACGAGCTAATCGAACCGGCGCTGCAATCGGGTAAGCCTGTGATATGCGACCGATATGCGGCGTCCACCGTTGCCTATCAGGGGGCGGGGCGCGGCCTCGACAGCACGATCATCACGTCCGTCAACGAGCTCGCCAAGGGTGGACGCGAAGCTGATCTGACCATTCTCCTCGATCTGAGCGTCGAGGAGGCGATGGGCCGCCGTCGTGACCGTAAAGAGGACCGTCTCGAACTGTCGGGCCAACGGCTGCAGGAACTGGCCCGAGAGGCGTATATAGATTTTGTCTCCGCTGACCCGGAGTGTCGTGTTCTCATCGACGCAGCGGGAGCAGAAGACGCCGTATTCAAATCCGTTAACAAGACGCTGATCGACCGCTGGCCGTCATTTCCATTCGGGGCCCGCTAAGGGCTGAACGCGGCAAGCGGTGGAGGGTTCGCAATGACTAGAATAGATACGAAATCATGAGAAATTCCAGCGTTATCTTGGCACTTCTATGCCTGATTGCGATTCGCGTCCAGGCCACGCCAACTGATCCGTATGAGTCGGTCAATTCCTCCTGGGATCGGTTTGGCGCTGTCTATGGACATGTTCTTGGACATTACTACGATCAGGTTGACAATGATGATCTGATGAAGTCGGCCATCGATGGCCTCCTCAGGAGTCTGGACTCGTACAGCCAGTATTTTGACGAGGAGGGTCTGCGTCAGCTGCGCCAGGACACGACCGGGCGTTTTGCTGGTCTGGGCATTACGGTCGGCATAAAGGACAATTACCCCGTTGTTATCGCTCCGATCGAGGGGACGCCCGCGCACAGGGCTGGCTTACAGCCAGGCGACTTGATCGTCGGCGTCGACGGCACAGATACATTCGGCCTGTCTCTGGATGAGGTCGTCACCATTCTCCGTGGAGAGCCGGGCTCTTCGGTTCGAGTGACGATCGCCAGAATTGGCAAAGTGTCGGACTGGGATGTCGAGCTCGTTCGAGAAATCATCACAATCAAGACTGTTTCTGTGGCTGACATCGTCGCGCCCGACATCGGCTACATCGGCATGCGCCAGACCCGGTTCTCAGAAGACACCGCTGCAGAAGTCGAGAACGCGATTCGCGAGCTCCAGAAAATGGGTGCGACAAAGCTCATCCTCGATCTGCGCGGAAATCCCGGCGGCCTGCTGACTCAGGCGACCCATGTGGCAGATCTCTTTTTACAGAAAGGCGCGCCCATCGTCTCCATTCGCGAGCGCGATGGCCGCCGAGAACAGACCCGCTACTCTCAGGCGAACGCAACAGCCAATGAACCCGTGGTCGTTCTCGTCGATGGCGGCAGCGCGAGTGCTGCCGAAATCGTCGCTGGCGCAATTCAAGATAACGACCGGGGCCTCGTGGTCGGAACGGAATCGTTCGGCAAGGGGTCGGTCCAGACGATTTTCAATCTCGGCGATCCGGAACGGGGCGCTCTCAAGCTCACGACCGCCCTCTACTACACGCCAAGCGGCCGCAGTATTCATCGCCAATCTCTCGGAGCTGAGAGGGGGCTCCTGGCGGGTGTCGACATAGGGGGGGGGATCGAGATCCCCGGAGCTGTCCTGATCGGCATCATCATGCGGGCCGCTTCCGAAAAAGACGCCTCAGACGCTCTCATGGCCCGGTTGGATCTGGACCGTGCCGCCGTCGACGCCATTCTGGCAACGCCACTGGCGGACCTCGTTGGCACCACCCCTCCAGCTGATCCGGACGCCGTTGAGGACCGGGTTACCTACCACACCATCCATGGCCGCGACGTGTTCGGAGGCGGGGGCATCTCGCCCGACCTCTTCGTCGAAGCCGCTGCGCCGCCGCCGGACGTGGCCGACTTGCTCACCGGGCGAGTCTTCTTCGACTTTGTCGTCGACTACATCGGCTCCGAAGCGGATGTGGCGGACTCCTTGCTCACAACTGATGTTGACGCCAGCATGATAGCCGCTTTTCGCGCGTTTATTCCGCGCATCAGTAACTCGGGGGTGGGCTCCTTTTCCGGGCTCGAACAAGTAGAGGCATTACGCCAGGTCGCAGCTCACGGCGGTTGGGCTGAGCACGTGGGGGTCCTTCTGGACAGCCTTGAGTCGGTCGCGTCGATGCACGAGACCCCGGCGATGTTGCTGAGCACGGAGCAATACATCCGCTTCAACCTGCGACGCGAACTGGCTTTGCGGCTCGAAGGGAAAAAGGCGAGTCTTCTCGCCAGCCTGGAAGGGGACCCGCAGATGCAGTCGGCCATCGACCTCCTCACCGACAGCGACAGATACCGGGACCTGCTCGGGCGAAAGTAGGCAGTCGAGGAATCTGGCGACCATCCACCTTGCTCGCCGTCCACAGCCTGCCTATTATACGGGACCGACTATTGCGAGAAGAATTACCCGACTGGTAAGAGATTTTTCCAGGCTGGCAGAGCCACAACACGGAATTGGGCGCCAGCCACCATCGATTTTGCAGTCCCCGGGGTCGCTGTCGTGTAAAGGCGGTTCGGGGTTGGATCCGCCCGGGCTCAAACAGGAAGCTCCGAGCGGCCAGTGGAGATTTTCAGCCGCCTATCACGAGCATTGGGGCGGCTCACGAAGGACCCGAACGCGCTTAGGGGTGAGTGGTATTTGGCCGCAAACGGCCGCTCATGTCGCCGCAACTGGACGTATCGGTCGCTGGCACGAGCAACCGCCCGCAAGTCACCACCATTCGAACGCGCGACCGAGGACACCCAGGCCCGAAATCGGCATTAAACCGGGCTCCCTCCACGAATCCATCCAGCCCGCACCTGCCCGAACTCCGCACGCATTCTCGAAGAGCACCTGAAGCGAAGCCGACCTCGAAGGACTGCTTGTCAGACGAACCGAACCAGCGATCCCTCGCTGTTTCGATCGTCATGTCATAGAGAGGTTGCAACGAATGAAAACGGAAATCTTCATCAACCAGGGAATCCACGAATCCCGCATCGGCATCCTCGAGGATGACAGGCTCGCAGAAATCTGGGTCGAACGCCCGGAGTCGGAGCGCATCGTCGGCAACATCTACAAGGGTACGGTCACCGCGGTCCTGCCCAGTCTCCAGGCAGCTTTCGTCGATATCGGCCTCGAACGCACCGCCTTTCTGCAAGTGCGAGACATGATCGAAGCAGACCACA
>Ga0114993_10003600_pt1 | contig 15970 bp, 16 predicted proteins | sample ArcticOcean_MG_C_FD_87042 | JGI IMG/M metagenome (GOLD analysis project Ga0114993, IMG submission 87042) | Marine microbial communities from western Arctic Ocean - ArcticOcean_MG_CB2_150 | ecosystem: Environmental > Aquatic > Marine > Oceanic | place: Arctic Ocean: Canada Basin | collected...
GAGGGACGTGAGTTCGCGGGTAAAATTGCCCCGGCCGGTCGAATAGGAAAGCCGGAAGACGTCGCCGCGGTAGCCTTGTTTCTGGCTGGTGATGAAGCCGATTTTGTAACGGGTGCGGCTTACACGGTTGACGGCGGATGGACGGTCGGGATGACAAAAGCGCTCGCGTTAATTTAAAGTTTAATTCGATTTTCAAGATTTCGAACGGATAATAAGTATGAGACGCGGGGGGGTATTTGTGTGTATTATCATATTCGTCGTCTCTCTGAAGTTATTTGTTGCGCGCGATTACTCATCCACGGAGGGAGGGGCAGATGCTTATACTAAAGCGCGCCATCAAATGGTTGAAACGCAAATGGAGCGACGAGGGATTATAAATCTCGAGGTTTTGAGGGTATTGCGAAAAGTTCCCCGCCACGAATTTGTTCCCTTACTTTATCGCTGGCAGTCATACGATGACCACCCTTTACCGATTGGGGAAGGGCAAACTATTTCGCAACCGTATATTGTCGCTTTAATGACGGAATTGCTAGATCCCAAGCTCACCGATCGAATCCTTGAAATTGGCACGGGGTCGGGATACCAAGCTGCAATTCTTGCTGAATTAGTCGATACTGTCTATACGATTGAAATTATTCCCGCGCTTGCCAAAAACGCGGAGGAAACTTTTAAGCACTTTGGTTATAGTAATATTCAAGTAAAAGCGGGGGATGGCTATCTCGGATGGCCGGAAGAGGCCCCTTTCGATGGTATCATCGTTACCGCTGCTCCGCCCTACCTCCCTCAACCTCTGGTTGAACAGTTAAAAACGGGTGGCAAGCTGGTAATTCCCGTTGGCGATATTTATCAGGAATTAAAAGTTTATACAAAAACAGAAGAGGGGATAGATACTAAAGATATAATCCCGGTTCAATTTGTTCCCATGACCGGTAGGGCGCAGGAAAAGTAATATTTTTAAATCTATTATTGCCTTGGTGCGTTAGATCTAAAGATTAGATTTAGGTGAGTAAGCATATACAGGAAAAGTTAAGCTCGGCGATAAACATAGAACGCTTAGTCGATACAGCGGTAAAACTAATTGGCATACCCAGTCCCACTTTAAGTGCTAAGCCTGCAGCTGATAAATTGGCGGAGATTTTAGAGGAAGACGGTTTTAATGTTGAGCGTCCTAATGCCAATTGGCCCGAATCACCGGCTGTGTTTGTGAGTTACGATTCTGGTCAACCCGGCAAAACTTTACAGTTTAACGGACATTTGGATACCGTTCATTTACCTTTTGTTGAACCACGGGTGGAAAACGGTATATTGTACGGGAGTGGCGCGTCTGATATGAAAGGTGGAGTTGCTGCCATGTGTGAAGCACTACGTATTCTTCGCGATTCGGGATTATTTAAATTTGGAAAAATAATTTTGACCGCCCATGATCACCATGAAGCTCCCTGGGGAGATGGTCGACAGGTAAAGGCCCTTATTGATCAAGGTTATGTCGGGGACGGTGTTCTGATCCCAGAATACCTTTCACATTGTTTGCCCGTCCTGGGGAGAGGCATGGCGATTTTCGAAGTCAGTATCAAGCGGGAAGGAATACCGGTGCACGAGGTTCAGGGAGGCTTAGAGCAGCCCTCTGTCATCGCAGCAGGTGCGGATCTCATCACCCGGTTTAGGGAATTAGATAAGCAATTAACAAAATTGACGCACCCGTTAGGTGCGCGTGAAAGCATTTTTATCGGGCAGGTAAGTTCAGGAGAAATATATAATCAATCACCGACTGAATTCAAACTCCAGGGCACCCGTCGTTGGCTTCCCGGTACTTTGAGGGATTATGTTGAAAAGCAATTTCAAGATATACTTAAAGAAGTAGGGAAAGAAAAAGGTATACAAGTGAAGGGTGAATTTAATTCTCTCTTAGATCCCTATGAACTCAATGAGGATCATCCGTTGTTGCCGGCTTTTCAGTCAGCTTACGAGGAAATTGCGGGCCGTTCAATTCCACTGGGGGCTAAACCCTTTTTGGATGATGGGAACAACTTTATCGCGAAAGCAGGTATTCCAGCGATCACCCATGGACCCGATGCTATAGGGGCGCATACTGTAAATGAAGAAGTTTCGCTTGACGAATTAAAACGGGTGGCACTTACTTACGCATTAACGGCTATTCTATTTTGCGGTAACGTTGATGAGTGAATTAATTACTGAACAACAAGCCCTCGAAGAGAGATATCTGCGGCAGATTTTTATCCGCTCTCAGATGACGGAGTTTGTTAAGGACCCATTTGTGATGAGTAGTTCCGATGGGGTTTATTATACGGATATTAATGGAAAACGTTACCTTGATGGCATTGCAGGAATTTTTGTCGCTTCGGTTGGCCATAATAACCGACGGGTGATTGATGCGATTAAGGACCAGTTGGACAAAATGTCTTTTTCCCCGGTCATACATGGCACGAATGCATTAGCTGTTCAATTAGCCAATTTGCTGGCAGAAATTGCACCCGGTGATTTAAGCGCGGTAAAATTTTGCTCTGGGGGATCGGAGGCAAACGAAACCGCTTTTAAAATAGCGCGCCAGTACCACAAGCTTAATGGTAATCCTAACAAGTATAAGGTAATCTCGCGCTACCAGTCCTGGCATGGGTGCACAATGGGGTCCCTGTCCGCGTCCGGACTAACTTCACGTCGTGTTGATTCTGAACCACTGGCGGCAGGTTTTATTCATGTATTCCCTCCCTATTGTTATCGCTGTCCCTTTGATAAGGAATACCCCAGTTGTAATATCACCTGTGCCGGCTTGATTGAAGATACTATTATTATGGAAGATCCTGATACTGTCGCCGCGGTCATTGTTGAGCCGATTGGGCATACCGGTGGTCTCTTTGATCCTCCACCCGAGTATCTGCCCAAATTACGAGAATTTTGTGACCGGCATAACGTGCTTTTGATTTTTGATGAAATAATTACGGGGATGGGGCGAACGGGAGAAATGTTTGCTGCTGAAACATTCGATGTTCTCCCTGATGTGCTTTGCCTGGGCAAGGGATTATCTGGTGGATACATGCCTCTTTCAGCTGTGCTTTGTCGAAGACACATCGCTGATAAGTTTTGGGGAGATGGGAAGATAAATCCCGGCCTTGTGACGGGTCATACTTATGAAGGTAACCCCATTGCTTGTGCTGCTGGATTGGCGACGATAGCGGAGATTATCGAAAAGGATTTATGCGCAAATGCCCGTAAAGTGGGCAGCCATCTGCGCGAGGGTCTGGAGGGGCTTCGCAAGCACGGAATTATCGGCGACATTCGCGGGAAGGGATTGTTTTTTGGTATCGAGTTTGTTCGTGACCTGGTGACAAAAGAAAAATTTTCGGATGATATTCCAATTGCCACGCTTATAGGGAAACGTGCATTGGCAAAAGGCCTCTTGACACGGTATGACCCGCATTGGATGTCTCTGGGGCCGCCCTTAATTCTGACCCAGGATCAGGCCGATGAAATGGTTTCTATTTTGGATGCAAGTATAACGGAAGTGCTGCAGGAAATAAATAATTAGGGTCGAACATGCGGCCTCAACGGAGCGCGACCCTCCATTATCACATGCGAACAGCATGTCTGAAGAGTGGTTTAGCTTTTTCTGGAAGACTTTCATAAACTTCCAGGGGCATAGGCGGATAAGAGATAATCCTTTGCTTGGGGTCATCATTAACAATTTTCTGTTCCGTCGATCCAGGTATATAAATATTCTGATTCATCCACCAGGGCGCGTATCGGGCAACCATGGAGACGCGTGACTGATCCGTTTTATTCGCTCCGCCTGCATGCCACATACGACTGTCAAAAGCGAAAACGCTACCCGCAGAACCTGTCACCTGTATTTCATCGGGAAAATGTTCAAAACTTGGATTTTCACCATAGGAAGGATTAGTTTCTCGTTTATGGCTGCGCGGCACGAGGTGGGTTGCGCCGTTCTCCTCTTTAAAGGGGTCCAGCATCCAGATTGTGGTAATGGTCATTAAAATTGTATTACGGTAGGGACTTTCAATATGCCCCGCATAGTTTCCTGCGAACGGTTGATCCCCATGCCACTCCTTGCGATCACTGTGAGGTGAATTATTCGTGGTAGAGGTAGCACAAACGCGAAAATGAGGGCCGAATAAATTTTCTATCAAGGCGGTCATTCGGGTATCCGCGAGATACTCGGCAAAGGATGGAATATAGTTTATGGAAGAAGCGCAATAATTGGTAATTCCATCAATGACTCGAGTGAATGGTTTATTTTCGGGTTCACCCTGTCCGATGGTTATTAGTTCTTCTCTAATAGGAGCTATGCGATCTTCTGGTAATACATCCTCGATTAAACACCAGCCCTCTTCACGTATCTCTGACGCCAAAGTATCCGTCGATTTTACCTCTTTGATTTTGGTTTCCATGACTAAATTCTCAGTTTCATTATGAATGCTATTTGATTTAAATGATTCACGCATACGAAATTAGGCCTTTATTAAATTATTACAACTTTCAAAGTAGGTCTGTTTTTACCGTAAATAGCCCAGGAAAAATTTAAAAACTAATCCATTGGCAATTATCTAATGCAGAAGTGATTATGCTATCGAGAAGGCGAGAGTTTACCGTATAATAATAACTGATTATTATACTTATTTAATTGATATTTCAGGTTAAAATGAAAAAGAGACAAGATTTTGAATCCCAGGGGTTTACTTTGGTTGAGTTGATGATCGTAGTCGTTATCATCGGGCTCTTAGCCTCGTTTGCCATCCCCGCTTTTAATCGAACGCGAGTGGCTTTCGCGCGGGACTGCCTTCCTCAATGACCTGCGCGTGTTCTCTGACGCGGCAGATACCTATATGATAGAAACGGGAGACTATCTCGAAGATTCCGGCAGTGGTGCAGTCCCTACGGGTTGGGATGCTTACATTAGCACCGCGAAGTGGACTGGGGTCACGCCAATCGGTGGGGTCTGGGATGTGGAATTGGACTCTTTTGGTATTAAAGCAGGTTTAGGTGTTCATGGCCCTGACTTTACTTCTCAGCAGATGCAGGATATTGAAGATAATTACGATGATGGCGATCTTTCGACCGGAAAATTCCGGAAAATTGCCGCTGACCGTTACTATTTTGTCCTGGAGGACAATCCTTAATAGACTGAATTACAGGCGTTGGTATAGCGGGTGCGCCATCAGGTTATTATTCTTCTCTCTCTTGACGGGAGAGAATTGTCTCTACATACAACACCTTACTCCATTTTACAGGGAGCGTAAAAAGGAGGGTGAACAATTGGGAAATATAAATGTCATTGAAGACAGCACCTGAATCCGATTTTGAAAAGGTATCCTCCTATCTGTGCAGGCATGAAGGGAAGTTGCTTAAGTTTCTTCAAGATTTAATCCAGATTCCAACCGTTAATCCTCCTGGAGACTGCTATAAGCAGTGCGTATCCTATCTTGATGCTAAACTTAAATCCATGGGCATGAAAACCCAGGTCCACCGTGTCCCCATAAATGAGCAGAAAAAAGTAACACCCCACTTAATGAAGCACCCCCGGTATAACTTAATTGGGAGGTGGAATAATGGAGCCGCTAAGACACTGCATTTTAATGCTCATTATGATGTGGTGCCCGTCTCGGGTGAATGGAAATATGGGCCTTTTGTGCCGAGAGTTGATGGCGGGTCGATTTACGGGCGGGGGGCAGCGGACATGAAAGGTGCGATTGCAGCTTGTTGTTTTGCTATTCAAGCGGTGAAGGATTGTAAGCAATTACCAGGGATAAATGTTGAAGTGTCCTTCACCGCGGATGAAGAAACAGGTGGTGAATTGGGAGCCGGGTATATTGTCAATAAGAAGCTGGTTAACCCTGACTATGCCGTCATTTGCGAAGGGGGCAGTGGAAGAACAGTTGGTTGCGGACATAATGGTGTTCTTTGGTTGGAGTGTGTGGTTACCGGCAAATCTGCTCACGCCGCGCATCCCCATAAAGGCATTAATGCCTTTGAACATATGTCAGCTTTGGTCGTCCGTTTAAACCGATGGAAAAAAAACCTGAAAAACCGCAGCTATATCTCTCCTAACGGCCGTAAAATGCACCCCACAATAAATATTGGTGGTGTATTTGAAGTCGGATTGGGGGCTAAAGTAAATACGGTTCCGTCTCATGCGAGTTTTTCTATCGATAGACGCATCATCCCCAGTGATTCCTTACCCGGTGCGGAAAGAGAAATCAAAAAAGTGATTAACGAAGCCAAGAGACATATACCGGATCTTCGCGTGAAAACATCAAGTCTCTTGGCAATTAAACCCTGTCTTGTTGATCACCAGAGTTACTTTCCCCAAACAGTTTCCCGCGTTGTTAGTTCGGTGCTGGGGGGGCGAACTCAATTCAATGTTTGTGATGGGTTTACCGATATGAATCGCTTTGTGAATAATAAAATAATCACCGTAGGTTACGGGCCCGGTGGTAAGTACAACCACGGTGTAGATGAACGGGCAAAAGTGCGTGATATACTACAAACAGCCCGGGTATATGCTAAGCTGATACTCTCGCTTGAAGAGAAAAAATGAATTAACAGAATAGTCGGGCCCTTGCGCTTGTCCGATTAGCTCTGACTATGAATTTCAACTGTTAAAATCGACGGTCTTCATTACATCGCGGACATAACCGTTCGTGAGCGAATCGTGGTTTTATCTGCCGCGTTAATTTCTTCCTCGATTTTTTTAAAATCTTCGTCGTGGAGTATTTTCAGAGACTCCAGCAAATTATCGAAAGTCTCTTGTAATTCAGCTATACTTGACCCTTCTTGCTGTTGTATGACTTCTCTATAGTAGGACTTTAAATTCAGGCGTGGTATGGTAATTGAATGATAACGCGTACCGCGGACACTTGCGCTATGTCTCTCCGCAATTGAATTATAAATATTTTCTTCATCTTGAAGTGCTTCTGCAGCTCTAAACGCACGGTCCATTTCATGTTGTGCGGTATCTGAAAAAGAATTATTTTTCTGGTCATAATCTGAGGTCATCGTATTCCGTGCGCTTCCGATAAGTCGGCTCAGATTATCGACTTTGGATTTAACACTATCAAAACTGGACTTTATATCTTTATAATTCGCTTTAATTGATTCTGATTCCTGGTAATCTTCATCGGACTCCGATAAAATCATCCCTACTTCCAGATCTATTCGATCTTTAAGGTTTTTTGCTTTCGTGATAATTTTAGTCAGAAACCTTTTTTCCTCTCTCAATTGCTTTTGAGTTCCACCATCTCTATATTTTTTCTTTTCCGTGACCCTAAAAAGCTGAATGTTCTGTCCAGAAAGTTATAGGAATCTTCAATCCGTCTGAGATCGCCGTTTATTTCTTCAAAGAGTTGAACTTGCATCTCTCTAGCCAAATTAAGCTTGTAGCGCTCAGTGATGAGCGTTCGAACATTTTCAGGTACCGTAAGTGTTTCCATTAATATGAATTTTTAATCGAGCCCACTGACGGTTATTCCCGTGAAAATAAATAAGTCTCTATATTTATATAAATAAAAAAAACTTCAAAGTAAGGTCAATATTTCTCAAATAAAATTGTAACTTAAAAACAGGTTTATCTATTCCATGATTCGCTCGTAGTTCATTGCCCCTTTTTTCTGGAATCGTCCTGAAGACAAATCGCCATCATCTAATTTTTTATCCATCTCTACCATGACCGACAGGTTGGCGTTTGGTTTTTGCAATCTTAAAGTCGCTTTGCTACCCAGCCATATAAACCCGCTGCCCGGACCGATACTCGCCGTGTATTTCCCCGGCAGATAATCCTCCATGCCAGTGGGAATTTGATTCAATCCGGCATTGGGTGGCCATTGACCGTTTTCCGTATTATAAAATTCAAAGGCATTCGTGTATTCAACGATATCGTTCACCAATACGGTGGAGTGAGTTTTTTCGTTAGATTTGTTAGTCGCGGGTATTAAAAAAGTAGCTAGAATTCCAATGATTACGACGACCACCATGATTTCCACGAGAGTGAAACCTTTTACCAGGTTGTGAAACTGAGTCCGAGCGTTCATTGAAAATTGTTAGCTGCTACAAAATTACCGACAAGTTATACATTACACCGGTAATGATACAATTCAAGTGCGACCTTGAATCCTATTAGAGCTTCTCTCACGAATTAACAAGATACATAGAATATTCTATTTATCAACAAAAAATAGGTAAAAAATATATAAAATATAAGTATAAGACCCTAGGTGGATTATTTTGGGGGTAGGAGATAGAAAATGTCCCCTAAAATGCCTTTACCAGTTATTTAAAGAGCCGTCGCGTCGATAGATATGAGGCGCCTCCCAAAATTTAAAGGTCTCTTTGGTGGCCAGATCTTCGTTTACTTCAATACCCAACCCGGGACTCTCAGGCACGGGAAATCGGCTGCCATCTAATTGAGGTTGTAAGGGAAAGATATGATCATCAGCTGAGCTCTGATCTTTGGGCAACGCTTGTGCCTCCAGCCAGGCAAAATTGGGCACTGCCGCCGCCAAGTGGATTGTCGCAGCCGTGCAAATGGGGCCGAGCGGATCGTGAGGCATGAGTTCGATATAGTGTGCCTCCGCCATGGCTGCTACTTTCATCGCTTCGGTGAAGCCGCCAACATTGCAGATATCGATACGTGCAAAACTCGTAATGCCCCGTTCGATGTAGGGTAGAAAGTGCCATTTGCTTGATATCTCTTCACCAATTGCAAAGGGGACATCGGTCATTGTTCGGAGCGACTCATAGGCTTCTGGGGTTTCGTCGCGGATGGGCTCCTCCAGAAAATCTATCGTGCCTGAAGGCATTCGCTGACAAAAGGACGCAGCCTCTGCCACATTCAAGCGGTGATGGTAGTCAATGCCGAGAACCGGTCCATTGCCTATGGCTTCTCTCAGCTTCGTTAACCAGGTAGCGGTTGGAGCAATGGATTCGCGTGGTTCAAAAATGCCATTCTGTTTGTCCGCAAAAGTAGTCCGAATTACATTCCATCCCTTATCGATCAATGAATTTACCTCATCGAAAAGCTGTGGGCTTAAGTGTAAGGCTGTCGACGCAAAGCAGGGAACGAAATCCCGATGTTTCCCCCCCAGCAGCTGATAGACAGGAACATTGAGTGCCTTGCCTGCGATATCATAAAGGGCGATGTCGATTGCCGAGATAGCCGCGGTGAGAGCACGGCCGCCCTCAAAGTACTGGCAGCGATACATTTCTTGCCAGAGCGCGCCCATATGCATGGGATCTCGGCCGATGAGAAATTCACGGTAATGCTTGACCGCACCTGCGACGGCTAATTCGCGACCGGATAGCCCTGATTCTCCCCAACCGTAAATACCTTCATCAGTTTCAACCTTGACGAGCATTTGGTTGCGATTTCCGACCCAGACGGGATAAGGTTTTATATCGGTAATTTTCATAGGGTTACTTTATAAATTAGTGTTAGCCAAAACATCTGACTATACATGCTAAATTAATTACGTGAAGGATAAAAATATTACGGCTGGTGAGAGTGCCATTGGTTATAGCTAGAGCTTTTCAACGAAAACCTTACATCCCTACCAATTGTTCAAAGAGCCATCGCGTCGATATATATGAGGCGCCTCCCAAAATCCCAAGGACTCTTTCGCGGCCAGATCTTCATTAACTTCTATACCCACCCCGGGCCCATCTGGTACTGGGAATCGGCTACCTTTTAATTCAGGTTGTAGAGGATAGAAATCCTTATCCGAGAATCCGAGATTCTCAGTCGGTGAGGTTCGCACCTCCAGCCAGGCGAAATTAGGCACTGCCGCTGCCAGGTGAATTGTTGCTGCGGTGCAGATTGGACCCAAAGGATTGTGTGGCATGAGTTCTATATAATGAGCCTCCGCCATACTCGCCACTTTCAATGCTTCGGTGAAGCCACCAACATTGCAGATATCGATGCGCGCAAAATTCGTAATGCCCCTTTCGATGTAGGGAAGAAAATGCCATTTGCTCGCTATCTCTTCACCAATAGCAAAGGGGACATCGGTCATCGATCGGAGCGATTCATAGGCTTCCGGAGTCTCGTCACGTATGGGTTCCTCCAGAAAATCAAGGGTGCCCGATGGCATCCGCTGACAAAAGGAAGCAGCTTCAGCGACATTTAAACGGTGATGGTAATCGATACCAAGAATCGGTTCATTGCCAACAGACTCTCGAAGTTTGGTTAAGCAGGTTGCGGTACTAGCGATGGATTCCCGAGGTTCAAAAATGTTTTTCTCTTCGTCTACACTTGGCCAATGGGGTACTGTTCAGATAACGGTCCACCCTTTTTCAATCAATAAATTCACGTCATCAAGTAACTGAGGTCCCATCGGTGCATTCGTCGTGGCAAAGCAAGGGACGTAATCCCTTTGTTTTCCCCCGAGGAGCTGATAGACAGGGACATTGAGAGTTTTGCCTGCAATATCGTAAAGGGCAATGTCGATTGCCGAGATGGCCGCGGAGAGAACACGCCCCCCCTCAAAGTATTGGCCACGGTACATTTCCTGCCAGAGCGCGTCCATATGCATGGGATCTCTCGACCGATGAGAAACTCACGGTAATGCTTGACCGCACCCGCGACGGCTAATTCACGACCGGATAGCCCTGATTCTCCCCAACCGTAAATACCCTCATCCGTCTCAACCTTGACGATCATTTGGTTGCGCTTTCCGACCCAGACGGGATAAGGTTTTATATCAGTAATTTTCATAGAATTGTCTGTTTAAAAATTTTTACCCGGTATTTGGTACGATCAAATGTAAAACAGTTTTCTTTACAAGTCTTAATCCTGCAGTCGTTTAAGTTGGCGACTACGCACCCGTGTGGATCGCGAGATAGACAACTCTTAACGTAATTATCTATGTTGCACAGCGTGAGATAAAACCTATCTTCAGCGAAACAAGAAAGCGTTGTATAATAAAGCGCTAACAGGATGGATATCGAGCAACATAATGAGGAAATCCAACAGAATCTCCAGTATTGGGAACGTAAGCCTTTACTGAGGCAGATCTATAAAAACTTCCACCGTTTAATTGCCGAGTATCTCGCGAATATTCCTCACGGTCAGGTTGTAGAACTGGGATCGGGTATAGGTAATATTAAAGAGATTGTACCGCATTGCATACGAACGGACCTCTTTCCTAACCCATGGATAGATCGTGAAGAAAATGCATTTCAACTATCTTTTCAAGATAACGAAGTATCTGATTTAATACTGTTCGATGTTTTTCATCACCTGCGCTACCCCGGAACAGCTCTAAATGAATTTCATCGGGTTTTGATGCCGCGTGGTAGGATAATCATATTCGACCCTTGTTTGAGTATGTTGGGTTACATTCTCTATGGATTGTTCCATCATGAACCTATCGGGGCAAAAGAGCCGATAGAGTGGTTTGCTCCAAAGGATTGGGACCCGGGTGATATCGATTACTATGCGGCCCAAGGTAATGCTTCGCGGGTCTTCTTTAAAAAAGAGTGGAAGGAGAAATTTACGTCATGGGACATCATAGCGAAAAAGCGACTCTCAGCAATTTCGTATGTCGCTTCGGGGGGGTATTCAAAACCACAACTCTATCCCAACTTTACTTATCCATTGATGCGAGGCTTAGACAAGATATGTGATTGTCTGCCCTCACTATTAGCAACAAGGCTCCTGGTCGTGCTCGAAAAGAAATAAAAGGGCAACGCTAATAGAATGGTCATAAGTCAAAGGTCAAAGGTCCAATGAGGGAGCACATATTCGCGAACCTGGGCGTTTGCGGTTATGCAATGACGCGGATAATCTAATGGAGGGACGCGCTCCGTCGCGTCCGTATTAATACTCATTCCACAATCCCTACCTGGGGCGATAATTTTCTTTGTTGAAATAAGTATAAAGCAAGTTACTGATGAACAAAATTTTAATTCCATTCGGAAACAACGTCGAAATTATAGGAGACCGATAAATGACACTCGAGGAATACGAAGTATCTTTTAACCATATAGTATTGGATGACGCGATGGATGAATATGGACTTATACGTCACCAGTTGACATCCCCGGATCGCAAACCACTCACCGATGAACATCTGCAGCAGGATCGGGACGAAGATAACCGCCGTAAAGCTGCCGGTCAAAAGAGACATCCCCTGGCCGCTACCCCCGCTTATGTCATGTATGAGGACGCAAATTATGTGGGTAATCGTTACCTCAACGCCCAAGTCTGGCGCTCACTTGCTACTGGGAGTTCCGGTGCGAGAGACGATGCGCGCCGGGCCTACGAAGCCAGCCTTTATCCCTACCGGGAGGGAACCAAGAAAGAAAAAGGTTACTGGCCGAAACCTTATGGGGCATTGAAGGGAGATTACGCCATCGATAAGAACTACACTGAAACAAGCTTGGATCAGGCTTATTCACCCGTGATTGCTCTATGGCGTTACTACCAGCACCTGGCAGATGAGTCCGAGAAAAAGGAGATTGAAGAAGCACTTCATGCCCATGCGCATTGGTGGATCAGCCACGATTACAACTACGACTACCTGGGTGAAAAGTGGAATATCTTTGATAGTAATATGCCCCCTTTTACAGCTAATAAAATATCTTCACCGAGTGAAGCCCTGAAGATACCCATTGGGATGCATATTGCCTATCAAGTTTCGGGCGACAAGAAGTTGCTCGATGAATGCGTAAGGATCGTCCGGAAGGGAATTGCTGACGGGGGTGTTCAAATGCATCGCGGGCCAAGAGGAGAGATCAAGGAACTCTATCACTGGGCTGAAATTTGCGACTATTTTATGCGTGAGACAGAGCTGTGCCATGAAACTGATTGGTCCAATATGATCGAGGATTGCTGGCGTGCGGCTAAGAGCACGGTGCAAGAGGACGGTTTGTGCATTGGTATGGGAAACTTCATGGACGATGGACGTATCGAAAAGTATGAACCCGGTCCCGCAGATAGTGTGGATCACTATAACTACTGGAAAACTGACGCCCGGCATCCCGCCTCGACAGTACAGATGGCATGCCTGGCAATGTTGATCCAGGAATTGGGGTACGATGACGAAGCCGGAAGCATGGGTAAGGAGCTTTTGTCAAACGTGGCAGAAACACTTGCCGACGATTATAAAGCTCTTCATGTAGATGAATACATTTACACTAATCGAGAGCAAATGCCTCCTTCACACCGGGATAATCCACCGACACCCATTTTCGCAACGCGAACGGTCGTCTTCTGGCTGGACGCTTATTGGCGCGGGAAATTACACGGTGTCTTGTGAGATTACAGGAACATTTGCTAAAAAGAGAATCATGGATTATGAAATCCTGGAGCGATTCAAGCATTCGTTTTTTTTATACGTAGTCCTCTTTTTAATTATTCAGTTCGGCTGTTCTCGGGATGCTCCCTCACCCGTTTTAGACATTCCCGATTTAAAACATACCGAAACCGTCAACACTGAAGGATTCAGTTTTGTTTATAAGGGTCCGCGACCCACGACATTCAGCGAAGCTCCAGAACTGGCCAAGCGAGTTGCGATGGGGGAGTTGCCCCCGGTGGGCAATCTCCGGTCATGAACGGTGTTGTCGTAGTGAAGAATAATTTCCGCAATGTTCCCGACCTCGCACACAATAACTCAGCAACTCAGAACCCGGGTATTGCCCGCCCCGAACAATTCTTTTTTGATCGTAGTTGGAGAAATAACTGAGAAGGTTACAAAGATTAATGAGTAAACTACACTGGAGTGTCGATTACGCCTATGCTTCTCCGCTTTCCGCGGATAAGACGCAGGAGAATTTCCAGGGTCAATTTAGACAGATACTGGCTGACGCACTTTCATCTTCACCGGTCGATTTTAATGCACGGACAAAATCACACCGTTATAGCTTGTTGCCTAATTTCTGGGCCGGCTTCAAGCGCGGTGAGGTTCAAAACCTGAACATCGGCCAGGTCTCGATCGAACGTAAACGGGATGATGGGGATGTCTGGCGGTATGCGATCGAGCATGAGAATACGATCAGCGGCGAGGAACTATTTCTAAATTTTAACTGCTATCACAAACCGGCAAGACCATTAACGGGTTCATGGCAGATTCGAACACAGAACAGTGCGGACGGTTCTTATTCATCTCTCTCCCTGACTGGTGCGTGCGATGAGGAGATCGATGGAGAGCGTGCCGTTAGGGTGACGACGGCAAGTGGACTCTCTATTGGCGCGGGAAGCATCAAGCAGGATGAAATACTTACCTGTAATTGGGCATTGTTCGATATTCTTCCCTCGCTGAGGGAAAATGGAGGCCTGGATCGATTAGCAATCCTCGATGACTTGGAGATCCTTGAAAATGATTGCCGAATAAAGCCCCTCGAAGATTGGGTGTTCGAGAGCGGTGACGAGCAGCATACATTAACCGGATTCAGCGTTTACGGTAGAGGATTTCCTCCTACTTACTGGTGGCTGACTGAGAGCGGTGAGGTCGCGGTCATGTCTACGATGTTGACCACCCATGTTCTAAATGAACGAAGCGATTAAAATATTATGGGCGATAATCTGAATATCCTTTTTATCAATACCGACCAGCAAACGTGGAATGTTGTCTCCGCTTACGGAAATCCACACGTTCACACACCGCACATCGATCGGTTGCAGAAAAACGGAATATCTTTCATGAATAGCTATTGTGCGGATCCTGTCTGTGGGCCCGCGCGCACGAGTTGGGTGTCTGGACTCTATACGTCTGAAAACGGAGTTCCTTTTAATGGCGGCAGAATGCACGAAGATATCCCGGATTTGGGCCAGGTTTTAACGCGTAATGGGTATCACGCCATCCATTGCGGAAAGTGGCACGTGGAAGACCGTAAAATGCGTGATAGTTTTCACAATCTATATACCGGTAAGCGTGATATTGGGGCTTGCGGTGGCGAGTATTATGACCGCGTCTCCACGCATGCGGTGATCGATTTCCTGGACCGCTATGACCAAACGACGCCTTTCTACCTCCAAGTTGGGTTGGTGAACCCCCATGACATCTGTGAATACCTGCATAACCATGAACATAAGACTATACCTGGACCGATAGAACAGGGTTTACTTGCGGTTGAAGATCTCCCCCCTCTACCTGCAAATTTTGAATACGATGAACGGGAAATTATCCTGCAGAAGATGTTGCATCGAGATAAAGTGACATCTATTCACGCCCCGATCCTTAACGGCATTGGCGATTGGACTGAAGACCAGTGGCGGTTCTTGACCTGGAACCATCATCGCTTTGTCGAAGCTGCAGACCAGCAGATCGGGCTCATTTTGAACGCCCTCGAAAATAGCCGTTTCAAAAATAATACCTTGATTATATTTACCGCCGATCACGGCGAATCCAGTGGGTGCCATCGATCGTTTCAAAAATTCAGTCTCTACGAGGAAAGTATCCGCGTCCCGTTTATTATTGCTGATCTCAATGACCAGCTGAATATACCAAAGAACGTTTTAGACACCGAACACTTTGTCTCTGGCGTCGACCTCGTGCCGACGGTCCTCGACTACGCCGGCATCGAAGTTCCCGAAGGCGTCCAGGGACTGAGCCTGAAGCCATTGATTGAGATGGGTTGCCGCAATGCTATGTGTGAAGTCAACGTGGGCGAGAAGGATGAATCGAAGGCAGCGCAGGTAATAGCATGGCGAGACTTTGCCTATGTAGAATCCAATTTCTGGGGACGAGCGATAATAACAGAGCGCTTCAAGTATATCATGGAGTATCGTCCAAAGGAGGAGGAAGATTTCGTTCCTCCCGGGCCGGATACGAACGCTGTTGGGTTGGAACAGCTCTTTGATCTGGTTGAAGATCCATGGGAAATAAAAAACCTCGCCGGTGAGTCGGACTATGGCTCTGTGATTGAGGAATGCCGCAAAAAACTTTTTTCCTTCGAAAGGAGACTGCATCGTCGGCCCTTGCGTGAAGGGCGCCTGCGTGATTATACC
>Ga0114993_10003601_pt1 | contig 15966 bp, 8 predicted proteins | sample ArcticOcean_MG_C_FD_87042 | JGI IMG/M metagenome (GOLD analysis project Ga0114993, IMG submission 87042) | Marine microbial communities from western Arctic Ocean - ArcticOcean_MG_CB2_150 | ecosystem: Environmental > Aquatic > Marine > Oceanic | place: Arctic Ocean: Canada Basin | collected...
GAATCCGCGGTTACGTCTCGACGCTCCGCAAAAACGACCTGAAAATCCTGGACGGCATCCAATCCGCCTTCCACCAGTCCCCCAACCTGCCAGCGCACATCTTCGTCACTGGGTAGTTACAGGAGTTGGACGTTTTCATTGTGAAAAGTTCTGCCAACTGTCGAGTCGCAGCTTCAACTAATGAACTGGACGGTCGGGGCGGCCGAGTCCACGACGTATCAGCCAGTCGTTTGCCCGGTCGGGCCAGGTGCCGATGTTTGAATCCTTCCGCGCCCGCATGCCATATCCGTGACCGCCGTTTTCATAGATGTGCAATTCTGCGGAGACGTTGTGGCGTTTCAAACCGGCGTAGAACAGAACGCTGCCAATCGAGGACGAGCGGTCGTCGTGCGTGTGGACGATGAACGCGGGCGAGGATTTCTCGGTAAGCCGAATATTCGACAGCAGTTTCCCCGTTTTCCCATCGAGGATTTGCCACGGATAAATCAGCAGGGAAAAATCGGGTCGGTAGGATTCCTTGTCAATCGTATCAACTGCTTGATATGCGGCGTCGCCTACAGCGGTGTGCAGAATGGAACCGACTTGCCCGCCTGCGGAGAAGGCCAACACTCCAACGCGGTCCGGTTGAACCTTCCAATCATCGGCTTTCGAACGAATCAAACGCATCGCCCGTTGGGCATCCTGCAGCGGTCTCCGCCAGGATGCCTCGTCGGCAGATTTGATTTCGTTCGTACGGTAACTCAGAACAAAGACTGCGATTCCGAGCTGATTCAGAAACGGTGCGGCTTCGGAACCTTCCATATCGGGAACGACTTTCCCGAACCCACCGCCAGGTAGAACCAGGATTGCCGTGCCATTCGGCTTCTTTGGCAGGAAGACAGCCAACGTCGGACGTCGAATGTTGGTGACCCGCGTGATCGGCGGAATCTCTCCCTTTCGGTTTGGTTGTGTCGTTCCGATCTCGCGGGACGTTTCACCTGGCGCGAGATCGGGCCAGATCAACATCGGCTCGGCGGAAAAGGCGCTGCTCGTCCCACCTGCAATCAGCAAAAGAAATGCAACAGTTGCAACGATCGCCTTGTCAAATGATTTCGACAGTCGATTCACGTTGTTGTCGGTCTTCGTCATGAATTTGTACTCCCAGGTATTCGGTGTTATGTGATGATGCCGATGGTTCGTTTTGTTTGCGTTTTCGTGGTCCGGTCATTCAATCCAGCGGATCGAGTTTCGTCGATGGAATCTCTTCAAATCCCATTGGAACAGATTCACTCAGAACTTTCATGAAAAACCGATTGAGCGGCATGCTTTCGGGGTGGGGTGTTTCTTCGGACATCCGCCACCGGGCAGATTGTTTTGCGAGACGCTGGGACCGTCCATTGTCAGCGGGTAAACTGAAGATCGACGAAACCATGCAGTCGGGACGCCGTAAGAGCGTGCCGAGTGGATATCGGATTCTTCTGTCGGCCTGCAGTTTGTGATTGGAACATTTGAATTCCCGCGAGGTAAACAATGCGTAATTTGGTGCTTGTTTGTGCGTTCATTTTGGCGACGGTTTCGACTCTCGTTGCTCGAGAGCCGGCCAAGGAGACACTGGCCGATGTCTACGTACCTCTCGCCATCAAGTACACCGGCGGTGATTACAAAAATGAAACTTTCAATTACCGTCTCATGCGACCGCGAAACGCCCAAGCGGGGAAACGCTACCCGCTGGTCGTCTTTCTGCACGGAGCTGGCGAGCGGGGCACGGAGAACAAACGGCAGTTGTTTTATCTGCCCGAACAAATGGCGCAGCCCGAATTCCGCGAGAACTTTCCCTGCTTTTTGCTCGCGCCGCAATGCCGCAGCGACAAGCAGTGGGTCAACGTGCCGTGGGGCGACAAGAAGTCCACGCCCATGGCCAAGTCGGCATCGCATCAATTGCAGGCCGCAATCGCCATGATCGAGCGAACTCTCAAGAACGAGTCCATCGATCCCGATCGCGTGTATCTAACCGGCCTGTCTATGGGAGGGTACGGATCGTGGGAACTGGCTGCCCGACGCCCGGATTGGTTCGCGGCCGTTGCGCCAATTTGTGGAGGAGGCGATGAACTGCAGGCCACTCGGTTAGCGAAGCTACCGCTTTGGGCATTTCACGGCGACGCTGACGGTGTCGTGCCGGTTGGTCGTAGTCGCAGCATGATCTCTGCAATCAAGAAAGCCGGTGGAAAGCCCAAGTACACCGAGTTTCCCGGAGTTGGTCACAACGCGTGGACTACCGCTTACCAGCAAAGAAACGGGGTCGTTGCGTGGATGTTTCAGCAGACCCGCAAGAAGAACGTCGGCAATCGGACAACGCGATCAAAGTACGGACGTCGGGTGCCCTGGACCACATCACGACTTCAAGGCACACCAACTCCGCCGCCGCCGTACCGCATTCAAGCCGCGTTTCCCGGGGTGAAGTTCACACTGCCCACCAGCCTGCAAGAGTTGCCTGGCATGAATCGGTTGATGGTGACGGAGATCGGTGGAACGATCTACTCCTTTGCGAAGAACAAGAACGTCAAGCAAGCCGATCGGATGCTGGAACTCGATGACGAGGCTGCGATTTTTCACGCCACGGTGCATCCGTCGTTTGAGGAAAACCGGTTTGTGTTTGTGTGTTACAAACGGGGTGAGAACACGGTTGTGTCTCGCTTCAAACTGGCAAAGTCGCCCGCGCCCAAACTGAATCCGAAAAGCGAACACGTTGTCATGACGTGGCCGTCCGGCGGACATAACGGTGGCTGCATTCGCTTCGGCAAGGATGGCTATCTCTACATCTCGACCGGCGACGGATCGGGGCCGAATCCGCCTGATGGGCGTACCGCCGGGCAGGATGTGTCCAATTTGTTTGGTGCCGTGCTGCGGATTGATGTGGATCGGAAGTCCGGCAATCGCAACTATACCATCCCCGCAGACAATCCGTTTGTGGACCTCGCTGGCGCTCGCCCGGAGATCTGGGCGTATGGTTTGCGCAATCCCTGGAAGTTCGGCGTGGACTCGAAGACGGGCAACATTTTCGCTGCCGACAACGGCTGGGAATCGTGGGAGATGGTGCACCAAATCGTTCGCGGCGGCAACTGCGGTTGGCCAATCATGGAAGCCCGCGCCGTCTTGCGCAGCGAGGTGAAACGCGGTCCCACCCCCATTCGCCCACCAGTGATCGATCACCCACACAGCGAAGCCAATTCGGTGATTGGCGGCCCGGTGTATCGCGGCAACAAACTGCCGGAACTCGACAGCAGTTTCATCTACGGCGATTACATCACCGGCACAATCTGGGGGCTGAAATCAGAAGACGATGGCAGCTCATACTCGAGTTCAACCTTGGTGGACACCGACCAGCGGATCACCGCGTTTGCCGAGGGGAGTCGGGGTGAACTCTTCGTGTTGGACTATGACTACACCGGCCAGATTTACGAACTCCTGCCGTCCGGCTTGGAAGACACGTCGGCCGATTTTCCGCGTCGACTCAGCCAAACAGGACTATTTGTGCCGGGTGAGGACGGTCGATTCTCGCCACGTGGTGAACTCAAGCCCGCCGCCGGCGTGGTCGGATACGATGTGATCGCCAAGCGTTGGATGGATGGAGCCGAAGCCGATCGCTACGTAGCAATTCCCGGCGTTGGCAAGATTTCATTGCCGACCGACAATTCAAAACGTGCCAGCTATCCCGATGGCACGGTCTTCGTCAAGCATCTCAGTTTGCCGAGCAGTCACCGATCTTCGCGTCTGGAAACGCAGGTTCTGCATTTTGAACACGACCGGTGGAACGCGTACGCGTATCTTTGGAACGCAGCCGGTACCGATGCTGAGTTAGTCGCTCCCGACGGTGCCGATTTACCGCTGCAAATCAAGAATCAAAGCGGCGCAATAACTGAACACACCTGGCATACCAGCACCGTCAACGAGTGTCGGCTCTGCCACAATGCGGGATCTGGTTTCGTACTGGGATTTGTGCCGAATCAACTGCGAATGAATGCAGACGCCGGCATCATTACGGACACTCAGTTGATCGGTGCAGACGCTTCTTCCAAACTGATTGATCCACATGACGCCACACAGAATCTGAACGACCGGGCACGTTCTTATCTGCACGCAAATTGCAGCATGTGCCACCATCCGGGCGGCAATGCGATCGTCTCATTCTATCTGCGGCGAGAACTGCCGTTCGACGAACTGCGGACGAACAAGAGTACGGGAATTGGAACGTTCGGCATGCGGAGTGCAAAACTGATCGTGCCGGGCGATCCGTATCGCTCGGTCCTCATGTATCGCATGTCGAAGCTGGGTTACTCGCGGATGCCGTACATCGGCTCGCGCGTGATCGACAGCGCCGGGGTGAAGTTAATTCACGATTGGATTCGTGCGATGCCGCGAAAGGCGACATCTGAAGACTCGGCACCAATTCGCCCCAGCACCGCGGAAGCCGAGGCGTTGAGTCTGTTGGCCAACGCATCATCCACTCAGGAACAAAGGGATGCCGCGATTCAAAAGTTAACAGAATCGACCGAAGGTTCACTGGCGATGATCATGCCGATTCACGCCGCTCGCAAAGGCAATGGGCCACTAATCGGAGGCCCGCACCAATCAACGGCGAAACAGGGTTATCAGTCGAGCCGCACCGATATTCGCGGGCTGTTTGAAACATTCATCCTGGAATCGAAGCGAAGAGCCACGCTGGGACCGAACATCAAACCCGAAACGATCCTGTCGCTGACAGGAAAAGTGGACCGAGGCAAGCTGATATTCTTCAGCGACGGCGCTCGCTGTCGTATTTGCCACGACGTGAATGACGCAAACAAATCGACAGGCCCGACATTGGGTGAGATCGCGAAAAAGTATCCTCGTCGTTCAGAGTTGTTGCAGCATGTGCTGCAACCCTCATTGAAAGTTGAAGACAAATTTTCCACCTATGTGGTCGTCACCACCAAAGGTCGAGTTATCACCGGGCTGCTTGCAAAGCAGACTGAATCGGAAGTGACTCTGAGGATCCCCAACGACAAACGGCTGATCGGCATCAAGCGAACGAAAATTGATGAGATGTTCAAGGATAAAAAATCGCTGATGCCGGAACGAATCTTGATGGACCTCACCGCACAAGAAGCGGCAGACTTGCTGCAATACCTTCAGTCGGTACCGCCAGCGAAGTGATTGGCGGAATCGCCCGAATCGGCGAGCCAAACACAAGAAGGAAATCACAAATAACGACAGCAGCGCTCACGGACCCCGTCTTGTGAGAAGTTTGCGAAAGCCGGAACGACGACGTGAAATCCAGCAGCATTATAACGCGTTCGAGGTCGCGACTCACGGTTGCCGCCAGTTGGGCGTTGTCGGCCAAACCCTGGAATTCGTGTGCCATCGAAGAAATCTGAAACTCAGTCGGTCGAACGCATGAATCGAAATTGGGTGGTTTTTGGCGTGTCTCACACGCGACGGGTTGTTGGGACTAACCGTCGCCATTTGGCGGTCGGGTGAACCGGTTGCGGGGCAACCTGAGGGTTTGCAGCTGAGCTCTCTCTGGCGTAGAAGGAAACTTCCGGCTAATCTCGCGATTCCGAAAGTTCGAGGAGTCGTCGTAACGCTTTTGTATAAAACAACATACAACCGAAACGGTCGACAACAAGACCGCGGCGCGGCGAGTCGATTGCCCACTCAGGTGCGTATCTCTTTCGGCGAGTTTTTTGAGAAGATAGAATAACTTGGTCGCTTCAAACATCTATTCATCAACTCACTCTTTGACTACCGCTGAGTTTTCCGCTGTGCCAAGAGTTCGGAGGCAGACGATACCGAGTTGCAACGCGAATGCAATTTCACTCGCAACCGCAATTCAGTCCAACCCGATATCGCCGGATAATTCAGACAATCAGCCGTTACTTTCGCTCCCCTGAAGAGATAGAACCAGCGAGATAGAACATGATCAATCGCAGAAACATGCTCCAGGGAATGGCCGCTGGCGTTGGCGCTGCATTTGGCTCCACACTCATTCCCAACAGGGTCCGGGCGGCTGCCGTCAAAACGGGTACCCCCAAACGCGTCATCTTTTTCCTGCAAAATCAGGGTTTCGATCCGGCCACCTGTGTCCCCGAAGGACTCGACAGCAGTGCCTCACTGGCCGACATTACGCTACCCGAGCCGATTAGCGCGCTGGAACCTTACAAGGACAAAATCAACATCGTCACCGGCCTGCATGGTCGGCACACCAGTCCGTCGCACAGTGCTTTTTTCGGCGCCTTGGGTGGGTACCGTGGTGGCATTGGTGTCCCACCCGGTGCAGCGACGATTGACCATGAGATTAGTCAGTTGCTCCCACAAACCATCTTGCCCCATCTGCGTATCGGAATGGACGCACTTGAGAACATGGTGTCGCGCCCCACTCTGGCGACGTTGTCTGCGGCTGGCCCGGGCAAACCGTTGTTCATGCATTCCAACCCGAACAATCTTTACCAGATGCTTTTCGGCGGCATTGCCACCGGCGACGTCAAGCGGAGATTCGAGGCCAGGTCAAAGGTGTTCGAGCGGATCGAGCAACTTGCCGGTCAGGACGGCACATCGCTTCCTGCACGGGACCGCGAGCGCTATGGAAGTTTTGTCGATGGATTCCGGGAGATCAACGGTCTGCGCGAGAAACTCGCCGGCGTGTCCGATCACCTGAAGAAGTTTGCACCGGCATACGATGAGAAGTTTCTCAATCCGAAATTTGAAACCGATTGGCATGATGCGCTTCTCGACGTCGGCATCGCATCCCTGAAGTCCGGGCTGACGAACGTCCTCACCATCGGTTCCGGACGCGGGGAAATCTTCGGGTCATGGAAAGGCCTCGGAGTCGTTCCGGCCGGCCACAATCTCGGACACATGAAACAGCCAGACAACCCCATCTGGGTGAAGATCCGCCAGTACAATTGTCAAATGCTTGTCAAACTCATGCAGGAACTGGAGTCGATGCCCGAGGGTGACGGCACGATGATGGACAACACCCTCATCGTCTACACCAGCAATAACGCAGACAAGCAGCACAGCAGTGGAGAACAATGGCCGTTTATCCTGCTGGGAAATTGCGGTGGCCGCATCAAGACTGGCCAGTTCACGCAAGTTGATGGCAGACGTCCCGTCAACGCCCTCTATACAACTCTGCTGCACGCCATCGGTGCCCCGCGCGACCGGTTCAACATGGACAAGAGAATTGCCGGCATGCACGACACGAAGGTCGGCCCCATCGAAGAACTGATGGCGTAAAGAACTCTTGGCGTCACGTCGAAGATCGATCAACGAATTGCAGCGCCGCCTCGTTTCGGAATATGTGAAGCATGACCAGGACAACTGCGATACTCGGTTTCTGCGCGATCGTCATTGCCTCAACCTCGGCTGTTCATGCTGAGGGGCCGCCGACGTTTGCATCTTTGGCGAAACCATTCCTGCAGAAGCATTGCCTGGACTGTCATGGCGCAGATGCACAGGAAGGCGAGGTGGCTTTTCATGAACTCGCCGGCGTGGACGCTGACAACGCCGAGCTGTGGAAGCGTGTTTGGGAACAGGTCGCGCTGAAGGAAATGCCGCCCCGGGACGAGAGTGATCAGCCGGCTGCGATAGAACGTTTGCGGCTGTCAAACTGGATCACCGGTGAACTCGCGCGGGCGATGAAGGATAAGGGCGGATTCCAGGCCCACCTGCACCCGGCCAAGGGAAACCATCTCGATCACGATCTTTTGTTTGGGAAGATTCCCCGGGGACTGGAGCCGGCATCCACCCCGGCCCGCATCTGGCGGGTTCACCCGCAGGAACATCTCACCCGGTTGAACGAATTGATCAATCGTGAGCCAACCTATAATCCAAATCGACCGGGAGTGAGAACCCACGGCGATCACATTCCGCCAAACCCCGAGGGGGAAGTGAAAGTCTACTTCGGCCTCGATCGAGTCATTGGCTGGGTGGGCGGAACGGCAGCGTATGCGGCGGCCATCACCGGGTTCCCACGGGTTTTAGCCACCGATGATTACCACGGCCTGCAAAATTACGCGACCCTGTATTCGGTCAATGGTGCCGAAGCCACACAAATCGCCAACAACGCGGAAGACATCATCCGCTTCATGGCGAACGGCCCCGACGCGGAACCGTATCAATTCGCAGACAAAGTCGGTGAAATTGACAAAAAGTACAAACACGAAAGTCTTCGCGGCTTGACCCAAAGTCTCTTCTACAGCAAGTCGCCAAAGCGTCCGCTGACGCCCGTCTACGACCTGATGCATGAGCCTGGAATTTCAGACAAGAATCTCAAGGCGGCGGTCAACTACCTTTTCGAAGCACTGACGTGTCGCCCCCCCACCGAGCAGGAAACGGCCGAGTATGTCGGCCTGCTCAAGGAAGCAATCGACGACCTGGAAAAAGAAGAAGGCGTGATTCTGGGACTGACTCCTATCTTTCTCGATCGCGACGCATTGTTTCGCACGGAACTGGCGGAGTACGGCAAGCCCGATGTGCATGGCCGGGTGATGTTGCAGGATCAGGAGTTGGCGTTGGCGGTTAACGCAGCCTTCAGCTACATCCCCCCCGACAAGACTTTGAAGCAGGCAGCCCTTCAAGGGCAGATGAAAACGCGGGATGATGCGAAACGAGAAGTCGCCCGAATCCTGAATGACGACAACATCCGCAAGCCACGTGTTCTGCAGTTTTTCAGAGAGTATTTTGACTACCACCGCGCCCGCAGCATTTGTAAGGACACGAAGGCCTTGAGGAGCGCCGGAGGGGACCCGAAAGGGACCGCCCATTACCGGGCCATGTTGGGGATGACAGCGAACACGGATCGCCTCATCGAATTGATCCTCGACGAAGACAAACACGTTCTCTTCGAATTGCTGACGACCGACCGCGTCGTCCTGGATACGCGACAGGAGATTCGATATTACAGCGAGTTTGAAAAGCTGAAAAAGAATCCCCCCAAGGCGACTAAGGGGAAAAAGAAAAAACAGCCGACTGCTGCTGAGCTTGGCTATGTGACCCTGCCGAAAGGCGAGCCGGTCCACGTGCGAATTGCACAAGTGGTGAAGCGGGCCAGGACGCAACGAACGCTGACCACGCTGCCCGCCGAACAACGCATGAGCATTCTGACTCACCCCAGCTGGCTGGTTTCTCACTCCGACGCGATGGACAACCACGCGATCTTGCGGGGCCGATGGATTCGAGAACGCCTGCTCGGCGGTGCGGTTCCGGATGTGCCAATTACAGTTGATGCCATGTTACCGGACGAGCCGCAAGAAACCCTCCGCCACCGCATGCGCGTCACCCGAGAGGACTATTGCTGGAAATGTCACCAGAAGATGGACCCACTCGGCCTGCCATTTGAGATGTACAACCACATCGGCCTGTATCGCACGAAGGAACAGGGAAAAGACGTGGACACCACCGGAGCAATCATCAACAGTGGTGACCCGGCCTTGGACGGCCCGGTGGAGAACGCGTTGGAGATGATCGACAAGTTGGGCGGGAGTGAACGAGTGAAGCAGGTTTTCGTCCGCCATGCTTTCCGTTTCTGGATGGGCCGTAACGAAAACATCAACGACGCGCCCGTCCTTCAGGATGCCTATCGCGCATACACAGAGAACGACGGCAGCATGAAAGCGCTGATCACATCGCTGATCACTTCCGATGCCTTTCTTTATCGAAAAGTGCAATCTCGATAGAGATCGTTGAAGTTGACGACAGCGACAAACGCAAATCGCCGGGCTTTGTTGTCCCCTCGAAAAACCGTCCGTTGGATCGGTCGCGCGGGAACACATTCCTCCCACCCGCGTCTTCCCGACACGCCCAATTCCGCGAAAACGCAGTAAGCGTCCGGTCTGCACATGGTGGGGCGGGCTGGATTCTCCGCGCGTCGATATGTTGCTGACGTTATAATTGGGGGGAGTTGAGATTTGCTTATCGAAGGCCACGCCCATGTCCGACGTCACTCGCATTCTGCAATCGATTGAAGAGGGCGATTCCAAGGCGGCCGAGAAACTACTGCCGTTGGTTTACGAGGAATTGCGTAAACTCGCAGCGGCGAAGATGGCTCAAGAGCAACCGGGCCAAACGTTGCAGGCGACGGCGTTGGTGCATGATGCGTATCTGCGGCTCGTTGACGTCGAGCAGGTGCAGGACTGGAACAGCCGCGGACACTTCTTCGCCGCCGCCGCCGAAGCGATGCGGCGAATTCTGATCAATCGGGTCCGAGACAAGAATCGCTTGAAGCGCGGTGGAGGCAGAGAACGGATCGACTTCGATTCATTGCAGTTGGCCATCGATTGTCCAATTGATGACCTGTTAGCCGTCGATGAAGCGATGCAGAATCTTGCGGCCGAAGATTCTTCCAGTGCCGAACTGGTGAAGTTGCGATTCTTTGCCGGCCTCTCGCTTGGCGAAGCGGCCGAAGTTCTGGGCATCACCCACCGCGTGGCCGACCGTCTGTGGGCGTTTGCCCGCGCCTGGTTGTACAACGCCCTCAAAGACGCCGATCTGCTCGAAGACTCCCGAATTTCGTAAAAATTGCGATTTCGTTGGTGCATTTTTCATCCAGACGGGGCATTGAACGGTAGAGGGACTGCCACAAAGACACATCTCGGGCCGAGGAAATTGCGATGGCTTCTGTGAAATTGAATATCCGGGAGATTTTTTCCCAGGCGCTCGACGTCGAAACAGCCGACCAACGACTGGCTTTTCTCGACCAGGCGTGTCAGGGTGACGATGAGGTCCGGCGAAAAGTCGATGATCTTCTCACAGCTCATGCAGCGGCGGGGAAATTCATGAACGGAACCGGCATGCATGCGCCGACCGTCGATATGCCATCCATTGGCGAGGGGCCGGGAAGCTGCATTGGTCCCTATAAACTGCGCGAGCAAATCGGCGACGGCGGATTCGGCGTTGTCTACGTGGCCGAGCAGGAACAGCCGGTCGCCCGCAAGGTGGCGCTGGAAATCATCAAGCCGGGAATGGACACCGACGACGTCATCGCGCGATTTGAAGCCGAACGTCAGGCATTGGCGCTGATGGATCATCCGAATGTGGCGAAGGTGTTCGATGCCGGGGCAACCGAGACGGGCCGGCCGTATTTCGTGATGGAGCTCGTACACGGAATCGCAATCACCGAGTTCTGCGATGAGCAGAAGCTCTCGAATCGCCAGCGGCTCGAACTGTTTATCGATGTCTGCCGCGCGGTTCAGCACGCCCACCAGAAAGGGATCATCCATCGGGATCTGAAGCCATCGAACATCATGGTCACCATGCACGACGACAAGCCGGTACCCAAGGTGATCGACTTCGGTGTCGCCAAGGCGCTCAGCGGGAAGCTGACGGAAAAGACTGTCTACACACATTACGGCCAGATGGTCGGCACGCCGCTGTACATGAGCCCGGAACAGGCCCAGATGAGCGGGCTGGATGTCGATACGCGGAGCGATGTCTATTCGCTGGGCGTGTTGCTTTACGAATTGCTGACCGGAACAACGCCTTTTGATCGCGAAGCATTGCAGACTGCGGGATTCGATGAACTTCGGCGTATCATCCGCGAAGACGATCCCCCCCGTCCCAGCGCCCGCGTAAGTACGTTGAACGCCCACATACTGTCCACGGCATCGGATCATCGCCGGATCGATCACCGCAAACTGAGCCAGTCGCTCCGCGGTGAGTTGGACTGGATTGTGATGAAGTCGCTGGAAAAGGATCGCAGCCGCCGGTATGAATCGGCTAGCAGCCTTGCAGAAGATGTTCAGAATTACCTCGACGATCAACCGGTCGAGGCCTGTCCGCCATCGCTGGTTTATCGGTGTCAAAAGTTCGCCCGCCGCAACAGAATGGCGCTGACAAGTTCAGCGCTTGTGGCGGTCGCCTTGTTCCTCGGCACGATTGTGAGCACATGGCAGGCGGTGCAGGCGAACGATGCGAAGGCCGATGCCGACAAGCAACGCGGTGCCGCCGACCTGAATGCTCAGAGAGCCGAAGAGAGCGAGCGCGAGGCCCTTAAAAGCGAGGCGGTCGCGCGCGACGAGCGGGACAGTGCCGTCGCCGCTCGGGAGGAACTACGTCGGGTGCTGTATGCTTCCGAGATGAACCTGGCACAGGATGCATGGGATGACAACCTGTTCGGTCGGGTCTCGCAGTTACTGAAAAACACTACCCCCCGATCTGGCGAGATGGACATCAGAGGTTTCGAATGGCACTATTGGAATCGTCGGCTGAACGGGCCGCTCGAAACACATTCGGTCACCATGCCGCAGGTCGGCACGAGACGAATGCTGGAAGACACGTTGAGTCCGGATGGGACCAGACTGGCCGTCCAATACTTTGATCAGAATAAAGTCTCTGTTGCGATTTGGGACATCGCCACCCTCCGCGAAGTTTGCAACTTCGAAATGTCGCGTGGCACAATCCACTCGCAAAGAACTGCGATGGCCTTCAGCCCCGACGGAACGCGATTGGCGATCGCCACTGCTAAATCCGGCAATCTGCGAATCTGGGATACACGAACGGGTGAACAACTCTTCCAGTTTGAAGATGATAAAGAGAGAGTATTTTGGGGTTTCTTTAGCCGTGATGGAAACCGAGTCGTCTACATCTACGGAACCACGGAGAAAGAGAGGGATGAAAGATCTCCCTCCGACTACGGCTACAAGGTGTGGGATTTGACAACCAATAAGATGCTCTTTTCTCATCGGTACGAAGGAGAGGCCTACCCCAATCCTGTGTTTTTGAGTCCCGATGGGAAAAAACTGGGGGTCAAGATCGACAGCAAAGATAAAAAAGCCCTTCACTTGCAAATTTGGGATGTCGAGACCGCAAAGGTATTGCAAGACCGAGCCTTCGATGACCGTTATTGGTATCGTGCGGTTAGCCCCGATGGTTCCCGAATCGCGGTACAGGACCAGATGTTACGGAATCAATTCATGGTTCTGGACTCGAAAACTCTCAAAACCGTTTCCATACTTCATCGCGGTCCTGACCAAGTGACCTTGAAGGTAGTATTCAGTCCGGACGGTCGCCTGTTGGCCGCTCCGACTGACACACGCAAAGTTCTGATTTGGAGCCTGCCAACTGCTTCAAACAAGGATGCCGCGGAACCGGTACATATTCCGTCGCCTCTGTTCACACTCCCTGTCCCGCGATCGCATGTGGAATTGCGATTCAGTGCCGACAGCAGGCGACTGCATTCCTGCATTCACAGCCGCATCAAGTCGTGGGAAATACCGGTCCGATTGAGCGCCAATAAGAGGCATCTCTGGTCGAGTGGTGCTGTCAGGGGGGGAGTTTCAACAACGATGGCACCCGAGCCGTTCTGCGAGCAGAACCGAAGCAGTTCAATATGGTAACACGGCTTCTCTACTGGGATGTCGAAGCAGATCGGGAGATCTGGCATTACGAAGACCCGCGAGGCGATCGCGCGTTTGCCACTCCGGTTCTTGGTCCCAACGGACAATTCATCGTTGTTCCATCTCGCAAAGCACAAACTTCACGAAGAGAACGCCCAACCGTTTTCCACGATGAATTCCATGTCCTCAATGCGCGGACCGGCAAAGTCATACGGACTCACAAACCGGAAGGCGCCACGAATATCGATAGCATGGTATTCAACCCCGCAGGAACTCATGTGGCGGTCTTCGTCACCAGGCGGCGACCGTCTGGAGAAAGAATCAGCTGCCATGTTGTGCTGTGGAATCTCGCAACGGGCGAGGAATCACTTGCAATCGACATCAAGGAGATCAATCCGCAGCTCGTCGGTTTTTCCCATGACGGGAAGGAATTGATGGTTGGGCAACGAGCGGGTGGCGGTTTACTTCTCTTGGATGCAACCACAGGTGTGCGGCGACGAATCATTGCCCCCGAAGGAACCACCTTAAATCGATTCGGAAAGTGGAGCTTAAGTCCCGACGGAACGACACTGGCCGTCCTTGGCGTCAACGGCCGCTACAACGAAACCGCCGTTGAGTTTTACGATGCCTCAACAGGTGAACCGGGGCTGCGCATTCCCGTCCATACGGAATATCCTCCAACGGCGATGAGGTGGAGTCCCGATGGCAGCAGGCTCGCGCTGGTGTCATCGCTATGGACGAGCACGGGCGTCAGCATTTGGGATAGCAGAACCGGCCGACTGTTGGTGACTTTGAATCGCAAGGGACTCGCGGGACGCAACGCCCGCTCGCTGCGATTCAGTCCCGACAACAATCGTCTGCTGCACATTGCCAACGACAACCGCGTTGATCGCGGTGGGTTCGAGAATCCCTCGACGCATCCAATCCATACCTGGGACGCCACGCCGCTGGCCAAGAATGCAGAATGAAACGCGAACTCGGATGAGTCACCGCTTCGGGTTGCAATGAATGCCGATAACTGGCCAGCGCTGCAACGGACAATGTGTGACGGTGCCAACTAACATCGCTTCGACCGACTGCTATGCGTCGATTTCTACGGCACGAAGCCAATGTTTCCGAGTCGGGCCGAAGTCGAGAAAGGCAATAAGGACCGCGTGCTGTCCATGGCGCCGGAGTCCGCCCAGTCCCTGCAGGTGACGCAGGAGCAGGGCCGCCAAGAACAAGGTTAAGTATGCCATCGCTCACGACCTGCGTCGGGCATTTGGATGTCGCTGGGCGATGTGAGTCATACCGACCGTTCTCCAGCAGCTCATGCGCCACAAGTGTGAGTTGCCCGATACTCAGTCTTCGGTAACCCAGTTCTTTGTCGATGGCAGATTCGATTCTGATTGCGGGGGTGGTTTGGTGTCACTTTCTTCGTCGGCCAGTTGCATTTCGTCGATCCAGAGTCGAATTTCGTTTTCGTACTCGTCTGCTAAGTCACCCTTGACGAGTTCGCGGTGAAAGCTTGCCGCCCCTCCATCCGCCAGGTCAGCAGCCTCGGCAGAGGGGAAACGTTGGCTCGGGTCGGGGTGAACCAATCGTCGAATGAGGACCATCATCGACTCGGAGTAGGCAAATTCTTCGGGCGGCAGAAGGCCCGGCAACTCCTGCAGAATGTCGCGTTTCGCCTGGACCATGTCGCTGTAGTTCATCCCGGCAAACGGTTGCGATCCGCACACCATTTCGAGCAGAACGTAACCGAGACTTGCCAAATCGGACTGGGGCGAGCCAGTAACGCCTTGCAGGACTTCCGGGGCCGCGTACACCGGCGTACACGGCTGCCCCGGTGGTCGATTCTGCAATTCGAATGCCGATCCGATGTCAATGATTTTCACATTCCCGGTGCGTTTCAGCATGATATTCGACGGTTTGACGTCGCTGTGAATAATCCCATCCCGATGCAACGCAGCCAGCCCGGCCAGACACTCGCGAACGACTGCAATCGCCAAACCAGGTTTGAGCCGTGGTTGATCAACTCCCGCGGTAAACACAACGTTGTTAATCGTCTTCCATCGGCCATCGGTCACCTGGTCACGAACTTGATGGAGTGTGTCGGGGGTAAGCAGCCGCCGCATGTCGTAGCCGTCCACCCATTCCATTTCCATCAGGTGGATGCCGTCCTGTTTAATCACGTTCTGCACATCGATCAGGTTGTCGTGCTGAATCCGAGCGACACGCGATGCCACCTGCGCAATCCGACACATCTCTTGCTCGTAGGTCTCTGCGTCGTCGTAACACTTGGGTGAAAAAATCTTGAGCGCCACTGGAAGTGAAAAATTGTCCGCGCCTTGCCGGACACTCAGGTAAACGACACCTTGCCCGCCCACACCCAGCTGACGCATAAATGAACGAGTGGCGGTCCAGCCGATTTGCTGTTTGTCCAGAATGGACTGGTATTGGTTTAGTATCTCGTCGGTTTGGGAATCCGACGAGACGCGGTCAGTGGTCAAGTTGTTACTACTCACCGGCGATTGGTATGGACTGGATTTGGTGATTTCGGTAGGAGCGTCTGGTAAGGAGTTTACCAGATGGTCGAATGTTTGCCGAATGTCTCTGAACTTTCCCCGGATGA
>Ga0114993_10003602_pt1 | contig 15965 bp, 7 predicted proteins | sample ArcticOcean_MG_C_FD_87042 | JGI IMG/M metagenome (GOLD analysis project Ga0114993, IMG submission 87042) | Marine microbial communities from western Arctic Ocean - ArcticOcean_MG_CB2_150 | ecosystem: Environmental > Aquatic > Marine > Oceanic | place: Arctic Ocean: Canada Basin | collected...
AATGTTTCCATAAATTAATTTTTTTTAAAAATAATATATTAATATCTTATTTTTTGTTAATAAAATAATAAATATCAATTAATACTAAACCATAGGCATATCTTCTTCTTTTAATTCAGCAACTTCTATAAAGGGATTAGATTAATAAGGTTTAGATTATTGTACAATTATATTATTTAAAAAATACCTATCTCTGAAACATGTGTAAAAAACACCACTTCTCCGTTATCATTATTATAACCACTAGTAACTGCTAACTTAAAATATTGAGCAGTTACAGGGGTATTTAATTCTATTACTTGTTTAATAGTACTATCACCTAAAGTAAAATCGCCAAGATTTTCAAAAGTTGTACCATCAACACTTACCTCAATGGTTATTTCTTTTGGTCTTCCATTATATTTATTATCTCTAGGCAAAAATGTAAAGCCTTTAATTGTTTGATCTGTATTTAGGTTAATTGTAATAGAATGTGGGTATGGCGGTTGACCATTATTCCATTGTGTATGCCAATAAGTTCCATTATCATTATCGATGGCGTGTTTTGCATGTCCATTATCTGCGCCTTCTCCTGAAGCTTCTTCTGACGAAAATTCAGCCACTGTCCAATCAGATTTATCTACTTCTTGTATATCAATACTATTTATGTCAATATTTGGTTTGCCATTTTCAAACTCATATTGAAAATTTTCAAAAGAAAAGGTGCCATTAATATGACAAAAACGAACTCTTAGGTCAAAAGGATACTGTTTGTAATCTTGATTTATGGCATCAAGAGGCATTACAAACGAAATACTATCATTATCAATAATAGTTGTTGTAGACCAGCTTATTGCATTATAATTGCTATCTGAATCACTTGTTTTAGGGTCATTATATATATTTACCGCGTTTATAGGTATAGAAACATCAAACTTGCTTTTTAAATACAAATTCGTATCATCTGCATATATTCGCAATGATTTTATTGTATGCGAAGGTATTTCGGTATAAAATTCAGATTTAGGCTCTCTATTAAATATTTGGTTATTATTTAAAATAGCAGCACTCGCTTTTGTAAGGTGCACATTATCTGGATTGTTGGTGTACTCGTGATTACCCCAGGCCATCATAGCTATCCATCCATCAGTTACTTTATGTTGGTTATGTGGTAAGTTTAATGCATGACCAATCTCATGAATAGTGCCACCAATCCAATTTGAACTACCTTCTTGACTTCCATCTAGCCAGGTTTGCATATCAAAATTTTTGTAATCTAGCACATAACACCATTTACCAATGCCGTAAAAAGGAACACCTCCTGCATTCCAACCATTATCACCTGTTCTGCTTGGCATGAAAACTACCGTATGGTCACTTGTGCTTTCAGAAGGATTCTCATTAAAATATGGTTTAATCTCCTGATATGCTTTATTTCCTCCTCCTTCATAAGGATAATAATCAGCATTGTATTTTCCATTTATAACTATTATTTTAACATTTTGTGTGTTTTTATCATCTATTAAAAGACCAAATGTTTTCTGTCCAAATCCATTTCTGTCCATTTCTTTTTTATACCAGGCTTGAGTATGTAAAATAATTCCCGAAATCCGCTTTTGATAGTTCTCTAAAGTGTCTTTGTCAGAAGGGATAAAATAAACCACATTTAAATTGGTCGGGGAATTTGATGTATAATTAGTAACCGTTGCATCTATTTCTGGATCCGGATTGATACTTTCATTGCACCCCATGAATAGATATGTGAAAGAGATAAGAATTAGGTATGTAAAAAGTGTTTTATTCATTTTTAACAACAGTATTTTGTTTCCTTATTTATTTTTTTTTTTAAAATTATTCTATTAGTATCAATGATAATTTGGCATTATTTTTAGCAATTAAAATAGCTTTTGAGTCTCCTATCTTTATAAAGGCGGCATCTTTTACATCTCCTCCTGCCCATAAATTAGAATGCTCATTAGAAATAAAATCAAAATGGTTGTTTTTATTTCTTAGAAGTAATGTGCCGAAGTTGCTGTCATTTCTTGGCGTTTCAACTTCCGATTCAAATAAGTTGCCTAAAAGTAAAATATCTTTGGTGTTGTCATTATTAAAATCTTCAATTAAAATTTTATTTATAGAAGACAATTGCGCCCTATTCTCTAAAGGCTCAAACTCAAATTTTCCTCTATTATTTTTAAGAATGGAAGTTGCAAAATAGGTTGCTTTGTAAGACAGACTTTCTTTTAATTTATCGCCATAAATATCTAGGATACTTGCTGCACCAAAAGAGTTGTAATTTTTAAATTTCTCTTTAATAAATGGCATTTGAGCTGACGAGCAAGAGCGCCCTCTCAGTGGGAAAATCTCATTATTCTGACTATAACCTAAGACAATATCTTCTGTGTTATTACCATCAAAATCCGAAATATACATGTAAAAAGGTTTTTCGAAACTTGCTTTATACTTATAATTTAAACCTAAGTTTCCTGCAATAATATCCAAATCTCCGTCATTATCAATATCATTTACCTCAATAGAACTCCACCAACCAATGTGTTCAGACAGCCCGTATTTTTTTGTTTCGTTTATAAAGTACCCTTCTTTATTTATGAAGATTTCGATAGGACCCCATTCATTTGCTATACATAAATCTTGATCACCATCTTTGTCAATATCTGCCCAAGTAGCAGCAGTAACCATCATATGATTTACCAATTCTGGTAAATATGTAGCTGTAACATCCGTAAATTTTATAACTCCATTTTTAGAATTGTTTTCTAATAAATAACTTTTTACCAAATGGCCATAAAAACCAGGTTTCACTCTTCCTCCAATAAATAAATCGATATCACCATCATTGTCAAAATCTACGGCAGAAACTCTTAATCCACTTGAAGTTATGTTTGGCAGCGCAGAGGTTTTCTTTACAAGTTTTCCATTTCCTGTATTCTCATAAAACCGATCGGTATAATAGCTATCGTTTGATTTTAGTTCACTGCCACCACTTACAACATACAGATCTTGATCACCATCAAGATCAGCATCAAAAAAGACCGCACCAACATCTTCTTGTTTTTGATCTTTAGAGAATACCTTATTATTTTTTATAAATTCTCCAGATATTTGCTGCATATACAATGCACTTTTACTATTTTTTGCTCCACCAATAAAGAAATCTTCTAATCCATCATTATTTACATCTGCAACGGCCAAAGCAGGACCTAACTGAGACATTCTGTGTGGTAATAAAGTTTCTTTTTCAAAATCGTTGAAGTTATTTTCTTTGTGTTTGAAGTTGAGGTTAGATTGTTTAGTTATTTCTGTAAATAAATGTTTTTTAGGTGCTTTTCCATTCGTTTTAATTGCTTTTTTTTCATCATAAATTATAGACAGTGTTTTGTTCACGTTTATATTTTTATAAACTTGAACAGAAGCATCGTTCCAGATAACTTTTACACTATCTATTAGAGTAGCTTTTTTTACTCCAAAATGTAAGGCGTCAGCCATGGCTGATTGAAAACCTCTCGTAAAATAATTTTCAACTGTTTGTTGCACGTTGTTTGCGTACAGCTCTATTCTAGCACCAATAGCATTGATGTTTTTTTTATTTCCTGTTAATTTAACTTTTAAGTAGTTATTCGAAGTTGTATTATTTTTATAGATATAAGAGATACCGTCTGAGTTATTTACTACAATATCTAGAGCACCATCATTATCAAAATCAGCATAGGCTGCGCCATTAGAATTGGTTGCTTCTTGCTTAATTGGTATTTTTTTAAATGTAAGATTGCCATTATTTATATAAAAATAATTTTCTTTTTGTCTGGTTGGCATTTTAGACAACATATCACTTATATATGTTTTTGTCTGAATACTTTTGTTCTTTATAACTTCTTCTTGTTTTTCTTTTCTGTAGTTTACAAAGTCATTATTTCTAAAATCTCCTTTTACACCATTTGATATAAATAGGTCTTTATGGCCGTCATTATTCATGTCTAGAAAAAGAGGCGCCCAACTCCAATCTGTGCTTGATATTCCTGATAATTGTCCGATTTCAGAAAACAGAGGAGTGTTCGTTTCTTTATGTACGCCATTATTTAACTGCAAAGTGTTGTACATATATTGGTTGTGCAGTCCTAATTTTTTATTGGCATAAAATTTTTCAGGCTCCATACCGCTCATACTGGTTTTCTGAGAAAAATTATCTTCGGCCATCATATCTACCACCATAATGTCTAAATAGCCATCGTTATTAATATCTGCAATGTCATTTCCCATAGAGAAATTAGACATGTGTTGCAATGCTATTTGAGAAGATTCTTTAAATGTGCCATTTTTATTATTGATGTATAGAAAATCCTTTTCTGAAAAATCATTACCAACATAAATATCTGGCCAACCGTCATTATTTAAATCTCCGATAGAAATACCCAAACCATAACCAATCATATTATTTATAATGTTTGCTTCTTCGCTAACATCTATATAGCTTCCGTTGTTATTTTGATACAAACGATTTCCTCTATGTTTCGATTTTTGAGAAAGTAAGTTTTTTAGGTCATTTTCATCATAAGTACCAATTCCATGGTTTATGATGAACATGTCTAAGTCTCCGTCTTTGTCGTAATCAAAAAAAGTAGCTTGTGTTGTAAAATTTGGACTGTCTAATCCGTATTTTTTTGCTTGATTTTCAAATTTTGGTATTCCATTTTTGTCAATACCGATATTTACTAATAATACATTTCTTCGTTTATCAGGATCGCTTATTTTACCAGATTTCGAATAGTAAATATCCATAAAACCATCATTATTTATGTCCACTACTGTTACACCTGTTCCAAATCCGTAACCACCACTAGCATTGGCTTCTTTGGTTACTTCTTTAAATTTCATGTTGTCTTGATTAAGGTATAATGCATTTGATGTGATGTTATTTACATAATAAATGTCAATCAATCCATCATTATTAAAATCTGCAACTGCCACACCGCCACCGTTGTAATAATATTCATACAACAACCCATTCATATAGGTGTTTTCTTTTAATTCATTAAAGAAATGAATGCCTGTAGTTTCTGGAGATAATACGGTAAATAAAGGTTCTGAATTTGAATCTTTTGATTGTACTTCAGAAATCAAGTTTTTTTGTTCAGGATTGCATGAGCACAATAAAGCAATAATAAATAGGTATGTATATTTCATTTTTGACTTATTAAAGTAAAAAACTAGAACCCATTTTCTTGTAAAAATAGGCCCTAGTAACATTATAACTCAAACAAAAATACTTTAATAACCTGCGTTTTGGATTAAATTTTTATTTTTATCCATTTCGCTCTGTGGTATTGGCATTAAGTAATGGCTGTCTAGCCAAGTACGTGTTTCCCATATTTCCTTTCCAAGAAAGTTTCCATTGGTATCCATATCCATTCTATAAATATTTAATACTTCTGGGTTCCCAGCTATTCCCCATCTTCTAACATCCCAGAAACGGTGTTCTTCAAAAGCCAATTCAATACGTCTTTCATGTCTTACTTTTGTTCTCATTTCTGTTTGATTGCCTATAGTAATTACTGGCATTTCAGAACGCTGTCTAACTGCATCTATAGATGCTTTAGCCGCGCCTAAATTACTGCCTGATTCTATGAGCGCTTCTGCATAGTTTAAGTGCACTTCTGCAACTCTCATGTAAACCCAGTGTTGCGTGCCTCCCCAAAGTCTTGCTGGATCTTGCTGAATTAATTTTTTTAAACTGTAACCCGTTTTAGTCCAATCGCCTCCTGTATCAATATGTTCCGCTCCTCCAGGTCTTGTTTCAATAATAACGCCGTAAGCTTCTGCACCATCGTATAAAATAGATTCATAGAACCTTTTGTCTCTTCCTACATAAGGCGCTGTAGCGTCATAACCAGATGCAGGATCAGTAATCATTTTACCTGTATTCATTTCATACTCATCTACTAAGTTTTGAGTAGGATTTGTTCCTCCCCAACCACTTGGAATTCTAGTAGATTTAGGGATGTTAAATACATTTCCGTAATGAGTTTTATCTGGATCTTGAAATTGCTTATCAAAAATAACCTCATCTGTGCCGTCACTTAAAAAGATGTTACCGTAGTTTGAATCTAGAGCACTTTTTATGTCTAATGCTTTTCTAGAAGCAATAGCCGATTCAGAATAATTGCCTTCATATAATAGAACCCTTCCTTTTAGAGCATATGAACTTATTAAACTTCCTCTACTTGACCCAGTATTGGTTGCGCCTGTAAAAAAAGTAATTGCTGCATCTAATTCTGAAACAATAAAATCTGTAGTTTCTGCTCTTGTATTTCTAGAAACTAACAACTCATCACCCTCTAAACTTTGAGGAACCTGAATAATTGGTACACCACCAAAGTGCTTTAGCAATTCAGCATAGTAAAAAGCTCTTAAAAAATGAACTTCTCCTTTTAGCCTGTTTACTTCACTATCATTCCCTGCTAAATCAGCATAATTTAAAATAAACTCATTTATTCTTCTAATTTGCGTGTAAGAATTACCCCACAGACCATTATAAGGAGAATTTGCTGGTGTTATACTCGAGGTGTTAAACCTAGAGTTTGAAGCGGCCCAACTATAAGCGTTCTCTCCGTCATCAGAGGCAGAACTTAACATGTACCATCCTCTGTTAAACCCATCAGGAATTCCCTGATATACTTCATTCAAATAAAGTTCTGCTAAAGCGGGATCTTTAAATATATTTTCACTTGAAATAGACTCTAAGGGCTTTAGGTCAAGGAATTCATCATTGCATGAGATTGTAAATATCCCAAGTAGTGCTATTATTATTATTTTACTATTTTTCATCATGTTTTGTTTTATAATTGAATATTAATACCTAGGTTAAATACTTTTTGTTGTGGATAAAACCTTCCTCTAGCTTGTGGGTTTTCTGGGTCTAAGTTCTTAATTCCTGACCAAGTAGCTAAGTTTCTACCATTTAAATACATACGTAAACTTCCAACACCTATTTTATTTAAGATTTGTTTAGGAAAAGTATATCCAATTTCAAGATTTTTTAATCTCATATAATCCCCTGCTTGAAGCCAATATGAAGACGTTCTTTGGTTAACCGTAGCGCTAGTAATACTTAATCTAGGGTAAGTGGCATCTGTATTTATTACATTACCGTCTGTTCCAATTTGAGCTCTTCCTAAATGATCTTTTAGTACTTTACCACCGTTAAAAAATGCCCAAGAAGCTTCTTCACTTAAATACACATCAAAATTTGCTGCTCCTTGTAAAAGAATTGACAAATCAAATTGCTTGTAGCTTAACCCCATGTTTAAGCCGTAGGTAATTTCTGGTAGAACTCCTTTACCAATAATTGTTCTGTCTGCGTCATCTACAATTCCGTCTCCATTTAAATCAGCATATTTAATATCTCCTGGCATTGGACTTTGAGACTGATAAGCACCACCTGGTGCAGCAGCATTTAATGCATCTATTTCACTTTGCGTTAAGAATAAGCCTGAAGCTAAATAACCAACTCTTGATCCAATAGGACGTCCTGTACTTTTAATTCGATCATCTACAGATTCAGATTCAGAAACTTCAAGTACTTTATTTCTAGAAAATGCAAAATTAAAATTTGTAAAGTAATTCCAATCGTTTATAGTATTTGAGTGCCCTAATACCAGTTCAAATCCTTTGTTCTCTACAGATCCTATGTTTTGTTGTGGTAAAATTGCTCCAAAAGTATCAGGAACTTCTAAGCTTCTATTTGCCAAAATATCTGTTGTTTTTTTGTAAAACATATCTGCTTCTAGCGTAAACATTCCATTCATGAATGAAGCATCTACACCTACATTATATGTAGTTGCTTTTTCCCAGGTAGAAGTAGGGTCTGCAATACCATTGTCATATAGTGTCTTTCTAATTTCGCCATTAACAATGATAGGTCCGCCAAAGTAGTATAAAGATAAATCTCTAAAACGGCCAATATTATCACTACCTAAGTTACCGTATGATGCTCTTAATTTTAGGTTGTCTAACTTTTCAAAGTCTTGCATAAAACTTTCTTTAGAAATAATCCATGCACCAGATACTGATGGAAAAAATCCTCCTGGCAAATCATATGAAAATAAATGAGATTTATCATACCTACCGTTGAACTCTACAAAATATTTATTTTGATAAGAATAGTTTAATCTACCAGCATAACCAGCAATTGCAGTCTCTGTAGTTGAATTAGAGTTTGTTCTTGTGTCTTCATCTCCAACTACAAAATAATCTACAGAATTTCCAATTAAATTAGACCTACCCGCGCTTAAGAAATCATATTTAGATTCTGTTCTAGAATAAATTAATTTACCTCCTATTTTGTGATCACCTATTGTTTTCTTATAATCAATAATTTGCTCTAAAGTTCTTAAGAACCCTTGATTTGAGTTTTCTGTTAAACTTGCTGTATCTCCTCTTCCTGATGGAGTACTTTCTGTAAACTCTCCACTAGTAGGATTAAATTGTGTGTAAGTAAATGGTGTTGTGTATTGTTTCTGTCTATTTGCTATTCGATCATAACCAACTTGAGAAATTAGCGATAAACCAGCTACATTAGGCACCTTAATAGTTAAAGCTATTTTAGATTGAAATGTAAAATTCTTACTATTATTATAACCACTGTTGTTAATTTCTTGGTATAAACTTTTTTCAGAGTAAGCGCCATTTGAATACCTATTTACTTCGGTAGGTGCAGTTCTCATTAAGTTAGAGAAAATAGTAGCACTATTTGTTCCTGCACGATTAAAATCCTCATATATTCCGCTAAAATCAGCAGAAAAATCTATGTAATTGTTAATTTCTACATCTGAATTTGCTCTAAAGTTATATTTCTCATACCCTGTTGTTTTATATGTACCTTCTTGTTTTAAATACCCTAAACTAGTAAAATATTTTAATTTTTCTAAGCCCCCTCTTAAAGAGAAATCATGAGATTGTATGGTTCCTGTTCCTAAAGTTTCTCCTGTCCAGTCTGTATTTGGGTACCTGTCTGGGTCTGATCCATTTTTAAATAACGCTAACTCTGCGTCTGTGTAGACTGGCGCTGTGCCGTCATTTGTATTCGCTTCATTTAAAAGTACTCCATAATTATAAGAGTCTAAAAACTTAGGTAATCTTGTGTTTTCTTGAACACCATAATAAGAGTTGTAACTCATTACAGGGGTTGCACTACCACCTCTTTTTGTGGTTACTAATATAACTCCATTTGCAGCTTTCATACCGTAAATAGAGCCTGCTGCTGCATCTTTAAGTACTGTAATACTTTCGATGTCATTCGAGTTAATAGAATTCATTGGACGTCGAATACCATCTACTAAAACTAAAGGCGCTGAATTGTTATATGTACTCATCCCTCTAATTCTTAAAGAAGATTGGTCTCTACCAGGTTCTCCAGAGCTTTGCACAACAACTAGACCAGCCAATCTTCCAGATAAAGCACTACTAATATTAGATGTAGAATTTTTAACAATGTCTGCAGATTTTACTACAGCAACAGCACCCGTTAAAGAAGCCCTACTTTGAGTTCCAAACCCAACAACAACAATTTCGTCTAACATTGCGGTACTTTGCAGTAACTGAATATTAAATTGTTGCTCTTGTCCTATAATTATTTCTTTAGATTTATACCCTAAAGAAGTAATTAATAAAACATCTCCCTCCTTGGCATTCAATTTGAATTTTCCATCAAAATCAGTAGAAGTACCAATTTTAGTGTTCTTAATAATCACAGTAGCAGAAATTACTGGATCTCCTGTTTCAGAGTCTGTAATTGTGCCTGTAATTTCTTTTCCTTGTCCATAGGATATACCCACAGATAGGAAAAATAACATTGCAATAAAATTTCTCATTTGTTCTTATTTTAAATTAATTATTAACATTATTAAACTTTATTATCCATTTAAATCTATACTAGATTAAAAGGTACTCTTCATCCAATTATATGGTTTACGTTTTACCCATCTACCTCTTGTGAAATCTGGAAAATCTTGTGGAGTTCCATTGTTTTCTATTGATAATTCGGATAATGGGGTAATTGCACTCCATGCAGCTGCATCATAAACATCCATAGGAGGCGCTATATTTTGTTTGGCAGATTCTACAAAGGCATTCATAACAAAGAAATCAATACCACCATGTCCTGCTTCTGCAGCAACATCTCCATATTTTTTCCATAAAGGGTGATCATATTTTTCAAACCACGCATCCATTGCTTCCCAGTCATGCCCTTCGGTTATTCCTTCTATATGTATCCGTTTGGTATGACGGTCAAAATCTGATAATCCATTTACCCCTTGCACTTTAAAACCTAAAGAGTATGGATGTGGTGTATTTACATTATGGGTAATTATTATAATTTCTCCATTCGAAGTTTCTATGGTTGAGGTTATAATATCACCTTGTTTCCATTTAAGTTTTGCATTAGGATGATTTTCGCCGCCATTATCAACAATGTATTTGCTTAAACCGATGGCTTTAGTAGCGTGTGATGTTAATGATAAAAAACGGTTACCTCTATTTACATCTGCCATAACAGCTATTGGACCTAAACCATGAGTTGGGTATACATCCGCGTTTCTCAATAAAGAATGTTGTGTTCTCCATACGGACTCAGAGATACCATTGCTTCCAAATTCAACTCCTTTCCCATAAGCTGTTTTACCGTCATTAAGTTTTACATGCCTTAAATCATGCTGATAGCCACCTGTAAAATGTAATAACTCTCCAAAAACATTTTGTTTTACCATGTTTAATACAGCTAAAACATCCCGTCTATAATTTACGTTCTCCAAAATCATTAAATGCGAGCCTGTTGTTTCATGAGTATTTACTAAATCCCAGCACTCCTCTAAAGTGTTTGCAGCTGACACTTCCAAGCCAGTATACTTTCCTGTTTTCATCGAGTCTACTGCCATACGAGTATGCCACAACCACGGTGTAGATATAACTACTGCATCTATGCTTTTTAATGCTAAAAGGTTTCTATAGTCATAGGCACTATTACCAAATATTTGTGGTTTCTTTTTACCTGCTTTACTTATAAGGTCTAATGCAATATTTATTCTATTTGTATCTATGTCGCAAATAGCAAAAACATTAACATCACTTCTCTTTAGTAAGTTATTCAAATGATCTGTTCCTCTTAAACCAACACCTATTAAAGCTATATTTAACTTTTTCCCAGGAATACTATTTGTTATTCCAAATGTTAAGTTTGGAACCATCGCTACCCCACCCCCTGCTATCATTGATTTATTTATAAAATTTCGTCTTGAACTCATGTATATCTTTTAATTAAAGAAGCCTTAAGTGTTACAGTTTTAACAAAAATGGCATATACATCTTGTAATAATGTTGAAAATTTAATCACTTTAGAGGGTTATTTTGTATAAAAAAACTTTGTGATTATTTTTTACTCCTTTTTGAATAATTTATACTCATCGTGTCAATTATTTATAAAACTATAGATTGACAGTACTAAATTTTAGTAATATCTTTACCTATAGGTGTTATACTATTTAAAAAACTTTTTAAACGGTTGCTTAAAAAAATATATACCTTACTAAAAGTCACTTTTTAAAAACCAAACCAAAATAATGCGCACAATTAGAACCTATCTTTTATTAAGTTTTGTTTTATTGAGTTCTTCTTTTTTGTATGGACAAAATCACACAAACTTTAAGCACATATCTCCAACTGTAAATAATAAATTTGTAAATGTCTTTAAAACTACTCATGATCATTTAGGGAATATTTGGATGCTTTCTGAAAAAGGTGTTTTAGTGTTCAATGGTTATAATTACAAATCAATTAATATCAAAGGCATTTTTCCTAACAGCAATCAAAGCGATGCTATAAGTGATATTATTAACGATTACAATAAAGACATTTGGATTACATCTGTTTTTGGACTGATATCAAAATACAATGTAACAAAAGGACAATTTGAAGATATTTCATTATTAGTAAAAGATAATATTACGAAGATTATCTCAAAAGAAGAAAGTATCTGGTTGGCTTCAAAAGAAGGTACAATATACCAGTATAAAAATTCAAAAATCGATAGTATTACAACAATCTATAAGAAAAACCTACCTCTCAAGAATATTATTGATCTGAACCTGGTAAACCCACATGAGTTATTTCTAAGTACTTCCGATGGGAAGATTTTTAATTATTCTCTTAAAACAAAAACAATTAATGAGTTAGTAGGTCCTTTTACAGATTACCCAGGGAATTTAATTCTAGCGACAGATAAAAATAATAGACTTTGGATAGGCACAGATTCTTTTGGTCTTTTTGTTTACGATATAATTCGTAAAGAATTCATTCAAGATCATCTTTTTAAGAAAAGAAAGTTTAATGTTAATAAAGAAATATTCTTAACATTATATTGTGATAACGATGGGTATATGTGGGGAGGTACTGATGGTGGAGGCTTGTATAAAGTTAACCCTAGTAACGGAGAGGTGGATTTATTTACCAAACAGGAATATAACGAATTTTCTATAAGTAGTAATACTATTTTACACATTAATGAAGATAATCATAAGAATTTATGGATATCTACAAAAAGAAATTACAAAACCAGTGTGATTCCAAATGCAAATAACAATATTAAATATCACGAAGGGACTGCAAATAACAAGCCTCAAAGAATTTTAAGTATCTATAAGGGTACTCACGGAGATATATGGACAGGAACAGATGGTTCTGGGTTAACAAAAATTGGTTATAACTTAGATGGATCTGCTAATGAAACCCAATTTTTTAATAATACCACTATTAATACAGGATTTCACGTACAATCTATAACCGAAGATAACCAATCAAACATATGGTTTGGGACATACAAGAATGGTTTATTTTTTCATAATACAAAAAAAGGCACTTTTAAAAAAATCACTATTCAAAATTTAAAAAACCAAGAAGCCAATGATATAAGAACTGTTTTTAAAGATTCTAAAGGACGTATTTGGGTTGGATCTAATATTTCTATAAATGTTTATTCATCTCAATTAATTTTGCTTGCTTCTTTTGAGAATAATTCAAATGGCTTAACAGGCTATATTGCTGAAAGTTTTATTGAAGATCACTCCGGAGCTATTTGGGTTGGGGTCTATCAAGGAGGACTATTTAAATTTAATGAAAATAGTACAGATATAAAGTACTCAAAATTCACAAATCACTCATATTACGATAACAAAGAATATACAACTAATGGCGTAACGGATATGTCTCTTGGAAATACTGATGAAATATGGTTAATAAATAACAAAGGCAAACTTTTAAAATTTAATACTAAAAACAAATCATACAGCACTTTTGATCATATAGAATCTATTAATGAACAAAAATTTTGTTCTGTAATAGTAGAAGATAATAATAATCTCTGGCTTAGTTCACTTAATAATGGTATTTCCCATATAAATATTAAAAAAGCAAATTTAAAGACCTACTATAGTATAGATGGCCTTCAAGATAATATCTTTTTATCTAGAAGTGCTTTTAAAGATGAACGAGGCATTTTATACTTTGGAGGTGTTAAAGGCTTTAATTTTTTTAACCCAAAACTATTAAGCAAAAAAATATCGAATCCCTTACTGTATATTAATGAGATAGAAATTCTTAATCAACCAGCAGACTCTATAGTTCCTTCACAAATCAAGTCAGGTATACTTAATGTTGAGTCATTAAAATTAAAATACAATCAATCTTCTTTTTCGTTTAGATTTTCTGCAATTGATAATATTCTAGATCCAAAATATTTCTATGCATACAGGTTAAAAGGATTTAAAGACAACTGGATTGAAAATCAATTTGAACGTATTGCAACATATACTAATATTCCTTCTGGTAATTATATTTTTGAAGTTAAAGCAGGTTCAAAAAATGGTGTTTGGGATATTCCAGAAAAGCAAATTGCTATTCAAATAGGGTATCCCTTTTGGAATAAACCCATATCACACATTATTTATTTATGCTTACTTGGTTTATTTATACTTGGAATAAGGCGATGGTATAGATTAAAAAAAAAATTGCTATTAGAAAAAATTAGCCATAAAAAAGAGAATGAACTACATGAAGAAAAAATGAATTTCTTCGCAAAAATGTCTCATGAGATTCAGACTCCAATAACGTTAATTTTGGGGCCAATTGAAGATATGTACGAACTTGCAGGGAAAAACGGAAACTTACTGCTTAAACAGCGTTTAAATATTATATCAAACAACGCTAAACGTCTTTCCAAAATAGCTCGAGAATTGACATTGGTAAGAGATAAAGAATTAAAAACATTAAGGCTAAATGTGACTAAAAACAATTTATTTAAAAATATAGAAGATATTACTTTATCATTTAAAGAATTAGCTAGAAAAAAGAAACTTGATTTTACAATAAACTGCCCAGAAAATCTATCAGATGTTTGGTACGATAAAGAAAAAATTGAACACATAGTTTACAATTTGCTTTCTAATGCATTTAAATTTACCCCTCAAGAAGGTAACATTCAATTAATTATTAACCCTAATAATTCAAAGAGACAAATAAAATTATCAGTAATCGATTCTGGTCCGGGTATTCCAAAAGAAGAATTAAAAGCAATTTTTGAATTATTTTACCAGACAAATAGTGGTAGAAAAATTAAAGGATCTGGCATTGGATTAGCTCTTACAAAAGAGCTAATAGATTTGCATAGAGGAAGAATTAAAGTTAGCTCAAAACATTTAAAAGGAACTATTTTTACAATTAAATTGCCAATTTCTGAAGATTCATATCAGGATTCTGAAAAAATTATAACTGACGATTTAGAAAAACCATCAACTGTTTTAGAAGTTGAAAATTTAAAAGAAAATTTAAAAGAAAATCAATACAAAAAAACTATTTTAATTGTCGAAGACAATTATGATCTACAAACATTTTTAAAAGAACTTTTAGAGAAACAGTATAACATTATACTTGCTGAAAATGGCGAGGAAGGTTATCATTATGCAAAAAGTAATTTCCCAGATCTCATATTAAGCGATATTATGATGCCTAAACTTGATGGTGTTGAAATGTGTAATAAATTACAAAAGGATCAATTAACAATGCACATTCCTGTAATACTACTTACGGCAAAAAACTCTACAAACGCAAAAATATCTGGACTTATATCTGGAGCTATAGAGTACATTATTAAACCTTTTAATACAAAAGAATTACTATTGAAGATTAACAATATTATCATATCAAAAGAACATATAATTTCAAAATATCGCAAAGAATTAATTAGCAGTCCAGAAATTAAATTAAATCAAACTATAGATGAAGTTTTTCTTGAAAATTTAACATCCATTATAAATTCAAAGTTATATGAAGGCAATTTAAAAATTGAAACAATTGCAGATTCATTAAACATGAGTTATTCAAGCCTTTACAGAAAATGCCTATCATTAACTGGACAAACATTGGTGGATTTTGTGCGCTTAATGCGTTTAAGAAAAGGAGCTGTTTTAATAGCTAAATATGGTCACCAAATTTCTGAAGTTGCATTTATGGTTGGTTTTAATGACCCAAAATATTTTTCAAAATGCTTTAAAAAGCTGTACGGTAAAAATCCAAAAGACTTTTTGAATGAAGCAAGAGAAACTGGGATTGATGAATATCTAAAAAAGCATCATTTAGACCAAATTATTTAAACCTTTATCAAAATCTATTAAAGCATTTGAAGTCCAGACTTCACCGCCACACTTATAAGTTATTTCAACACCTATCAAAGTTGTACCGGCAGCACCACATCTAGGAAGATTATTAAGATTATATGTTTGTGATTCGCCATACTTAAGGTCAAGGTTAGAAAAATAATAAAAACAGAAAAGAATATGATAAGGGAAGAAAGAATGTTCAAATGATAAACTAGTTTCTATCAATGGAATATTTTCCAGGACCCATCATCATAATTACAATAA
>Ga0114993_10003607_pt1 | contig 15953 bp, 13 predicted proteins | sample ArcticOcean_MG_C_FD_87042 | JGI IMG/M metagenome (GOLD analysis project Ga0114993, IMG submission 87042) | Marine microbial communities from western Arctic Ocean - ArcticOcean_MG_CB2_150 | ecosystem: Environmental > Aquatic > Marine > Oceanic | place: Arctic Ocean: Canada Basin | collected...
CCTCTGCGGTATTTGTTGGTGAGGTTGAGCCAACACTATCACCAATCAATCCTAAAATAGCACCAACCTCAACTTCAGCACCGGCGGACGCAATAATTTCAATCAGTGTGCCAGCAGCCGGTGCATTCACCTCGATTGTAACTTTGTCAGTTTCGAGCTCCAACAGTGGTTCATCGAGAGCCACTGCATCTCCAACGACTTTAAGCCAATTCGCAACAGTACCTTCGGTTAAACTTTCACCAAGAACTGGAACAACAACATCGATAGATTTTCCATCACTTACAACGAGATTGGCCTCTTTAGCACGCGTAGGCGCGTTTGCTTCAACACTCTCGTCAATCAATCCTAAAATACCGCCAACTTCAACCTCTGCACCGGCAGCTGCAGTGATTTCTGTTAGTGTGCCAGCGACCGGTGCGTTAACTTCCATTGTAACTTTATCAGTTTCAAGTTCGAGAATAGGCTCATCAATGGCAACAGTATCACCTACAGATTTTAGCCAATTTGCAACCGTACCCTCGGTCAGAGACTCTCCTAATGTCGGTACTTTAATTTCAGTAGCCATGATTTCCTCATTTTACAGAATTGATTGTATTCTTTAATAAACTATTTTATCGGGATGTATGGTTGCACAATATCGCTTTCTTTTCCATTTAAAGCCTGATCTATCAAGAAAGCTTGTTCTTTATTATGTATTTTTAGTGCACCCGTGGCCGGGGATGCAGAGGCCCGGCGACCAACGTAAATAACGTTTCTACGTCGCTTGGTTTTTTGATCCAAGTTACTTAGGATATAATTTAAGCGATCGCTCACAAAATGCCACGAACCTTGATTTGAGGGCTCTTCCTGCGACCAAACAACGTCAGCATTAGAGTACTTGGAAATTTGCTCGGTTATACTGCCTCGAGGCCATGGATAAAGCTGTTCAACGCGTATAATTACTACATCCTTGATGTTTTGTTGACGCCGCGCTTCAAGTAAATCAAAGTAAACCTTACCTGAACATAAAATAACCCTTTTGATCTCACTATCCTCTTGAAGTGTATCAATCTCAGGAATGATCCGACAGAACCCTGTGCCGGGACCCATCTCATTCAACCTCGAAATGTTGAGCTTATGGCGTAGCAAAGATTTTGGCGACATAACTATTAACGGTTTGCGAAAATTTCTTTTGACTTGGCGACGCAAAGCATGAAAAAAGTTCGCGGGTGATGTGATGTTTACAACCTGTAAATTATCTTCGGCACAAAGTTGCAAAAAACGCTCTAACCTGGCTGAGGAATGTTCCGGACCTTGGCCCTCCATACCATGGGGCAGAAGCATGACAAGACCCGACATACGCAACCACTTAGATTCACCAGAAGCAATAAATTGATCAAATATAACTTGAGCGGTATTTGCAAAATCACCAAACTGGGCTTCCCAGATTGTTAGCGTCTCAGGCTCAGCTAAAGAATAACCATATTCATACCCTAATACAGCAAACTCTGAGAGTGGGCTGTCCATGACTTCAAAAGGCGCCTGTTTACTTGGATTAATTTGGCTAAGTGGAAAGTAACGATTTTCATTTTCCTGATCGGTGATCACTGCATGGCGATGTGAAAACGTGCCTCTACCAGAGTCCTGACCCGATAATCTCACGGGATGCCCCTCCATGAGAAGCGATCCGTAGGCCAAAGCTTCGGCCATAGCCCAGTCGATACCCTCTCTTGTATCCATCATTATAGATTTAGCTTTGAGTTGCCGAATGAGTTTGTTATTTACACTGACTTCTTCGGGCACGCGCGCCAGTGAATTTCCAATCTCTGTAAGCCTACCTAACTCAACAGCTGTATCATCATCACGCTTTTCTTCTTCGCCTTCTAAAGCAGAAAGACCTTCCCATTTACCTTCAAGCCAATCGGCCTTATTGGTTTTATAATTTGGTGCAGCCTCAAATTCATCATCAAGGTGAGAACGAAAAGTAGCCTCAACGCGTTCTATTTCTTCAAGCGTTATCAACTCTTCTTTAATCAATTTTTTCCGGTAAATTTCTCTTGTCGTTGGATGCTTGGCAATCGCCGTATACATTTTAGGCTGGGTGAACATAGGTTCATCGCCTTCGTTATGACCATGCCTGCGATAACAAAAAAGATCAACGATCACGTCTCGTTTAAACTTTTGGCGAAACTGGGCTGCAAGGTCAGCCACCCTTACCACGGCTTCAGGATCATCTCCATTGACATGAAAAATAGGCGCTTGCATACCCTTTGCAATATCCGTTGGATATGGCGTTGAGCGCGAGCTAGAGGGGTTCGTGGTAAAACCAATTTGATTATTCACAACGACATGGATCGTACCACCAGTTCGATAACCCTTAATTTGGGATAAATCGAGACTTTCTGGAACAATGCCTTGCCCCGCAAAAGCTGCATCGCCATGCATTAAAAGACCCATGACTTTATCCCTCGCCTCGTCACCCCGTTGTGCTTGTTTAGCTCGCACCTTACCAAGTACAACTGGATTAACACATTCTAAATGAGAAGGATTTGCTGTTAATGAAAGATGCATTAAACCTTCTGTAAAATCTCTATCGGCGGAAGCCCCCAAATGATACTTTACGTCCCCAGAACCTTGTACATCTTCTGGGTGAGCTGAGTTTCCCTGAAATTCGCTAAAGATGGCCACATAAGGTTTACCCATGGTGCGTGCGAGGACATTCAATCTACCTCGATGCGGCATACCAATAACAACTTCCTCAACTCCTACAGACGCTGCAGATCGAAGCACACGCTCCATAAATGGGATAAGGCTTTCACCGCCATCCAAACCAAATCGTTTGGTCCCAGTATGTTTCATCTGGAGATAAGTTTCAAATCCTTCAGCCTCAACTAAATCTTTATAAATTGCTCTCCTTAGATCCGGTGAATAATTAGACTTATAATCTACACCTTCGATATTTTGCTGAATCCAGGCGCGCTCCTCCATCTCTTGAATATGCATATACTCAACGCCAATAGAACTACAATAAGATTGGCGCATAGTATCCAAAATCTGACGTAAGGTAGCCATTTCTTTACCACCCATAGCTGTGATGGTGTCGAGATAAAATTCCTTATCAAGATCTTCTTCAGTAAATTCGTAAGATTTATAATCAAGCTCCTTGTGGTAGCCTGCCCCTACTAAACCTAATGGATCAAACTGCGCATGAAGATGACCCCTCACTCGATAAGAGCGAATAAGTATCCGTGCCCGAATAGAACGTTTTGCAATTTCATTAACCTGATCTGAAGAAACATTGGAACTCACATGATTAGAGTGCTTCTCAGCTTGATCTGGTTCACCCGCACCAATTATGGATGTATTGGAACGCGCCCAACTGGCTCCTTTAATATCGCTTTTGATCAAGAGCGGATCATCATCTAAGTCAGTAAACACATTAACCCAACTCGGATCCACTGAGTTTGGATTTTCTAGGTACCGCTCATACAATTCAGATATGAAAGCTCCATTTATTCCGGTGAAGATTGTATCCACGGATTCCACCATTCTCTAACCTCTATTAATAAGCTGCATAACAGGCTATAGTTAGCGCTTCATTGTTTCTAGCATGGTACTGCCCAAAGTGGCTGGTGAATCAGCAACATTAATACCGGCGTTACGAAGCGCCTCAATCTTGTCCATCGCACCACCTTTTCCACCAGCTATAATCGCTCCAGCATGACCCATACGGCGCCCTGGAGGTGCCGTAACACCGGCTATAAAGCTAACCATTGGTTTTTTTATTTTCGATGATTTTATAAAATCAGCGGCCTCTTCTTCTGCAGAGCCACCTATTTCACCAATCATAATTATACCTTCAGTTTCTTTATCTCCAAGAAACAATTCTAAACAATCAATAAAATTAGTGCCATTAACGGGGTCACCGCCAATACCAATACATGTCGTCTGACCTAAACCGACTTTCGTGGTTTGTCCAACTGCTTCATAAGTCAACGTGCCAGACCTCGAGACAACACCGATTTTTCCTCGTTGGTGGATATGACCTGGCATAATACCTATCTTACATTCTCCTGGAGTTATAATACCGGGGCAGTTTGGGCCAACCAGCCTAGTCGATGAGCCTTCTAACGCGCGTTTAACTTCAACCATATCTAAGACAGGAACACCCTCGGTGATACATGTCACCAGAGGAATTTCACAATCGATAGCTTCAAGAATAGCTTCCGCCGCAAAAGGTGGCGGCACATAAATTACAGAGGCATCAGCACCAGTTTCTTGGATGGCATCAGCAACTGTATCAAAAACAGGAAGATCAAGGTGGATTGAGCCTCCCTTGCCTGGAGTTACTCCACCGACCATGTTTGTACCATAAGCAATTGCTTGCTCAGAATGGAAAGTCCCTTGGGAGCCAGTGAAACCCTGACAAATCACTTTAGTATTTTTATCAACTAAAACAGCCATTTTATGCAGCCTCCGCTACAGCTTTAACTACTTTTACAGCTGCATCACCTAGGTCATCCCCTGAAATAATCGGTAACCCTGATTTCGCTAATATCTCTTTTCCACGGTCAACATTTGTACCTTCAAGACGAACCACGAGCGGCACGTTAAGCGATACTTCTTTAGCAGCAGCAACAACTCCCTCGGCTATCACGTCACACCGCATAATACCGCCAAAAATATTTATAAGAATTCCTTCGACATTAGGATCAGATAAAATAATTTTAAAAGCTGTGGTTACCCGCTCCTTAGTAGCCCCGCCACCAACGTCCAGAAAATTTGCTGGATCACCTCCGTGAAGTTTAATAATGTCCATGGTAGCCATAGCTAACCCTGCGCCATTAACCATACAACCAATGCTACCATCTAATTTAATATAATTTAGATCGTGACGTTCTGCCTCAAGTTCTGCAGCATCTTGTTCATCTCCATCACGCATCTCTTCAACATCTTTATGACGATAAAGCGCGTTATCATCAAAGTTCATTTTTGCATCAAGCGCCACTACTTCACCTGCTTTTGTGACAACCATCGGATTAATTTCAATTTGACTGGCATCCATGTCGACAAATGCTCTATACATAGCCATCAAGAATTGCACAGCAGATTTAACTTGATCGCCAGAGAGACCAAGCCCAAAAGCAATTTCGCGAGCGTGGAAATTTTTCATTCCTGTCGCTGGATCAATAGCAATCGTTTTAATTTTTTCAGGAGTTTTGGCAGCAACCTCCTCAATATCCATACCGCCTTCTTGACATGCGATTATAGTCACCCGTGACGTTGACCTATCAATCAACAAACTGAGATAAAGCTCACGATCAATATCACAACCATCCTCAATATAAACACGCTTAACCTCTTTACCCTCAGGCCCAGTTTGATGGGTTACCAACGTTGCACCAAGCATTTGATTAGCAGCTTTTTTGACATCAGCAACAGATTTTACAACCCTAACACCACCTGCACTGCCAGCGGTGTCTTCTTTAAATTTACCCTTACCGCGGCCACCTGCATGGATTTGCGATTTAACGACCCAAATTGGCCCGCCAAGCTCCTTAGCGACTGATTCGGCTTCCGCTGCAGTATATGCAACTGCACCTTTAACTACGCTTACACCGCATTTGGATAAGACTTGCTTTGCTTGATATTCATGAATGTTCATCTGACCATAGCCCTTAAATTAGATTACGAGCCACCCACTTGGTTAGACTCTTAAAATAAATTTCTACTTTACCAATCTATTTCGCACTGAACCTTTCTTAACGGAAGAACCCTTTTTTTTATTACCAGTTTTACTCGTGGCTTTTTTATTTTTAGCGGCCGCCTTCTTTAACAAAGCCTGGCTCGCCGCAACTAGTTTCTTAACCGCTCTAACAGAAGCATTAAATGCCTTCTTTTCATCCGCATCAAGCTTGACCTCAACAATCTTCTCGACACCTTTAGCACCTATCACAACTGGTACACCGACATAAATTCCTTTAACACCGTATTGTCCATTTAAATAAGCAGCACACGGAAGTATACGTTTCTTATCTTTCAGATAGGAGTCAGCCATTTGAATGGCTGCGCTAGCTGGCGCGTAATAAGCAGAACCAGTTTTTAATAAACCGACAATCTCCGCCCCACCATCCCGGGTACGCTGAACAATCTCGTCAAGTTTCTTCTGTGAAATCCATTTCATTTTGACTAGATCAGTCAATGGGATGCCTGCAACTGTAGAATAGCGAACAGAAGGAACCATACTATCGCCATGCCCACCTAAAACAAAAGCGGTCACATCTTCAACGGAAACCTTCATTTCCTCGGCAAGAAAATAACGAAACCGCGCCGAGTCAAGTATTCCGGCCATACCTACAACTTTATTTGTAGGTAAGCCACAGGCATCGCGCAATACACCAACCATCACATCAAGCGGATTCGTAATGCAGATAACAAATGCCTTCGGGCAATTTTCTTTAATACCTTCTCCAACAGCTTGCATGACGCTTGTATTAATACCGATGAGATCATCGCGACTCATACCGGGCTTGCGAGCGCTACCAGCTGTAACAATAACGACGTCCGCACCTCTAATCGCTGAATAGCGATTAACGCCAACCATTTTTGCATCAAAGCCCTCCACCGGCGAGCTCTCGGCTAGATCTAACGATTTACCCTGGGGAATACCGTTAATGATATCAAACATGACAACATCCCCAAGTTCTTTTATACCGGCCAGATGGGCTAAAGTTCCGCCAATATTGCCAGCACCAACTAGTGCAATCTTATTTCTTGCCATTAAAAATTTCCCTCACTATACGCACCCCGGCAAGCAAACATATAGCTTATCCAGTATCGCTTAAAATAGATAAATATACTCGAACCTAACACGAAATTACACTCGCGGTTCGTAAAGCAAAATGAGTTTGAGAGCAAGCCTAGAAGCCCCGGAATTGCCTAAAAGGGCGGCTCGAGTTTTAATTTAGTTAATATCACAAATATAGCATTACTCAGATTGTGCACGTATTCTATAAATTATTCATAGCAATGTGGGAGAGAAAGATATTCCTCAGATTGCATTTCCATTAAGCGAGAAACTAGTCGCTCAAATGCAAATACACCTTCTCCTAAAATATAGAGTTCTTTGGGCGGTGCATCCGCCGAACATATTAAATTAACTTTATTCTCATAAAGGGCATCAATCAGAGTAATAAAACGTTGAGCTTCATTTTTTAACGCTTCGCCCATCCGGGGTATCTCTTCTAAAATTAGTGTATGATATCGAGCAGCTATCTCAAGATAATCTGCCGGCCCCAAGGCTTCTGCGCATAATTTCTCAAAACTAATACGCCCAACTCCGCCGGCTGCCATTGTAATTTCAACAACTCTTCCCTTTACCCTGATTTGGTCAGGCTCTGCTGTGTAACCTTTTGTGAGTTCGAGAAAATATCTATCCAAATTTTCATTGGTCTCTGGTCCCAAGGGCTGATGATAAACTCTCATACCCAACATTCGCTCCAACCGGTAATCCCTAGAAGCACCCAGCTGAAAAATATCTAAACGTCCCGTAATCAAATCTATGAAAGGTAGAAATTTTTCGCGCTGCAACCCATCTTTATAAAGATCACTAGGTGGCCGATTAGACGTTGCTATAATTATTACATTGCGCTCGAACAAACCTTCAAATAAACGACCTAAAATCATTGCATCAACAATATTAACAACCTGCAATTCATCAAAACAAAGAAGCCACGTTTCATCGGCAATTGATTTTACAACACCTGGAATTGGATCGCCGCCTTCTAAATTTTTTGCGCGAAAATCATTAAAACGAACATGAATATCTTGTAAAAAAGAATGAAAATGGACACGGCGTTTACACTTAAATGGTATTGTCTCAAAGAACAAATCCATTAACATTGATTTGCCTCGCCCTACACCACCATAAATATAAAGGCCCTTAGGAAGTTCAATTTTCTCGCGCGTTAATCCTAGACGTTCTTTCCAAGTAACTGATCCAGAAGTGGGCTGATAGCCTTCAAGGGCTCGGTATAGGTTTTGTAATTTCTCAGCCAAGGCTTCCTGAGCTGGATCCGCATTCAGATCACCGTCTTCCACCTTATTGCGGTACTTATTGAGCGGACCATCGGAACTGTTGTTAATCTTATTATCCAACATAAAATGCTAAATTACATACGTTCGACCATTAGCTTTTTAGTCTCTGCTATAGCTAAAGCCGGATTGAGTGACTTCGGACATGTATTCGTACAATTCATAATCGTATGACAACGATACAGCTTGAAAGGATCTTCAAGGGCATCTAAACGCCCGCCAGTATTTTCATCCCTAGAATCCACAATCCAGCGATATGCTTGCAATAAAATAGCAGGGCCAAGATAGCGGTCTCCATTCCACCAATAGCTAGGACAAGAAGTTTGACAACAAAAACATAATACACATTCCCATAAACCATCAAGCTTAGCCCTCTCTTCCGGTGACTGTAGGCGCTCTGAACCAGGCGCTGGGGTATCAGCCTGAACCCACGGCTTAATCGATGTATATTGGGCGTATGGCGTCGATAAGTCAGGCACTAAGTCTTTAATTACAGGCATATGTGGCAATGGATAAATTAAAACAGCACCCTTAATTTCATCAATATCTTTTATACACGCAAGCGTATTAGTTCCATCAACATTCATTGCACAAGAACCACAAACACCTTCTCGACATGAACGTCGAAAAGTCAACGTCGAATCTATTTCATTTTTAATTTTAATAAGTGCATCCAGCACCATTGGACCACAGCTGTCCATATCAACTTCATAAGTATCAAGTTGAGGGTTTTTACCCTGATCGGGATCATACCGATAAACCTTGAACTTTTTAATATTAGTCGTACCGTCAGGAGCCTTATATGTTTGGCCTTTGACAACCTTAGAATTACGAGGAAGGGTGAACTCAACCATATTATTCTCCGTGCCTTATTATCACTTAATAAACCCGAGCCCGAGGCGTAATATATTCGACTTCATCGGTCAGAGTATATTCATGAACGGGGCGATAATCTATTTTTACATCCCATTTTTCATCAACCCAAGTCAGGGTGTGTTTCATCCAATTTTCATCATCACGATCAGGATAATCTTCATGGGCATGAGCACCGCGGGATTCATGTCTGGCGTCAGCGCTATGCATAGTCGCTTTGGCGCAAGCCATAAGATTTTCAAGTTCCAGTGTCTCAACTAAATCCGAATTCCAAATCAAGGATTGATCACTAACGTGTAGATCCGCCAAATTTTCTGCCGATTTATCAATTAATTCGACACCTTCTTTCAAAACTTTAGAATTTCTAAAGACAGCGGCGTTATTCTGCATGATACGCTGCATACCAATGCGGACGTCGGCAGTTTTTTGGCGACCTTTTGCATGACGCAATTTATCAAAACGTTCAATCGCTTCTTCACCTGTTTTAGCCTCAGCAGATTTAATAGCTTTGTTTTTATCTACAATATCTGCTGCACGAAGCGCTGCCGCTCGACCAAATACCACAATATCCAACAGTGAATTAGTTCCTAATCGGTTAGCACCATGAACAGATACACAGGCAGCCTCACCAATCGCCATCAAACCAGGACAAACCGCATCCGGATTATCTGGCGTTGGGCGCAAGACTTCACCATGATAATTAGTTGGAATGCCGCCCATATTATAGTGAACGGTCGGCAACACCGGGATCGGATCTTTGGTTGCATCGACACCGGAGAAAACCTTTGCTGTTTCAGTAATGCCCGGCAACCGTTGGTTTAACACCTCTGCACCTAGATGTTCGAGATGAAGGAAGATGTGATCTCCGTCTGCGCCAACGCCCCGTTTTTCTCTAATCTCAACGGTCATTGAGCGACTTACTACATCTCGCGAAGCTAAATCTTTAGCGCTCGGCGCATAACGTTCCATGAACGCTTCACCTTCCGAGTTGGTCAGGTATCCACCTTCACCACGCGCTCCCTCCGTGATTAAACATCCAGATCCATAAATACCAGTCGGATGAAACTGAACAAACTCCATATCTTCCATTGGCAGACCGGCACGCAGTACCATGCCATTTCCATCGCCCGTGCATGTATGAGCAGACGTGCATGAAAAATAACTACGCCCATAACCACCAGTCGCCATAACGGTTTGGTGAGCTAAAAAGCGATGCATCGTGCCATCAGCCAAGTTCCAAGCCATTACACCCCGGCAGACACCGTCATCGGCCATAATGAGATCAATCACAAAATACTCAATAAAAAACTCAGCATTATGTTTCATGCATTGTTGATAAAGCGTATGTAAAATAGCATGGCCCGTTCGATCAGCGGCTGCGCAAGCACGTTCGACCGGCGCTTCACCATAATCGCGCATATGACCACCAAAGGGGCGTTGATAAATTTTGCCATCTTCAGTTCTAGAGAACGGCACCCCAAAATGCTCCAGCTCATGCACCGCCGGCACTGCTTCCCGGCACATATATTCAATAGCATCCTGGTCACCCAACCAATCCGCACCCTTGACCGTATCATACATATGCCACTGCCAGCTATCATCCTGCATATTACCCAACGCGGCCCCGACACCCCCTTGAGCTGCAACCGTATGCGAACGAGTTGGGAAAACCTTAGTTATGCAAGCTGTATCCAGACCAGCAGCCGTCATACCAAGCGTTGCTCTCAATCCAGCCCCGCCAGCACCAACAACAATTACGTCATGAACGTGGTCTATAATCTCATAGGAATTTAACATACTAAATTTCAGCCTCCGAAAGCAATTCTCATGAGGGCAGTAATACTTGAAACAACAAGGAAAACAGCTAGTAACTTATTAAGGACCAATGAAATAACTTTATTTCTTTCATTATGTACGTAGTCTTCAATAACAACTTGGAGACCAAGCTGCATATGATAAAATAAGGCAATCAAAAAAAGTGTCATCAATACAAAGCTACCCGGCCCGTTTAACCAGACTTTGAAACCATCTTTGTCAACTCCTACTAAGTTGACTACTGAAAAAACAAACCAGATACTAAGCGGCACCAACGCCACTGCTGTAACACGTTGCGCCCACCAATGGGATGTTCCATCTTTAGCACTGCCAAGTCCACGTACACGACCCAAATCTGAGCGCAAAGCCATATTAAACTCCACCTAATAGGCCATAACCGGCAAACCAAGAAATCAATGTAAAACCGAGTGAAGCAACAACAACGATCCAACCTGTTATATGTACCTGCGGTAACTCTAATCCTCGGCCTGCGTCCCAGAACATATGTCGAATACCATTACATAAATGATAGAACAAAGCCCAGGTCCAGCCAAGAAGTAGCAATCTGCCAAGCCAACTCGCCAGTAAATCTTGCGCTCGCTCAAAGGCATCAGGTCCATAAGCGGCAGCGTTCAACCAGTAAACTAGAACCAAAGCACCCGCCGCAAGACCGATCCCGGTTATCCGATGTAAAATCGATAAAACCGAGGTAATCTGAGGTTTGTAAACCTGTAAATGCGGAGACAGCGGGCGATTTCCCGTATTCATAAACTAAACCTCAATTAAATTATTAAATTGATTATCGTAAATTTAAACCCCGAAGCCCACAAATGCTTATTTTAGTAGATAAAACTAAAGCTATAGGACTTCAAACATATTTTTTATTTAGTGTTACAAAAATAGCAAGCCAGCGTAACATTGACAAAAGTATGCTCAACAAAAGTATAAAAGATACAATACAAAACTATTCAGGATTAATTGTTGAGTTAAAATCAAATATACCAATAGATTTTATTTTATTCTAAATAATCTCGTATCAAAGTTTCGGCAATTTGAACTGTGTTTAAAGCAGCACCTTTACGAAGATTATCCGCAACTACCCAGAAATTAAGCCCATTCTCTAGCGTCATATCATCACGGATTCGACTCACATAAACAGGATCTTCTCCCGCACATTCGACCTGGGTAACATAACCTTCATCCGCACGGTGATCAACGACGACCACTCCTGGAGCGCCGCGCAGAGCTTCCCGGGCCTCTTCGGTTGATATAGGATTTTCAAATTCAATATTAACAGATTCAGCATGGCCAACGAAAACGGGTACCCGGACACAAGTTGCTGTCAGCCGAATTTTTGGATCAAGAATTTTTTTTGTCTCAACCATCATTTTCCACTCTTCTTTAGTAGAGCCATCCTCCATGAACATATCTATTTGCGGGATTGCGTTGAATGCAATCTGTTTAGAAAAATTTTCTTGGAATTTGTGTTCTGGCTCATTCATATAAATCCCCTTGGTCTGATTGAATAATTCATCCATCGCAGATTTACCCGCACCAGAAACAGACTGATAAGTTGAAACAACAACCCTTCGAATTCGCGCTAAATCATGCAATGGTTTCAATGCCACAACCAACTGAATGGTCGAACAATTTGGATTTGCTATAATATTTCGATTACGAAACTCCGCAATTGCGTCAGGATTTACCTCGGGAACAACTAGTGGAACGTCAGGATCCATGCGAAATTGGGATGTATTATCTATTACAATTGCGCCCACTGAAGTTGCGCGTGGTACATATTCTTTTGAAATTTTAGCTCCGGGACTAGATAAAACTATGTCAGTTCCTTCAAAATCAAAGCTGGCCAGTTCATGTATTTTTAAAACATCATCCTCACCATAAGATACTTCCGCACCTACCGACCGGGACGATGCAACTGCTACTACATCCTTTACAGAAACACCCCGTTCAGGCAAGATTTGTAGAATTTCACGTCCAACATTACCCGTTGCACCAACAATTGCATACTTATAACTCATTTTAGTTCTCCGCGCCCCACGACAAAATATAAAAGAAGGAGATTTTATGGCTCCGCCCTTTTTTGCTCATCGGAGACTTAGTAATTAAGCTGCTAATTTATCGAGTTCATTAATGATCGCATCACCCATCCCAGAAGTAGAAACTCGGGTCATACCCTCGCCCATAATATCACTCGTACGCAGACCTAGATTGAGTACATTCTGAACAGCTTGATCAACAAAATCAGCATCTTCAAACATATCAAACGAATAGCGTAACAACATTGAAAAACTGAGAATTTGTGCTAAAGGATTCGCAATACCTTGACCAGATATATCTGGCGCCGAGCCGTGCACAGGTTCATAAAGCGCAGATTGTCGACCCCTTTCATCCGGCAAACCTAAAGACGCAGAAGGCAACATTCCCAATGAACCGGTTAACATTGCCGCACAATCTGACAAAATATCGCCAAACATATTTGTCGTGACAATTACGTCAAATTGTTTTGGATTACGTACTAGTTGCATCGCCGCATTATCAACATACATATGGGTGAGCTCAATTTCAGGATATGCCTCCCCAACTTTCACCATTTCTTCTCGCCACATTACTGTAGCCTCTAGAACATTAGCTTTATCGATTGAACAAACGCGTTTATTACGCTTCCCAGCCAAGTCCATAGCAACGCGACCAATTCGCTGGATTTCGGGTGTAGTATAGGTCAACGTATTAAAGCCTCTCCTATCACCTCCATCCATATCTTCGATACCACGCGGCTCCCCAAAATAAATACCACCAGTAAGTTCCCTTATTATCATGATATCGAGACCTTTGACGATATCAAGTTTTAAAGTGGAGGCATCTGCCAACGCATCAAAAACGATTGCAGGCCGCAAGTTGGCAAATAAACCAAGTTCTTTACGTATACCTAACAAGCCTCTCTCAGGCTGAACCTCAAATGGCAAAACTTCCCATTTTGGCCCTCCAACTGCGCCCATGAGTATAGCATCCGCCGCATGAGCAGCTTCAAGTGTTTCGTCTGGTAATGGGACCCCCGTTTCATCAATCGCCGCACCACCAATCAATCCTTGGGTAATATCAAACGTCACCGAACGACGTTTGTCCATCCAATCAATAACGCGCCGAACCTGGGCCATTATTTCAGGGCCGATACCATCACCGGGTAAAAATAATAATTTATTATTAGTTGACATTTCTTTCTCTTTATAAAAATTATCTCTAATTACCAAGGTTGAGCGATTTTTTTTCTCGCTTCAAATTCTTTTATTTTATCGACTTTTTGAAGAGTTAGCCCTATGTCATCTAGACCATTAAGCAAACAATGTTTTTTAAATGCATCAACGTCAAATTTAATGACACCACCATCTGGCCCGGTTATTTCCTGAGCTTCCAAATCAATAGATATTGTCGAATTTGCACCCCGTTCTGCATCTTCCATTAATTTATCAACTTCTTCTTGCGGTAGTTGAATTAATAGAATTCCATTTTTTGAACTATTATTGTAAAAGATGTCGGCAAAACTTGGGGCAATTATGCATTTGATACCGTAATCAAGTAGTGCCCAAGGAGCGTGTTCACGTGATGACCCACAACCAAAATTTTCGCCCGCAATAAGAATTTCCGCATCTTTATAAGCAGGTTTATTCAGAACAAAATTTTCACGATCAGTTCCATCTTCATTAAACCGTAACGTGCTAAACAAATCCGCACCAAGGCCCGTACGTTTGATTGTTTTCAAAAATCTAGCCGGGATAATCATGTCGGTATCAACATTAATTAAAGGCAGTGGAGCTGCAACTGAGGTCAATTTATCAAATTTTTCCATAAAATTTTCCCCTTTCCTAATCCAGATCACGAACATCGGTCAAATGCCCAGTTATAGCGGCAGCAGCAGCCATGGCAGGGCTCACCAAATGGGTCCTGCCACCTGGTCCTTGCCGACCTTCAAAGTTCCGGTTTGACGTCGAAGCCGCTCTAGCACCAGGCTTTAATTTGTCCGCGTTCATTGCCAAACACATAGAACAACCGGCTTCTCGCCACTCAAATCCAGCTTCAACAAAAATTTGATCCAAGCCTTCTTGTTCAGCGAGTTCTTTAATCAATCCAGAACCTGGTACAACCAAAGCCTGAACGCCGTTAGCCACTTTTCTGCCTTTTACAACGTCAGCAGCAGCTCGAATATCTTCAATTCGACTATTGGTACAAGAACCAATAAAAGCAGTATTTATTTTAATTTCTTTCATTAACATACCGGCTTCAAGTCCCATATACTCCAGAGATCGCTCCATCTTATTACGGCGGTTCTCATCTTCTATGTCGGCTGGATTGGGAACCTGACCATCAATTGTTGTTACATCTTCGGGGCTCGTACCCCAAGTAACTTGAGGGGATATTTCAGAAGCGTCCATAGCAACCTCTTCATCAAATTTTGCACCCGGATCAGTTTTTAAGGTTTGCCAATAGTTAACCGCAAGCTCCCAAGCACCTCCCTTTGGAGATTTGGGGCGACCTTTAAGATATTCAAAGGTTGTTTCATCTGGAGCAAACAAACCAACACGGGCCCCCGCCTCGATGGTCATGTTACAAACAGTCATCCGGCCTTCCATAGTCAGTGATTTAAAGGCATCGCCAGAAAATTCTATTGCAGCGCCAGTCCCACCTGCAGTACCTATTTTTCCAATAACCGCGAGGATCAAATCTTTTGCCGTAATACCTCTAGGCAAATTGCCATTGACCGTTACCCGCATATTCCTGCATTTCTGTAATATTAAAGTTTGGGTTGCTAGAACATGTTCAACCTCTGACGTACCTATTCCAAATGACATTGAGCCAAAAGCACCGTGAGTAGCAGTATGGGAATCGCCACAAACCAACGTAGTACCGGGCAAAGTAAATCCTTGTTCCGGGCCTACTACATGACAAATGCCTTGGCGAATATCATTCATTGAATAAAGTTCTACACCAAAATCAAAACAATTTTTTTCAAGCGCTTCAATTTGAATTCGAGATTCTTTATCCTTGATTACACCAGAACGATTAGTCGTTGGTACGTTATGATCTGCAACGGCGAGGGTCAGGTCCGTTCGATGCACACTGCGACCGTTTTTACGCAATCCCTCAAAGGCTTGGGGTGAAGTAACCTCATGCACCAA
>Ga0114993_10003611_pt1 | contig 15942 bp, 15 predicted proteins | sample ArcticOcean_MG_C_FD_87042 | JGI IMG/M metagenome (GOLD analysis project Ga0114993, IMG submission 87042) | Marine microbial communities from western Arctic Ocean - ArcticOcean_MG_CB2_150 | ecosystem: Environmental > Aquatic > Marine > Oceanic | place: Arctic Ocean: Canada Basin | collected...
TAGTCTTATTGAGGTTCGAGGAAACTACGCACCATAAGAACCTATCATTTCTACGTTATCTTCTTTTCCTAAGAGAGGAGAACATATCTTTTGAAACGCAATCGATGATTGCGATATCTGAAGGTGTTGATCATTTTCTGATGCAATTAACACATCGTTATTAACCAGATTCAATTACCCTGAACAATAAGTAATGCTCGTTAGAAATTTCAGCATCAGTGGATTAATTCTTTTCTTCTCACCTATTCTTATTGCAGGCAGCGTAGTGAGCGAAGATGAGGCTGTATCGTTCAGAGTTGGTGCAGACCCCATGAATTTTCCCTTTTCTAACCGACAACTGGAAGGGTTTGAAAACAAGATTGCTGATCTTATTGCTAAAGAGCTGGGAACCACCCCCCGTTATGTCTGGTGGGGACAAAGGAGAGGATTCATCAGAAACACGATGAAGGCTACGCTCAAGGAATCGCGATGTGATGTCGTGATGGGTGTTCCCAAAGGTTATGATTTAGTCAGCTGGACTAAGCCTTATTATCGATCCAGCTATGTCTTTGTGTATCCAGAAGGAAAAGATTTTGATATTAATACCCTGGATGACCCCATTCTGAGAGAATTAAAAATTGGCGTCCATTTACTGGGCAACGACTACATGAATCCACCTCCTGCTCATGAATTAGGGCGCAGAGGAATTGTTGAAAATGTGATCGGCTATGACACCTTTTACTCAGAAGACAACCCGCCCAGCACGATAATTGATGCCGTGGTAAAAGGTGATATTGATGTCGCCATCGTATGGGGGCCTATTGGTGGATATTTTGCCAAGGAAGAGAAGACCCCCCTTAAAATTGTCCCTGTTCCTACGGGTGAAAATGATCTGCCTCTCACCTTTGAAATATGCCTGGGGGTCAGACATGGAGAAAATGCTTTCAAAGCCCAATTGGAAGAGATACTGGAAAGAAAGCATGTTGAAATCCAAAAGATTCTGGTGGACTATGGATTACCGCTTATACCGATTAACTAAATATCTGAAAGAGCTCAGCGATGGCATTTAAAGTCAAGAGCGGTAGCGGAATTTCAAGGTGGATCGCAGGGTGTGGATTTATTTACATTGCATCTGCTCTTTGGGCGGGGATTGCTTTCGGCCAGGATAATGACCCAGCAGATAAGATGACAATTCCCACACCGACTGAAGTATATAAGCGCATCTACAGTGGTTGGAAATGGTGGCATGTTTATTGTTACCGCTGTCACGGAGTCGATGCGCTTGGAAGCACATTAGCGGTTAATCTCAGGGATTCCATCAAGGATTTAAGTTACGAGGAATATCTCCATACGGTTCGAGAAGGAAGACCGAAAAAAGGAATGCAGGCATGGAATGTCCTACTCGATGATAAACAAATCACTGACCTCTATATCTACATCAAGGCGAGAAGTGATGAAATACTTCCTCCGGGGAGGCCCGACGAAATTGGTGATGATGAGACCCCGTGGATACCTCCACAAGATTGGCCCGCCACACCCTTTCCTACACCTGACTCCATATTAGCCTCTGAAGTTCAAGAATCAGAAAATACGGAGGCACCTTCTGAAACGACCGAGTAGTTTGCTATTCTGGTGCCTGGATCTTCTTACTCATCGGAGGTTATTATACTCGCTATCATTCTCAATAGAATTAAAATCATGGCATCGGGAGGATCGTGAGTAATGCGAGGGAAAAGATTTAACGCGGTTGGTATTATAATATTTCTTTTATTTGGAAATTTATTCGTCTTCGGCAGTTCTCATACTTCAGAAAATGCAACGCCGATTAAGATTGGGCATTTGTTATCCCAAACCGGTTCATTGAAAGATAAGGGTGAATACGCCGCTATGGGCGCTCGTCTCGCACTCGAAGAAAACAATGTTCTGGCAGGATTTTTTGGTAAGAAATTTACCCTCGTGAGCGAAAGTTTTACCCATTCAGAATTGGCCCCGCAAATGGCACTCAAATTAATTAAGGAAAATAATGTGGTCGCGATTGTCGGCAATCTCAACGAACAGGAGTCACGTTTAGTCAGTGAATTGACGCAAATGCAGGGAGTGCCCTTCTTCAACAGTGCTTCGAAGGCAGACAGTTTGAGGGGTGTAGACTGCCATCGCTATACTTTTCACCTTGAAGCCAGTGCCGCCATCTACGTAAGCGCTATCGGTCATTGGTTAATTCATAAGGAAAAACTCACGCGGTGGTATTTCCTTACTGATGACTCCCCTGCAAATATAAAAATATATGAACAGGCACAGACTTTTTTAAATAAAGAAAACGGGGAGGAAATTGGACATGAGATTGTATCAGCTAATAAGTCGAATTATCACTCCATACTGAAAAAAATTAAACGAGCAAAACCTGATGCTGTATTCGTCATACTGAACAGCGATAAGCAGATTAATTTTTTAAAGCAGTATAAAAAGCGCGGCCTTCCCTTTCAAGTCGTCGGTGCCTACATGGATATTGTTCAACTATGGAAGCATGAAGCCGCAGACTTAACAGGAGTCTGGCCGACGATTTGGTATCATGAACTATTCCGTTACAGCGCGCGTGAGCTCAACAACCGATTTTTTAAGAGATTCAATAAACCGATGGATAGTGCCGCTTGGGCAAATTGGGCCGCGGTGAAAATCATCGGCGAAGTAGTAATCAGATCGCAGAGCACAGAAGGAAAAAAAATAATCGAGTACCTGGAAAGCAACCGCCCATTTGATGGCCATAAGGGAAGCGCTCTGACCTTCAGAAATCGAGACCATCAACTTAAACAACCCCTGCATCTCGTCACTCCCCGAACCGAACCGGGCAAACGTGAATGGGACATTTTAAAAGTTGTCACCCCCGTGCCGATACCCGGATTAAAAGTCGAGGGAAATTCATTAGAAAAATTAGGGGTTCCGCATTCTGAATGTAAATGTCAACTTGAACCGTTATAAAAATTTCTTACTTTTGATAAATCAGTAAACTTATGAATCAATTAATCATCACCCTTGTTTTAGTCTATTTTTCCTTGCTGCCCGAATTGATCGCGAGACCACTCGCTTATGTGAGCAATGAACGATCGAACAGCGTAACGGTCATCGATACCGCGACCGACGAAGTAGTTGACACGATAGCTGTAGGTAGCCGGCCCCGGGGTATCGGTCTCAGTCCCGATGGAAGCATACTTTACCTGGCTCTGGGCCGTGATGATGCAATCGGAGTCGTCGATACGAAGAGCGGGAAGCAGACGGGCGAAATTTCATCCGGATCAGATCCTGAAGCATTCTCTATTAGTCCGGAGGGGCACAGGCTTTATGTATCCAACGAAGACGCGAATACGGCATCAATCATCGATACACAAACGCATGAGATATTAGCAATTCTCCCGGTGGGGATAGAACCGGAAGGCGTCGCGGTGAGTCCGAATGGTAAGACCGTGTATGTAACTGCGGAAACTTCTCATACCGTTTCAGTTATTGATACGGAAGCACTAGAAGTTGTTTCAACCATTCTCGTAGAGAGCAGGCCAAGGGCTGCGGCATTCAGTCCAGATGGAAACCGTGCCTACGTCACTTCTGAAATCGGCGGCATCGTATCGGTGATTGATACTAAAACTAATAAAGTGACAGGCTCGATAAAGCTCGAACAGGGGGATAAGCCGATTAAACCCATGGGCGTAGTCGTCAGTCCCGATGGTAAGCGTATTTATGTTGCGACCGGATGGGCAAACCTCGTAGCTGTTATCGATGCCGCGACAAACACTGTTACCACTTATATCCCGGTGGGGATGAGAGTTTGGGGATTGGCCCTGACGAAGGACGGTAAGAAGCTCTATACCGCAAATGGTGTCTCCAATGATGTATCCGTCATCGACACGGAAATAAACAAAGTAGTCGCCACCATCCCCGCAGGAGAAGGTCCATGGGGAATCGCGATCGAGATGTAGGACAAAGGCGCGAAATGTATACGAACATCCGTAGTATCAATCGTGAGTGCCTCACACTCATGGATCTCATCCACCAGGGATTGTGGATATGTCAATGACTTGACTGAATAGCTTAGGAAGATTAGAAAAGGTATTAACGTTAACCCAGAAAAAGATAGTATCATGGTAACACCTGAACAGATGGAGCATTTTCGCGATAAGGGATGGGTAGTCGTCGAGGGAGTATTCGATACAGACACGGTCGATAAAATTGCAGCGATAGCAACTGCTGTAATTGAGGAAGACCTCAAACAGCCCGAGGTATCAGCAATGGCCGCTCAACGGTTGGAAAGCGGGGAAATTATCCCCCGTAAAATTATGGATCCTTTTTTCAAACATTATGCTTTTCAGGAATTTGTTCTCAATGAACGGTTCAAGAGTGTAATCGAAGAGTTTATCGGCGATACCCCGTTACTTTTAACAGACCAGGTTTTCATGAAGCCACCCCATCACGGAGGCCCAAAACCTTATCATCAAGACGATTTTTATTTCCAATGTTTCCCTGTTGATCACGTTATAACCGCGTGGATTGCTCTCGACGACGTCGATGAGGAAAACGCCTGTTTGCGTTATATCAGTGGATCACACAAAGAAGGTATAATACCACACTACCCGCAATCGGTGGCTGAATCGCACAATCTCATTCCCCCCGATGATCGCATCGATATGAATAATGAAGAACTTGCCCCGGTGCACAAAGGTGGCGTGGTTTTTCATCACAGCCAAACACTGCACAGTTCACACCGTAATAATTCGGACCGCTGGCGACGCGCGTATGCCACACATTGGGTAACGGAAGATGTTACCTGCAAAAATGATACCCTAAACAAGGCTTTATTCAAAGATGAGCGTTACCAGTCATTACTCGCCAGAAGAGCCGTATGAGACGATATTTCAATCCTCTTCATTTTCTTCTTGATCTTACTCATTAATTTCATTGTCTGTAGCCGTCTATGGCAACCGAAGATTCAAAACCGACCACGCAGTCAAAGAACCCGTCAAATATGACTGTAATGGATGTGGAAGCACTTTCACGTTACGTGACAGATACGGGGAAAATTTTACCACGCCGTATTACAAGGTTATCAGCAAAACAGCAGCGCCATATCACTAGAGTGATCAAGCGCGCGCGTAATATGCTGCTCATGAAGTAGACCCTGTCTCAGGTAAAACAGGGGAATGTAAGTTAACAACCCCGCCTTAAAGTCTAAAAGGTAAAAACTTGACGAAGATCTACCGGGATCGACCTGAAGACATTGCGCAGGTCATACAGCTATTATCCACGGGCAGAGTTGTAGCGGTCCCGACGGAAACTGTTTATGGCCTGGCGGCCGACACCTTCAATGAATCTGCTGTGAGCCAGATTTTTAAGATCAAAGGAAGACCACTGATTGATCCATTAATTGTGCACACCTTCGACCTGGAGGGAGTGGACCGACTGGCTTCACTCAACCCGTCCGCAAATAAGTTGGCGGAAGAATTCTGGCCCGGACCGTTGACCCTAGTCCTACCAAAAAAATCTGAAGTGCCGGGTATTGTCACCGCCAATCTCGACTCCGTGGCGGTAAGAATTCCAAGGCATCCAGTCCTGCGAAAAGTGCTCGGGAATTCCAAGCTCTGTCTGGCCGCCCCCAGCGCAAACCCTTTTACTTATATCAGTCCAACGTTGGTCGAACACGTTCTGGATTCTTTGGGTGACCAACTGGAATATCTTCTCGATGGCGGTCCCTGCCCTATTGGAATGGAGTCTACAATCGTAGATATCACTGACCCGACACAACCGGTCCTTTTAAGACCCGGTGTAATCACTCGTGACATGCTTAGTGAGACTTTAGGATTACCGGTGGGGATCACCCCCGGGCAAAAGAGATCAAAAACGGATAAGACTGAAGCTATGCGCGCACCCGGAATGATGAAAAAGCATTATAGTCCGAAAACCCGATTAGTGATGCTGGAACTGGAAAAACAGTTAGAGATAACAAACGATAAACACGCGGCAGTAATTTATTTCAAGCGCAAGGAATTATCTCCAACGACGAATCAGACGAACAGCTACTGGCTGACGGAAGATGGCGATCTAGCTGAAGCGGCTCACAAGCTGTTTCATTTACTGCGAGCCGTAGACCAGAAGGGATATGAAACGATCTATATCGAAGCAGCTCCCGAGAAAGGGATTGGTGTTGCAATCAATGACCGATTAAGACGCGCTTCGAATGGAAGCTGAGGAAATTCTGTTTCTGGCTAAAAGTTATTCACCGGTCTTCTTTACTTCACCTTCCCGTTCAATCACGCGCACTCTCGCAGCGATGACTCTCTTTTCATCCACTTCTGTGATGGCAATATCCAGACCGTTTAATCTAAGCCTTTCCTGTATTAATGGAATACGTCCAAGTTCCGAAGTAATAAGCCCCCCTACAGTCGCTACCTCTTTGTTCTCGACCTCAACCGAAAGCGCTTCTTCGAATTCGTGAATGGGGGTCAAACCGGAAACAAGATATTCGTCTACTTTAATTGGTTTTATATGTTCTTCTTCAAAATCAAATTCGTCCTGAATAGAACCTACAATCGTTTCGATAATGCCTTCAAGGGTGATAACCCCGGTAATTCCGCCAAACTCATCAAGAACGAGCGCCATATGTGTCCGAGAATGCATCAGCTTCTGCATCACATCATCCAGGAATTCTTCCGGCATGACGCGAATGATATTCCGTTTGATCCGGCGTAAGTTTAATTTTTTTATATCGGCGGACGAGCGAAAGATATCCTTGATGTGAACAATGCCTATACACTGGTCAAGATCACCTTCACAAATAGGAAACCGGGTATGACCACTCTTTTTTGCCAGTTCGATATTCTGATCAATACTATCATTTAAATCAAAAACTTGCACCTGATTACGGGGTAATATGATATCCTGAACCGTGCGGTTGTGCAGTTCTAAAGTATTGCGAAGCGTTTTTTGCGTGAGGAGAGAGATGGCAGGCACGTCTTCACCCAATGATTGGAGTTGCGCCTCGATATCCAGTGTTTCCAGTTCAGCTCCGGGTTCGACTTTGAAGATCCTCAAAATGATTCGAGAGAGACGAGTTAGTATACGAATAAGGGGTTTGGTGAGAACTTCTATGATTTTAACGGCCCAGGCAGAACTTTTCAATGCTTGGGCGGGATGATGAAGGGCCAGACCCCGTGGCACCAATTCACCAATCAAATAATGGAGACAAACTGCCGCGGTAAAAGCAATAGCAATCGAAATGGGATCTATTATCTCAATACCGAATAACGCCAGTTCGCTAAAATAATTTTCGATAAGAGGAAAGAGGAGAATGCCATAACCTATAGTGCAGGAAATTATCCCCAGGCGAACAACCTTTACTGTTACATTAGCGTGATCGAGCAGTGCACCCAGACCCTTATTCTGTTTTAATTGATCAAGTGCGTCCTGATTGAAATGGCTAAAGCGCAGCTTGATTAGACTGAACTCACAAGTGACAAGCAATGCATTGAACAATAGCAGTCCGAGAATACTAATGAGTTGGAGTATAAATTCTAGATATATGGAGTTCACCGCTTAATGGAGAGCCCTCCCCTGCCGTCCGCTTATTTTTGATACTGGGCAAGAATTGACAACACTCGGTTGTTCTGTTCTTCCGTTCCTACCGAAATGCGTAGATGCTCTTCTAGTGCGTAACCTTTTAATGGTCTTACAATAACTCCTTTTGCCTGTAAATATTGGTACACTTTGTCTGAATTCTCAAACCGCACAAGCAGAAAATTTGCGCGACTGCGAACGACTTCCTAACCTAAACTTTCCAGGCCTTACTCCAGCTGTTTCATCCCCGATTGATTGAGGGCCTTACATTTCTCGACATATTCATTGTCGTCGAGAGCGGCAAGGGCCGCAGCTTGCCCTATACTGGATACATTGAAAGGCGGTCGCACACGATTTAAAAGGTCGATAAGTTCACTATTACCATAACCGTACCCGATGCGAAATCCGGCAAGACCATATATTTTAGAAAAAGTGCGAAGGCAGATTATTTTCTTACCGGCCGCGATTAATGGGCGTAGATCGGGCGGGTTATCGATGTATTCGACGTAAGCTTCATCATAGACAAAGACAAGATGGTCCGGCATCTCGTGAATAAAATTAAAAATTTCTTTTTCCTCATTCCATGTTCCGGTCGGGTTATTGGGACTGGGCAGAAAAACCAGCTTGGTATTAGCGGTAACAGCTTTTGCCATCCCTTTAAGATCATGCGTATAATCGATGAGCGGGACCTCAATCGCGTTTCCCCCAAAAAGAAGGGTGAAAAGTTTGTAACTGATAAACGCCGACTTTCCCATGATTACATCGACACCCGGTTCGATAAAGGAGTGACCGAGCATTTGGATAATCTCGTTGGACCCCGCCCCAAAGATTAATTGCTCGGGCGCAAGGTTTCGTACGCTCGCCAATTTTTCGCGAAGAAAATAGCAATCATTTTCCGGGTAGTAGGCGATTGACGCCAAGGCTTCTCGTGCAGCCGCCAAGGCTTTTGGAGAAACCCCGAGCGGATTCTCATTTGAAGCCAGTTTTATCACTTCATTGGGGTCGAGTCCGAATTCGAGGGCAACAAGTTCAATTGGCCTGCCGGGTTGATAAATCGGCTGCTTCAATACGGAGGGTTTGACTAAATCATTATAAGTAAGCATGAGAAAGTTCAGAAGCTTGCCCCTGGAGCTACTAATTGCAATAAAAAGGCATTCATGCAGAGCGCATCGTTAAGTAGACAATTTACTTTTCTCATCTTTCCCGATCGCAGTGGCGATGCATTCCAAAACATGGCAGATGATATAATTTTACTCGAATATTCTGCATCAAAAGATGCGATAAGATTTCGTCACTATAATTGGAAATTACCGGCCTGTTCCTTTGGCTACGGACAGAATTATAATGAGGTTAATAAGCAGTTTGAGTCATCGACGGCGCAGCTTTGCCGGAGACCCACGGGGGGAGGTCTCGTCGATCACCGCAATGATTGGACTTACAGCCTGGTCCTCCCGCCACAACACCCACTTATTCGAAAACGTGCCCTGACAACCTATCGTCTAATACATATGACCCTGGCTGACGCTCTAAACAAGTGTGAACAGCCAGCGGTACTCGCGCCTTGTAAAACAGAGGAGGATAAAAATAATAATCACAATAATGGACTGAAGAAAACAATCACACATTGTTTTCAAACCACGGAGCCCGATGATGTGATCAACCCGCGAACCGATAAAAAAATCGCGGGGGCGGCGCTAAAACGAAACCGATACGGAATGCTAATCCAAGGTTCGATTGACCGCTCAGCTATTGAAGCTGACCTCGACTACGACGCTTTAAAGCACAGCTTCATCCAAGGACTATGTTCTAACCTGGAAGCTACGCCTAAATCTGTAACCTGGTTATATTTTCCAGAATCTTTGAGAAATTCAGTGCATAACCATTATGCCACTGATAAGTGGAATAAAAAAATGTGAGTGCACATTATAATTTAGATAGCCACCTGTCGTCGTCCCGCGAATGCGGGGCTATGCCATGGCTATGCAAGAGGCACAAGAAGCACATAAAAAAGAAAGCATTTAATTTATTTTATGAGTGTCACGACATTCTCGATATGCCGGGTGTGCGGGAAGAGATCGAATGGTTGAACGCAACTTATCCTGTAGTCATGAGCAAGAAATGATTCAAGGTCACGGACTTGAGTTGCTGGATCACAGGAAACGTAGACTACCCTCTTGGGCGAAAATTCCACAAGTTGATTTATAAATTTCTGATCACAACCTCTGCGCGGAGGGTCGATAATTACAGACGTGGCTTCAGGCTCAAAATCAATCTTCATAAAAATTGCCTCAGATCGACCGACTAAAAAGTCGGCATTTTCTACATGGTTCATTACCGCGTTAGCATTAGCCCAGTGAATGGAAATAGCGCTGACTTCAATGCCCGTCACTTTTTCAAATTTTGGTGCCGCTGAAATGCAGAACACACCTACCCCGCAATAAGCATCAACAAGAAAATGGATCCCTTCACTCTGCGCTTCGGTAACGACATGCTCGACCATGGTTGGAAGAATAAAGGGATTGTTTTGAAAAAATTCTCCCGCTTGAAACTGAAATAGACAGTCACCTACTTTCTGTGAAACAATGGCATTATGATCCGTCACTACTCCATCTAGTGAGTCCCTCAATAAAAGGGTGCTACCTTTTCGATATTGACCCACCCCTAAAGTTATTTTTTCACGTTCCCGGGGTAGCCTATCATTTATGGAGTCGGTCGCTATTGGGCATTGTTGAATATCTATAATCTGCTTGGAACCCTGTCTCTGAAACCCGATCGCAGGTATTTTTCCACTCCGGGGTTTTTGAAAATGTGGGGTAATTTTTGAGCGATAACCATACTCCCGTGGTGAAGGTCGTGTAGGATTAACCTGAATATCGATACCGATCTGATGTTTGAATAACTCTTCGATCTGACGGGTTTTCCATTTCAGTTGCTCTTCGTAAGCCAGATGCTGATATTGGCAACCACCGCAGTCTCCGAATAGTTCACAGCGCGGCTCAACGCGGTATGGAGACGACACTAATACTTCCAAAAGATCGGCTTCAGAATAATTTTTATGGTTACGCCATATCCTGGCCCGTATTTTTTCACCGGGCAGCGCATAGGGAATCATCACCACCCAACCATTTACACGTCCTACACCTGTTCCCTCGTTGGTTAAAGAAGAAATCTCGACTGTGATCTCTTCATGATAAGCAAAAGGTTCAGGTCGAAAATCTCGTGGGAGTTTCTTTTTAACTGTATCACCCGCTATCTTCATCATAAACTATTCACCACTTTTTCTTCTCGGCTTTAGCGGCTTACAGGGATGACCGACACACACCATGCCATCGGGCATATCCCTGGTTACAACAGAGCATGCGCCGATAACAGTACCCCGGCCGATATTTACCCCCGGTTGAATAAAAGCTCGTGCACCGATAAACGCATCTTCGCCAATCGTGATTTTACCTGTTAGCAACGGCAGAGCGGGATCACCAAAGTCATGCGTGCCCGTGCAAAGGTATGCTTCCTGCGCGACTGTGGCGCGTGCGCCAATTTCAATCTCCCCAAGGCTGTAGGCGTTGGTCCGATCTCCGAGACAGGCACGATCGTAAAGCGTTATATTCCACGGAATGGCAATACGCGCCCGTTGATGGACGAAAGGAATACCTTCAATAGTCGCACCAAATAGTTTTAACCACATCAATCGCCATGGATTAAAGGGTTTGGGTGTCCAACGGCAAAAAATAAACCAGCAGCAATTCCAGATAATGATTCTCAATCTATCACGAAATTTCCAAGGTGTATCATAGGGCGACGCCTGAGAATAAGTTTTTAGTAAATTTGAAGTCATGATTTTAAAAGAGTCTTAAAATCACTTAGATACTGTTCAGCGATGATACCCGGTAAAAAATTGCGCGCGGTGTCTAGACATGCTTTTTTCATATCTTCTAAACTATCAAAAATTTCGGTCGCCTTTTTAAAAACGGCGACGAGATTATCAACAGGATCTCCATTTTGAAGATCAAATGAAAAACCATTATAGCCCGGCTGGAGATAATCGTTAAAACAATCTAAGTTTGATAAAATGGGAATACAACCTTTGGCCATAGCTTCCACTGGTGTTAGAGGTGACGCTTCTCCCTTAGCTGCAATCGAAGGGTAAACAAGGAAACTGGCTTGCTCATAGTAATGCTGTAATTTTTCCGAGTCAAATATTGGTCCCAACCATTCTGTTGGACAACGTTGATCGGTTATTTTTTTTAGTTTAGATAAATAGGCTTCGACTACGGCAATGCCGAAATTTTCCTGATGTGATGGGAGGATGAAAGCATCCGCGGAATGATAGGCACCCCACTTCAAATCGTCTTTCAGCATACCTGTCCAGATTATGTGGTCGGCAATTTTTGGTTCAAAATTTAAAGCCTGATTTTTTAATGATTGCAGATAATTTTGGTCGGCGCAAGGGCCAGCAATGACAAGGTGGATGTCGTTAGCCACTGGTATGTCATTATCACTCTTTAACTGGGCAAAAGCTTGAATTAATATATCAATGCCCTTTTTTTCATGAATACGACCGAGGTAGAGTAGTATACGTTTGCCTTTGAGCTGAGGATATTTTTTTAAAAAAATATTCATTTGTTTCTCCGCATTTCCGGCGGGCAAGGCTGTTCCATAGTACACAACCTCTTCACGACAGCGATATGGCTTGAATGATTGTCGGGCAAGGATTCGCTCCTCGTCACAGGTGAAGAGGACAGCACGTGCATCTTTCAAAACGCGGTATCCTGAGATTAGGCATAAAACTGAGCTTTAATAATGCTTATTCTATCTGTATATAGGTTCTATAGCTAATTATAGTTAGGGTATATCTCCTGTAATATCAAGGACAAATACCCCTAAATTTAAAATATTTGTAAAAAAAGGGGTAATCAGCCAATTTACCGCCCAAAATATGTTCGGATGTCCTTTTAACCGGAAGCCGCACGGCGTGTCTCAACAGCCCAACGATAAATATCGCTATAGAGAGCAGAGGATTTTTCCCAGGAAAAGTCTTTCTTTAACCCATTAAGCTGCAAACGCCGAAACTCCTTCGGTTGATCGAAATAAGTGCTATAAGCCCGAGCAAGAGCGTCATACAGCGCATCGGGAGTGGGATCATCAAAAACAAAGCCGGTCCCCTTAACGCCTCTTTCATGATAGGAATCAACGGTATCAACCAGTCCCCCTGTTCTGCGAACGACGGGTGGTGTACCGTAATTCATAGCATACAATTGGGTAAGACCACAGGGCTCAAAGCGACTGGGGACGATCAGGCAATCTGCACCCGCTGTTAAAAGATGAGCCAACTCATCGCTGTACCCAATGAAAGCGTAAACTCTTCCCGGATAGTTTTGTGTGTGATCACGAAAACTGTCCTGTAAAGACGCTTCACCCGTCCCAATGAGCGCTATTTGGATATTCATATTACTCATTAGCTGAGGGACAATGTCAGAAAGTAGATCCAATCCTTTTTGTTCATACAAGCGTGAGACAACACCCAAAATCATAGTGTCGCCATTTTCCTCAAGCCCCAGTTTCTTTTGCAGAGCAGTTTTGGATAATAACTTTTTCTTAAGATTGCGTGTCCAATACTGAGCAGGCAAAAAACGATCAGTGCGTGGATTCCATATTGAGGTATCGATCCCATTAAGAACACCAATGAGGTCACCTGCCCTGAATTTAATTACTTCGTTAAGACCACATCCATGTTCGTGAAATTGAATTTCGCGCGCATAGTGGGGACTAACGGTAGTAATCTTCGTGGCGTGATAAATGCCGCCCTTTAACAAATTAACCGACCCGTTAGATTCCAATCCATCAGAGTGAAAAACACTCGCGGGTAATCCGGCGAAATCAATCAGATCCGAGGAGAAGAAACCCTGATGTTGTAAATTATGAATAGTTAAAACTGTAGCCGCGCGCCCGAGAGGAGAATCCGCATCAGTTGTATTCAAGTAGACAGGAATCAATCCTGTCGTCCAGTCGTGACAGTGAATAACGTCGGGCACCCAGTCGAGAAAGTGACATAAATTCAAACTCGCCCGATTAAAAAAAGTATAGCGTCGATCATTATCCTGATAGGAACCTGAAGGGTCGTCGTAAATATAGTTGCGATCAAAATAGGGACCATAATCCAAAAAATAAGCACGGACCTTTGAGTCTGGTAAGCAAGTCTCCCATACACGGGTTTCCATTTTATGTTTATCGAGAACCACGCTTAGCGTTCTGTCATGTAAGGTCCACGATTCATCTTTAGTAATAATTCCGTAAAGCGGACAAACCACGCGAATATCATGACCCAATTTTTCCAGTTCTTTGGGAAGTGATCCGATGACATCAGCGAGACCACCAGTTTTCACCATCGGTGTGACTTCTGGTGCAACAAAAAGAATTTTCATCGAAGTAATTATCTCTCGCAAATACTCAGACGGGTATTGACACGCGCTCGATGCTTTCAGCCATACCGGTATCAGCATTTAAATTTACGAGGCATCCACAAAGCCTGGCATCATTTTCTGCGACAGGACATCTCCGGGGCATACCATCTAAAAAACGGGCGACAATCGGTTGTATTTCACGGCCGAGGACTGACTTGTAAGGACCGGTCATACCGACATCCGTAATATAAGCAGTACCTCTGGAAAGCACTGTAGCATCCGCGGTCGGAATATGCGTATGCGTTCCCATGACCGCTGATGCTCGCCCGTCAAGGTACCAGCCCAAGGCAATTTTCTCAGATGTTGCTTCGGCATGAATCTCAACCAGGATGGCATCAGCCTTGTCTTTTAATTCCTCTAACATTTTATCAGCGGTACGAAAAGGACTACCCGGTTTGGGGGTCATGAAGTGTTGTCCGAGCACAGTGAAAATTCCCAAACGGAATTTATTGCGCTCGATGATTAGAAACCTGCTCCCCGGGCAAGCATCCGGTAGATTGGCGGGACGGCAGACTTGTTTTAGATCATCGATATCATCATCAAATCCGCGTTGATCCCATACATGATCACCTAAAGTAATAGCATCAATACCCGCATCCAACAGCTCTTTTGCTATTGAAGCGGTTATACCTGCGCCACCCGCGGAATTTTCGCCATTCGCGATAATAAAATCGAGTGCCAATTTATTTCGTAAGTGCGGCACGCGATTTTTAATAATATCACGACCCGGTCGACCCACGATATCTCCAATAAATAATAATTTTGGCATAGATAAATTTACATACCGCAGTTTGCATTTCCCTTTTCCAAGAACAAACTTAAAGTTTATTAATTCTAGTCGAGAGGGTGGAGCACTTAGTAGTGAAAGATGCTTGCATTTCAAGCAATCTATTGACTTAATCTTCTCCTTTTTCCAGTTTTACCCTAGCCTCTCTTTAATTGATTAAGTGGATTAATTTAAAATGGCAAAGAACATAAAGCCAAAACCAATCGTTTCATTTCCAAAACAGGATGAAGTCGGTCCAGAAATGGTTGGAGCGGACACTCTCATTGTCGCGCTAGAACGCGAGGGTGCGGAAGTAATATTTGCGTATCCAGGCGGCGCTTCAATGGAATTGCATCAGTCATTGAATAAATCCAAGAAGCTTCGCACTATTCTTCCGCGATTCGAGCAAGGGGGTGGATTTATGGCGCACGGGTATGCACGGGCAACCGGTAAACCTGGTATATGTATGGCAACAAGCGGCCCAGGTGCCACTAACTTGGTTACCTGTATTACCGATGCCTATGTGGACAGCATTCCTCTGATCGCAATCACCGGGCAAGTTCACCAATGGAATATTGGAAAATCAGCATTTCAAGAAACAGATTTCTTTGGGATGACCTTACCTATAGTGAAGCACAGTTATCTTGTGCTCAAGGCCGAGGACATTCCTCGTGTCGTCAAAGAGGCGTTCCATATTGCAACAACCGGCCGTCCTGGACCTGTGATAATTGATATACCCAAGGACGTTCAGCAAAAAAAGATAAAGCCAATCTTTCCGGCGGAAATAAATCTGCCCGGATATGATAAATTGCCTCAAGCGAGTGACAAAGAGTTAATGGAAATCATTCCGCTTCTGGAAAAGGCAAAACAGCCTGTTTTATACACAGGTGGCGGCATTATATCCGGAAATGCAGATAAAGAGTTATTGGCCTTTGCCGAACTTACCGGAATACCTGTGGCTACGACCCTGATGGGATTGGGAAGTTTTCCTGAATCACACCCACTGTCATTACGATGGTTCGGGATGCATGGCACCGTGGCAGGTAACTGGGCAGTCTGCGAAAGCGACTTACTCATCGTTGCCGGCGCAAGGTTTGACGACCGCATAACAGGTGCCCCGGTCAGCAAATTTGCACCGGA
>Ga0114993_10003612_pt1 | contig 15940 bp, 17 predicted proteins | sample ArcticOcean_MG_C_FD_87042 | JGI IMG/M metagenome (GOLD analysis project Ga0114993, IMG submission 87042) | Marine microbial communities from western Arctic Ocean - ArcticOcean_MG_CB2_150 | ecosystem: Environmental > Aquatic > Marine > Oceanic | place: Arctic Ocean: Canada Basin | collected...
AGCTGGATGAAGCCCGGAAAATAACCCTTCAGGTGGCGCGGATACGGGGTCAAGGTCACTAGTCGGAGAACCGAGATAATGGGTGGTAACGGTCTTGGGGGCAGGTCACCGCCACGTACGACTTCGCCTAAACCGCTACCGCCACGTCACCGTCTAGGGTGGCTTCCAGCAGTGTGCTGAAGTTGTAGCCGCGCTCACGCAGTTTGTCGCCACCACCCTGATGCCGATCGAGAATCGATAGCACCTTCACCACGCGGCATCCCATCGCCTCGGCGGCGTCTATCGCTACAAACATTGAACCACCGGTGCTCAGCGTGCCGTCAATGATCACCACGTCTGTGCCTTCGGCGACCGGACCCTCTACTTGCTTTCCCATACCGTGGGCCTTTGCCTCACTTCGCACCAGGAATCCCAGGAGGGGGTGACCTTCCTGCTGGCTCAGCATGGTGATTGCACCAACTATGGGGTCTGCTGCAACGGTAGGGCCGCCAACTGCGACCGCAGACGTCTCCTGGATCAATGGCAAGAACGCCGTAGCGATCTCCGAAAGACCTTCAGGATGCAGTGAAAGCAGCCTGTCATCAAAGTAATACTTGCTCGTCTGACCAGATGAGAGGGTGAACTCACCGAATTGAAGCGATTTCAACGCCTTCGCCAACTTCAGGATAGAAGCCGATTTGTCCGCTACTTCAGTCATCTCATCTCCGGTTCATCACTTGGTGATTAGGTGTTGTACAAGTCGTTTTCACGAATGTAGTCGATCACTTCGTCCGGTAAGAGATTGGTTATCGACTTTCCACTCATTAGATTCTCTCGAATCTGAGTGGCACTAATATCCACATCAAGCTCATCAATATAAGTGGCCGACCGCGCCGGGTGATCATCTGGGAGCGATGCAGGGTCAATTTGGCCAAGTCTTGAGATAACGGCCAGTCTAGCTAACTTCAGAATGTCGTCAGGGCATTTCCATCGATCAAAGCTAGCGGCGGAATCAGCGCCCAGAAGCAGAACCAGATCTGTTCCATTGGCAAACTCAGACTTGAGATCCGTGAGTGTGTCCAAAGTGTACGTATGGCCTGCGCGCGTCGCATCAACCATCGATATTGAGAAATTGGGTTGGCCAGCGATAGCAAGCCGAACCATTTCGCATCTATGTGTGACTGAGGCAACAGGAGAAGATCGCAGATAAGGGTCTGCGGCCGGCACAAAGAGAACTTTGTCGAGATCCAACCGCTCAAGTGCCAGTGACGCCACAGCCAAATGGCCGTTGTGCGTCGGATCGAACGTCCCACCAAAAACGCCGATGGTGTTTCTTTTTCCCGTAGAAGCTACCGCTTCACTCCCACTCAAAGTCCCACTCTCCCAGTGAGACCTTGTCGCCGGACGCAACGCCAAGCTTCAACAACGCGTCATTGACCCCAAAAGACTTTAGGCGCTCTCGCATCTGCACTTGAGTCTTCCAGTTACCCAGATCGCTCCCATTAGCGAGTCGAATGGCACGCGGGTGGGTGACCACGAAACCATTATGTACCCGAACCACGGGAATTATTTCGGGTTTCTTGTCTAGAGGGCGCAGCACTCGGACGCCGTCAGAAAGCTCTTCATCCTCGTCATACGTGAGCACCGGTAGTGGAAGCTGAGCTAGTTCAGCGAACATCCTGTCTTTCAGGGTGTCCAGCCCCATGAGGGCAGCTGCAGATATGAACAGGATCTCGCCAGACACCCCTGGCGTGTCTGCCAGCTCGACCGCTATCTCATCTTTTAGCAGCTCGACTTCTGGCACGTCCATCTTGTTGACCACGATGATCTGCGGTTTGCCCGAGAGATCTGTGCCGTATTGGCTCAGTTCACTGTTGATCAGAGAGAATCGCTTCGCTGGCTCGCCCTCACTACCGTCTATCAAGTGAACCAGAAGCCTTGTGCGTTCCAGGTGACGCAGGAACTCATGGCCAAGGCCAAGGCCCTCGTGTGCACCTTCAATCAGCCCAGGCACGTCAACGGCAACGAGAGTCCTTAGGCGATGCTCAACGACCCCCAGATTAGGTTCAAGTGTGGTGAATGGGTAATCGGCAATCTTCGGTCGTGCATTGCTCAACGCTGCAATGAGACTGGACTTGCCAGCATTAGGAATGCCAACGATCCCGATATCTGCGATGAGCTTCAGATCAAGCCGCAACTTACGAACCTCACCGCCGTCACCATCTTCTGCCAGTAGTGGTTCTCGCTTCACCGAAGTGACGAACCTGGCATTGCCTCGCCCACCAATGCCACCCATCGCAACAACAAGTTCCTGGCCATGCTCAGTGAGGTCACCAAGAAACTTGGAGTCGTCCTCATCATTTAGCATCTCGAATATTTGCGTGCCACGAGGAACTTCGATCATGACGTTGCCGCCATCACGACCCGATTTGTTCGAGCCGCCGCCTATCTGTCCTGAGTCAGCCTTGAATATTCGTTTGTAGCGTAGAGAGTTCAGTGTGTTGAGACCCTCGTCCGCCTTTACGATGACGGAACCGCCTTCCCCACCATCACCACCTGATGGACCACCACGAGGGACAAATTTCTCTCGCCGAAATGCAACGGCTCCTCGGCCGCCTTTTCCTGCTGTTACATGAATATAAGAGCGATCAATCATTGTGAATTCAAAAATATTTTCAGGTAGGAGTGAATAGTTCGTATCTCAATAACAGTAATCGCGTGGAGAGTGTGGATATCCCTCATTTTCAAGTATCAGCTAGACCTATTAGCCGGTGGAATATGCACTAGCAATTGGTTGATGAAATAGCGCATTCAGGGAGTGAGTGGGAGGAACGGACTGATAACTTTTCAGGCTTGTGCGCTATCAACAGGTCTCAGTATGCGCTACCCATCTTTTCCACAGAAAACGCACTACTTATCCACAGCCTACGCCTATTCTTCACCGTTCGGGAGCATTGCATATGGAGCACATATAAGAGGAAATGATTGCCCCTTCATCTGTGGTTGGTTAACGAGTAAGAGTGCAGCAGTTGCCGCACCCCATCGAATAGACCTGTATCCGTCGTCTAGCTGGACTTTCGAGCAGCGATGATCTGGCGCACGTGCACCACATCCTGCCGCAAGAGTGGGTCCTGTTCCATCTGAGACTCCAGGCGCTTCTGAGCGTACAGAACCGTTGAGTGATCTTTGCCGCCAAGCGTGTTGCCGATGCGTGTTGAAGACAGTCGACTCTCCTCACGCAGCAAGTACATCGCAACCCTGCGTGCCAGTGCCGTGTGCTTGTCTCGTCTTCGTCCACACAGGACGTCGATTTCGACTCCAAAGTGCTCGGAGACAACTTCCATAACCATCTCTGGCTTTGCTGGCTGCTGTCTTCCGGCTGCAAACATGTCAGCCAGCATCGTGCTCACTGTGTCTACGGTCAACGGTGCCCTGGTCAGGTGGGCGTAGGCAACGATCTTGTTGAGCGCGCCTTCTAGCTCTCGAACGTTGGAAAGCTGCTTGCGAGCAATGAGATCCAGTACATCCTGACTCAGCGTGACGCCAAGAGCATCAGCCTTGTTTCGGAGGATGGCCACGCGTGTCTCATAGTCAGGTGCCGAGATATCGACGACCAGACCGCCCTCTAGCCGAGACTGGATGCGCTCTTCCAGCAACGATTTGCGTGCTGGCTCATCGCCAGTGACGACAACCTGTCGGCCGTGCATGTGTAGTTCGTTGAATGTATGGAAGAAGCCTTCCTGAGTTTGCTCTTTGCCTGCGATGAATTGAATGTCATCAATCAGCAATGCATCGGCAGCACGATATCGCTCCCGGAAGCGCTCAGTTTGGCCTTCTCGAATTGCGCGAATGTACTCATTTGTGAAGCGCTCGCTGCTTACGTAAATAACGTTGAGCCCTCGCTCAATCAGTTCATGAGCGATGGCCTGCACCAGGTGTGTCTTGCCAAGTCCGGTGTCGGACCAGATGTACAGCGGGTTATAAGTTTGACCTGGGTGCTCAGCAACTGCCTCAGCTGCGGCATGCGCCAGCTCATTGGAAGGACCACTGACAAAGTTCTTAAACGTAAACTTGGGGTTGAGTCGAATCCAAGAATCATCAGAATAGCCACCGGTAGCACCACCGCGCGGTAGCGTTGGCGGGGCCGTGACCTTGCTAGATGACGATGAAGGAGTTCCATTCAGGACTTCAAAGCTAACTTCAGTGGGCTTGTTAGCCACCCGTTCTACAGCCCTCGAAATAGTTGAGGAAAGTCTCCTTTCAAGCATCTCCGCGGCGAAGGCGCTTTTTGTTCCTACTACCAGGGTTTCACCGTGGAAACCAACAGCGGTAGTGTCTTTCAACCATGTTTCAAAATTGGGCCTGGGGATCTCTACTTGAAGGTATCCAAGGGCCGCATTCCAGAGCTGCTGTGGGTGTAATTCAGTCAGTGAAGTCCTCCTAAAAAAGGCAAAGTTGGGTCGCGGAAGGGTTGTGATTTTTGAGAAAAATCAATAAACAGGGCTGGACAGACGCTGTGGCCCCGGGAGAAGGTCCCGTCGATAACCATGACAGTCTTTCGTCCACAGGAAACGTATCACGAGTTACTCAGTAATAGGCAACCCCTCGCGTGTTGAAATTATGCTCAAATCCGGGGAAATAAGGTACCAATTTTTGATCATTTCGGGCAGTTCCTATCTGAACGACGAAATCCGCTGTCCGAAAAAGGGCAGGTGTTTCCCAGAAAACTCAGGCAGCGCGGCAGTCGGCGCGCAACCGCGCGACAGCATGGAGGTAGACGGGCGGTGAAAATTGTTTACTTTGGTTCTCCACAGTTCGCGACCTCATCTCTTGCGTCCCTGGTGGCTGCAGGACATGAGATATGCACCGTTATTACCCAAGCTGATCGACGCCGCGGACGTTCCAAAAGCGCGTTGCCAACGCCCGTTGCTGCATACGCGTCTGAGTCCGGACTAACAGTCTGGAAGCCAGAGAAACTTCGAGACGCTGATGTCGTTAGAGAGCTCGCCTCGTTGGAGGCCGATGCATTCGTTATAGTCGCTTACGGGAAGTTCCTGCCGGATGATGTGCTCGCGCTGCCTCGGCTGGGCGTATTGAACTTGCATCCATCACTGATCCCAAAGCACCGCGGCCCTAGCCCTGTTGCCACCGCCATTCTTGAAGGCGATGAGTGGACAGGCCTGACGATCATGCTCCTGGACTCGGGTATGGATACGGGGCCTGTACTAGCGCAGACAGCTCCTCAGCCCATTACAGGGCGTGACACGCAGGAGACGCTCACGGAGCGCCTGTTTGAGATCGGATCAGCTCTGCTTCCGAAGACACTGGACGCCTACGCCAACGGAGAGATAGCTCCGACACCTCAGAATGACTCGCAGGCGACGATTACTCGGTTGTTGAAGCGCGAAGACGGCCGCATCGATTGGAACATGCCTGCCATCGAGATTCATCGTCAGGTACGGGCTTTCGATCCCTGGCCTGGCACATCGACAACGTGGAGCGGCCAGAACCTTAAGGTGATATCAGCCCTCATTGGTCCCGATGATCCGCTCGCTCCAGGCGAAGTGAGGCGTGGATCGGGAGCCATCTACGTTGGTACCGGTGCCGGGCAGCTCGAGGTGCAAGAACTGCAGCTGGAAGGCAAGGCCAGAATGGGTGCTGACGCGTTCCTGAGCGGGAACTCGGATATCGACGGAGTAGTCCTTGGCCATGAGATTCCGCGCTAGACGTAGGCGAGGACACTGAATTCTCATATTTTTCAAATTGACTGCCCGGACGCGCGCACGTAGAGTCGCAAAATCCAATATTTCGAGGCAAAACACTTCACGGAGAGACGTACTTTCATGCCGATGCGCAAGATCATCAACGACCCGTCACTGGTTGAAGACCAGACTATGGATGGGATCCTGGCGGCGTTCCCAAACCACATGAAGCGAATTGAGGGCTCCAAGAGAGGCCTGATCCGCACTGACGCGCCTCTGGCAGGCAAAGTCGCAATCGCAACGGGCGGTGGCTCCGGTCACCTGCCGCTGTTCATGGGCTACGTCGGGCCTGGCCTGGCAACAGGCTCGTGTATCGGCAACGTCTTCTCATCACCGTCTTCTGAGGACATGCTTGAGGTCACCAAGGCCGTCGATAGCGGCGCTGGTGTCCTGTATCTGTACGGTAACTACTCCGGCGACACGATGAACTTCGATATGGCCTCTGAGATGGCCGAGATGGAAGGCATCAACGTCAAGACAACGCTGGGCCGTGACGATGTCACCTCTGCCCCTAATGCGGAGATGGAGCGACGACGTGGAGTGGCTGGAATTTTCTTCGGCTTCAAGATCGCAGGTGCGGCGGCAGAAGAAGGCCGAGACCTGGAAGGCGTTCACGCAATCGCAGAAACCGCAGTGTTCAACACCCGTAGCATGGGCGTAGCACTTTCCGGTACGACCATCCCCGCGGTCGGCGAGCCTGGATTTGAGATTCCCGAGGGTGAGATGGAGCTGGGCATGGGTATTCACGGTGAGCCCGGCGTCGAAAAGGGGCCGTTGCTCACTGCAGATGAGATCGCAGGCCAGATGTTGGATCGCATCCTGCCTGACTTGCCATTCTCATCTGGCGACACCGCATCTGTGCTGGTGAATAGTCTTGGTGCCACTGCGCCTGAAGAGCTCTACATCCTCTACGGCAAGGTCTCCCAGATAATGGCGGACCGTGGAGTAAAGATCCACCGGGCGTTCATTGGTGAGTACGCCACAAGCATGGAGATGGCAGGCGCTTCAATCAGTATCTGCAAGCTGGATGACGAAACGACGAAGCTGCTGGACGCGCCAGCATACTCACCGTTTCTGTTACAGCAGGTGGGAAGCCCGGCCAGCTAGCGTCTGCGGCGGGTTGGCTCGGGGGCGGCGTTCCTGAGGGCGATAAACACGATCGGAACTAATACGATCAAGAAAATTATCAGACCCGGACCGCCGCCAACCCAGGCACCCAAAAGGCCCGCCAGGGTCGCACCAAGGCCGTAGGCAAGGGCAACTGTCGACTCTTTGTCGATTCCGATTCGATTGAGTAGCTCACTAATTTGCATGATGTAAATATACCTCGTGTCCCGGTGGCTGGTTCGCTGGCCAGAGCACGGGCCAGATCAATGTCCAGAACACTGGGAAGTAGCAAGGGAAGTTATGGCGGACGAAATACTGGGTCTTTTCAAAGTAATCAATGATGACGTCGTGCCTCAGGCGGACACTCTGCGTGAGTTAGACGCGCTAATTGGCGATGGCGATCTTGGTATCACGGTTACGCGCGGTATGCAGTCGGTATTCGAAGGTCTGCCAGAACTTGAAGGTAAGCCCGTCTCAGATCAGCTGGCTCGTTCGGGAATGGCATTCAACCGCGCGGCTGCGTCCACATTTGGTGTGCTGTTCGCTACCGCAATGATGCGGGGCGGAATGGCGGTCAAAGGCAATGACGCCGCCGGAGTCGACGATGTTGTGGCAATTGGTCGCGCTGCAATGCAAGGCATGATGGAGCGCGGAAAGGCCAGCCTGGGCGACAAGACGCTGCTGGACGCCCTGGACCCGGCAATCAACGCATTCGAAGAGGCACATGGCGCCGGGAAATCGCTGGCTGAGAGCACAGACGCCGCCGTTGAGGCATGTGAAGCAGCCACAAAAGCCACCATCGGCATGCAGTCGAAAGTCTCCCGCGCCAGCTGGGTTGGTGAACGCTCTATCGGCGTACAAGATGCCGGCGCAACCGCCGTGATGTTCATGCTGCAGGCAGTGCAAAAGTGGGTTCACGAGAACGCCTGAAGGCGCTGTTCGTCGCATTATGACAACCAAACCGTCAGATAGCGATGAACAACCGACAATTCAGGAATCTGAATCGCCAGTATCGGAGTCTGGCAGCAGCGTTGTCTTAGGCCTGCTCAAGATTCGAGATTTTCGGTACGTATTTATCTCGGTCGGGATTCTCGTATTTGGATTTGAGATGCGCAGTGTTGCGCAATCGTGGCTAACGCTGGAACTTACGGATTCTCAGGCGTGGAGAGGCCTCGTGAATGGCGTTTCAGCGCTTGGAGTGATCGGTGCCCTGGGCGTTGGGATGATTCCGGTTTATCTCTACCTCACGTCCAAAAAATTCCGGGCGATCACCTGATTGAGCGTTCGACTTTTACCTCAGGAGTAACAAATCACAAATAAAAATCACGAAGGTCAACGTCTTCCAACTCGAAGGCCACATGCAAGATGTTCTGGCCGTATTCGCGTCGATGGGTGCTGACCTTGCGCCCCGCCAGCCCGTGCCTCACAGCGAGACGTTCGTCGAGATCGAGACCGATGGGGGGCCTGACTGGCCTGCAGTTCGTCTCCAATGGCTTTGAGGGCGATGTGAAGGCTGCTGGCGAGCAGTTGATCGGAATGAATCCGCTTCACACCGAAGCGATCTTCGAGATGTTCTACTCCAATGTTGGTCTCCGTCAGCGCATGCCTGTGATCGCAGTGCTGGATTTGGCGCTGTGGGATCTCGTCGGCAAGATACGCAACGCCCCTGTGTATGAACTTCTCGGTGGACCCGTACGAGAGCGCGTGCGAGCGTATGCCGGGATGCTTGGCTTCTCCATGGATCCCGGTGCAGCGGCTGAGGCATCGGCTGAATATGCCGGAAAGGGCTTCACCGCCATGAAGTGGTACCTCCCGTACAACGGCTCCTACGGGGATGAGGGAATCGAAGGTAACATCGCCCTGATCAAGGCCGTGAGAGAGGCTGTGGGGCCAAACGTGGAGATCATGACGGACTGGCTGCTCTCACAGCCGCGCGTCAACTCGATTCTCTGGGCCACCAGAATGGCGCGCAGGCTCGAAGAGTTTGACGTTACCTGGATTGAAGAGCCGTTCAGCTTCGATGATCTCGATGCTCATCGGAAGCTTTCCGAGGCGACCAGCATCCCGCTCGCATTCGGTGAGCACTTCTACAATCGCTGGCAGATGCGGCAGGTCATTGAGCAGGGCAATCCCACGGTCGTTCAACCTGATCCGATCTGGGCCGGTGGGATCTCAGAGATGCGCAAGATCATTGCCGTCGCTTCAATGTACGGCGTGGCTGCCGTGCCGCACGGGAGCCACGCCGTAACGCGTTGCACATCCTCTTTGCCCAGCAGGAGCGCAACTGCCCGCTTGGTGAGTGGGCAGTCCGGATTAATCCGAATAGCCAGCATTTCTACACCGACTTCTACGAGCCAATCGACGGCTACTACCAGTCACCGTCAGGTCCCGGATTCGGGTATGAACTCGACCGGGAGAAGATCGTCAGGCGTACGGAACTCTAGCGCGCGATTAAACGATCCGGCAGCGAGTGTTCGACTCCTTCAGTGGTTATCTTGCCCAGCGCGGTGATGCCCTCAGACAACTCGCGTCCTACCCAACTTGTGTATCAGCTGTGTCAGTAGGACTAGCGCGCTGGCCACGGGCCTTTCCAGCGATCCCAGTACTCACTTGGGAAGGTCGTTCCGCCCGCCAGGTTGTTCCACATCTTGATGCGTCTATTCTTTTCGATACCGGCGAGGGCCCTGGTAACTGGAGCCCCTGACGCCGAGGTGATTTTCTCACCAAGCGCGGCAGCAGCATCGCGATCGTAATCCCAGCTGGGCTTTGTGGTGTCAGATAGGCGATTGAACAGGAACTTGATCATGTAGCGAACGTTGTCTGAGGTGTTTGCAGTACCGGCGTGCCAGACATCGTAGTGAATGATCAGAACGGAACCGGCCTTCACGGTGGCGATGATCTGGTTCTTGAAGTTGCCGTATGAGGCCATACGGTCGGCTGAGGACGGGAAGAGGTGTGTGCCCGGGATCAGAGCCGTTGGCCCCATGTTGGATTCCACGTCCTGCGGGTAGTACATAGCGAGTACGGCTCGCACGTGCTCCGGATTGCGTTCGGTTGTGCCAGCGCCGCCGTCCAGGTGCCACATCTGACTGGGCGTGCCCGGCATGTTTCGATGACAGTGACGGTGCTGATACATGTAGTAATCGGGGCCGAGCACGCTCGCCAACGCGCCCGCCACTTTGGGGTGCGAGTAGACGTCGCCAAGCGCCGGAACGGCTTCAAGAATGCCATCGCCGGGGTTCTCTGGCAGCGCCTCAAGTTGATCAAATACGCCCTGATTGAATTCATCGCCGAAGTCTGTCTCAACGATTGTGTAACCGTTGATGATGAAATCGACCATTTGCTCATCGTTGAGAAGGATCTGCTCTTTTGTAGTGGAGGAAGGGGTCGCGCTAGTCATCAAACTGCTCCAACTTTTCAAGAATGAATTCGTATCCAAGTATTGTCAGGTCGTCTTCAGTGGTCGCCGATTCTTTGGGGCTGGGGAAGCTGACCACGCGCCAGCCATCAATCACGGCTTCGTGCACGGAGGCATACGGAAATTCGATGCCCGTCGGTTCGATCTGGGTGATGGAATCAGGCACAGGCTCATGGAGCGCCATCGCGATGATTGGCGATCTGACGCTCACTGATTCAATCTGAAGATACAGAAGCCGCTGTTTCAAACTCATCCACGCTGCCTTAGTTATCTGGTTTTGGCTGGTTTGTTTGGCAGAGTGTACCGGTTGGAAGCGGCGGGTTTGTCCCCGATTAGCCGCCCGGTGCCGCGCCAATCTGCTGCATGAGACCCATCATGTCTATGATCGTCTCCCCACCAATTATCTTGCCGTCTGCAATCTTGTGGACGTTCACACCACGAATCTCAACGGACTTGCCGCTTGGCGGGATGCCCATCAGATCACCATCGTGAGTGCCGTTGAACGTTAGCGGAGTCGTCACGGTGTCGCCTTCTGCGGTCTGTGCGTCAAGCGTGTGCTTCATGTTTGGGAAGGCGGCGCCAAAACCCTGCGCGATAGGAAGAATCGATTCCGTAGTGAGCTCTCCCACACCAACCATCGTCCAGTTCAGGTCATCGTGAACCACGGCCATCATCGCGTCCGGATCATGCGCATCAAGGGCTCGGTAGTACTCTCGAACCACAGCTTTGTTTGCATCGGACATGGCGTTCCTCCCAGAATCAGGCACTAAATTCGGTTTAGTGAATCGCTCCATCATGGCGATTTTCGAACGCGTGTCAAGTTTTCGACTGAGTTAGAACGGCTGGCTAGAGGCGAAACCTTCGAGCTCATCGCCGCTCCACGTCTCGGTTCCCTGAAACTCCCGGAGGATCGCCAGGTAGTCGGGAATCGTCAGCGGGGCGTCGAATCCATCAACGATCTCACGCCCGCGAGCACCATCGTTCGAGAGCAGTTCGATGGCGGAGTATGCGAGTGCCTTGCCGGCGTCGATCACATCCAGCTGCCAGTCGGTGATATCGAAGTCATCGCTATGCGTCCGGCCTCTTGCGCCGCCAGCATACGAGTGCATCGCTGGCATGAGCTGCGATACGTCACCCATATCGGTTGACGACGTTCGGTGTGGCATCCGCCCGACACCGGATTCTCCAATCAACTCTCGAACACCTTCGTCATACAACTCCATCAACCCCTCGTGGAATTTCGATGGCATATAGCCGGGCGAGTTGTTGATCTCAACCGTCGCACCCACCGCCATTGCGCCGGCTTTTAGCGCGCGATCAACCTTTGCGGCGGCATCTTTCATCGCGGGAATGTTGGCCGCCCGCACGAACATCTCCATCGTCACGTTCGCTGGGACTGATGAGACCGCCGCGCCGCCACGAGTAAGAATCGGATGGATGCGAATGTGATCGTCATCCTGGAACGTGTCGCGCTGGGCGTGAATGCCCTGCATAGCGAGGTTGGCGGCGTTGAGTGCGTTGATCCCCAGATGCGGAGCGCCGCCCGCGTGCGCTGACCGGCCAACGAACCGCACACTCTTGGCGATCATACCGTTGTGGCTCACGCCTTGCCTGAGAGCGTTTACCTCAGAGGCGTCCGCATGCGTCAGAAGCGCTAGATCTACGTTATCAAGCTCGCCGAGGCGAATGAACTCCTGCTTGCCACCCAGAAACTCTAATTCACCCGCCGCGCGTAAGCCCTCTCGGAACTCAATCTCGATGTACTCCTCAGCAGGCACTGCCATAAATGAGATGGAGCCGCTGAGTGTGTCGAGAACGTAGGGCTGCGATAGTGCTACCGCGGCGGCGAGCATATTGCCGATCTGGATGTTGTGCCCGCATGAGTGCACAGCGCCCGTCACAGGATCGGCCTCTTTGTGTTCCGGCACGATCAGCGAATCCAATTCGCCCATGATGGCCAGATGCGGACCCGGACGGCCGGTATCAACACGAGCAATGACACCCGTGATGGCGATATTTTCGCGTGGTGCAAGACCAATCTCCCGCATGTAGTCAGCGGCAACCTTGGCACTGCGGTGTTCGCGAAATCCCGATTCCGGGTGTGCCCAGATGTCTTTGGAGAGTGCGATTAGGCCGTCAGCACGCGCGTCGATGGCGGCTGATGCAGCGGTTTTGGCGGAGTGTGTGTCAGTCATGGCCGGGATGATACGTCAGAATCGGAGCGGCCACGTGCTACCCGGCTACGCGTGGTCCACCCGGGTACGTTCCGCCAGCATTCATCGCCAGGTTGCCACCATCCATTGGCAAGATAGCGCCGGTAACGAATGAAGCTGCGTCCGACGCAAGAAATATCGCCACGCCCTTGATCTCCTCGGGGCGACCCATGCGGCCCATGGGGATGCCGCCAATGAATGTGTCCCGCACGCCCGGTGTGGCTTCCATGCGGGCCTCAAGGCCGACGTTCGTGATCTGCGCTGGCAGGATGCAGTTGACGCGCACGCCTCGGGCCGCCCACTCCGTGCTGAGTTCCCGCGTCATTGCGATCACAGCGCCCATCGCCATTCCGTACGGCGGGTGGCTACGTCCGAGAGAGTTCCACCCTGCGATCGACCCAATATTGATGATGCTGCCAGAACCGCGTTTCAGCATCCGACGTCCCGCCTGCTGGCACGCCGCAAAACGGCCAACTACGAGGTTGTTCAATGACTGCTCAAGGTTGCTGAGTGGAACCTCTTCTGGCGCGCCGATCAAGCCAACACCCGCAACATTCGCAAGCACGTCGATCTGCCCGAATTCCTCATCGAGCCGCTCAAACATGGCGGTAATTTGATCGGGCTCTGATACATCGCACAGAACCGGAACAGCCTTTCGGCCCAAAGCGCGAATCTCTTCCGCGGTAGCTTCAGCACCATCGAGGTTGATATCGGCCAGCATCACATCCGCCCCCGCCTCAGCCAGCGCAATCGATATCTGCTTGCCCATACCGCTCGCCGCGCCGGATACAAGGCCCACGCGGCCGGATAGGTCGAATAGAGGATGTGTCATGGGGCGGGATTCTAGTCGAACGACCGAATAAGCACACAACATTGTTCCCACATCGTCAAGCGTTCGTGGAGATGTACCGAATGCCCTCTAGACCTTCAAAATCAGCATCTTGGGTCCACAACAGCGCGTCAGTTGATCTGGCAATCGTATAGATAATGCTAACGGCCATCGCCATCCGGTGCTCAGCTGAAATCCTGGCGGCTTCGATGGCCATGACGGTATCAAAAGGAACGACTACGCCCTTTTCCATCAACGAAACGACGTTGGTCGCGATCTGTTCTCCGCGCTCCCTCGCCGTTACTTTAAAAACCTCATAGATGCAGACCGTCGGAACGATGAGTTCAAGGAGGTTCAATATTGGGACCGTAAAGAACTCGGCGTTGTCCCCGTCAGCAAAGAACTCAAGCCAGCCAGACGAATCGACCAGATTCAATAGCGGTCTGGCTCCCGCTCTATCGTCGTATCAATACCCCTCAGCATGCCGCGGGCCTCAGCAATGCTTATCTCAGGCACAAATTCAAGCCGATCGCCATAGTAAAGCGCGCGCAGCTTCTGGCCGGGCTTGATGCCCATGCGCTCCCGTATGTCTTTAGGGATAACGATCTGATATTTGGGTGATACTGTTACTGTCGTAATACGCAACCCTAAACCCGCGGCGTGGCCCACTCTGGGCGGGCTGTCATTCCACCGGGGCGGGGCATGCGGTCTACCGGAACTTCTATGAGGGCGGGAGCGTCGCGGTCGATCATGTCTTTGATGGCGTTTTCCAGGTTTGCGGGGTCTTTCACCTGGGTGGACTCAAGGCCATACGACTTCGCGAGTCTTACGTAATCCGGATTTGTTAATTCGACCTCGTACTGGCCGCCGAATTCCATGTCCAGGTCGCGGGCAACGTTGCCGTATGCACTGTCGTTGAAGATGACCGTCACCACGTTGATGCCGTACTTCATTGCAGTCGCCATTTCGGGTGACTGGTAGCCGAAGCCGCCGTCGCCTGTGACGCAGATCACCGGGACGTCAGGTTTCGCCAACTTGGCGCCAAGTGCTGTTGGGTAGGCGTAACCCAGGTTTCCGGAGTAGCCGGAGTCGATGTAGCCATGGGGGGCGTAAGTCTTGAAATTGGGACGGCTGTAGTAGCCAATTTGCGTCATCCCAAAGACCACGATTCCATCTTGTGGGACACCGCCTCGTAGCGCTTCTGTGAAGCCTTGCTGCGGCTCGGTGAGATGTTCTGGGCGGTCCAGGTATTCCCGCACACCAGCAATCGTGTCTGCTGGCGACTTGCGGCTTGCCGCACTGGTCTCGCCCAGAGCAGCGTGCAGTTTGAGCAGCGTGTCACGCGCATCGCCGACTACCGGCGTTGTGTTCTTGTGGAAGCGGCCAATCTCATCGGCATCAACGTCAATTTGGATGATCGATGTCGACTCATTAAACATGCCCGACGCATTGCGGGTACCAACGGCAAGCACAACGTCCGGGTCAGGCAGACCGCCCTTCCGGAGCATGCTCATTCCGTTTGTTGTGAGGTGCAGGGGGTGGTCATCAGGAATGATGCCTTTGCCCGCAGCGCTTGTGCGGACAGCGATGTTGTAGTCGTTCGCAATCGCCATCAGGGCGTCATAAGCGTCTGAGAGATGTACACCGCTGCCCGCGTAGATGATCGGGTTGTCGGCGGCGGCGAGCGCTCTGGCGACATCTTCGATCTCTGAGTCAGCCGGTACGAGTCGTTGCTGCGGTGGCGCTTCAAGCAATTCCACATCATCCAGGCCAAGCATCACTTCAGGTGGAAAGTCCACGTAAACCGGTCGTGGACGACCCGATCGGAGTTGACTGACCGCTTCCATCATCGTCCCAGGGACATCGCTGATCTCCAGCATTCGGCCCTGCCACTTGGTGATTGGCTTGATCGTATCGAGCTGATCGTTCACTTCGTGCAGTGCGCCAGTGTTTCGGCCGATGGTGTCGCGCGGCGTCTGACCGGCCATCAGCAGCACTCGTGAGTTAGTCGAGAACGCAGTCGAAAGTCCGCCGGCGGCGTTGTACAGGCCGGGGCCTGGGACGACCATCACGGGCGAGATGCGGTTGCCCGTGCGGGAGTATCCGTCTGCCATATAGGTGAGTGCGAACTCAGACCGAGGCGTGATCATGCGTATGCCGGGTTCATCTCGAAGTGCCACGGTCAGGCCGTACATCTGCACGCCCGGCAGGCCAAATACGATTTCAACGCCCGCTCGGACTAGTGATCGGACGATGGCTTCTCCACCGGTCATACGTGGCATTTAGATTGCCTCCCAGGGCACATGTGCTGTTGTATCGCCGGGCGATTCTACTCGCGGGGGAGGCTGTTAGGGCAACCAGTTTGCGAAGGGATCAGCAAATGATGATTACGCACCCACGGTAGCGGCGGGTCTAAGATCCGCTCTTTCGGGCGCGTTGAATTGGCGGTGGGCGCAGTGAGATAGCAGTCGCATGACCGGTGGTTGAGACGTGGTTGTTCTGCGGTGCTTCGCCCGCGAAAGTTCTGACAACGAAGCTGCGCCCCAAGAGGGGACGTCTTCGACTTTCCAGGCCTTACGGTCATCCGGAAAGATTGTTCTTCCAGTGGGTGCCGGGTATTCCGCGGCGTAGA
>Ga0114993_10003616_pt1 | contig 15933 bp, 13 predicted proteins | sample ArcticOcean_MG_C_FD_87042 | JGI IMG/M metagenome (GOLD analysis project Ga0114993, IMG submission 87042) | Marine microbial communities from western Arctic Ocean - ArcticOcean_MG_CB2_150 | ecosystem: Environmental > Aquatic > Marine > Oceanic | place: Arctic Ocean: Canada Basin | collected...
AGGTGGAACCTGACCCAGCAGGTAAGCCACGGGGTCGATCCACTCACGGTGTCGAAGCGGGCCGGCCACCATTCCCCGGCTTTCACGCTTGCCGCCTACGGCTACACCGACCAGGACCGCGACCGGGCCGCAGCAGCGGTGCTCGGAAACGTCCTGGGGGCCGCTTTCGGGACCTGAAACGGTTCCCGTTGGACACTTCTTGGACACTCTCGCGGCGTCGAGCACCCGAGAGGCTCCGAAAACCCCCTCTGAACTGGTGCGCCCCCTGGGACTCGAACCCAGAACCTGCGGATTAAGAGTCCGATGCTCTGCCAAATTGAGCTAGAGGCGCCAACGGCCGCCGATCCTATCGGTGCCCAACGTGGGGCGCCCGGGGTTTCGGTCGACTGGGGTGACCGAGGGGATTTGAACCCCCGACTTCCTGGACCACAACCAGGTGCTCTAACCGAACTGAGCTACGGCCACCAAGTGGGCGCCATGATACGGGCGACCAGCGGGGGAGGGGCACGTGTTTTGCGAAGCGTCCGGCACGTGTGAACATGACGCCTTGGGAAACGTGCGTATCGCAGTCGTGGGTGGTGGCATCGCCGGAGCGACGGCGGCCTACCACCTCACCGAGGTTCACCCCGATGCCGAGGTCTTCCTGCTCGAGGCCGAGCCGGTGCTGGCGCACCACACCACAGGACGGTCGGCGGCGATCTTCGTCGAGAACCTGGCGACAGCCCCGAACCGGATCATGCTCCGGGCCGGCAGGGACTTCCTGTGGGATCCCCCGGAAGGGCTCGCCGACCATCCGATTCTGACGCACCGCACGGTGATGCACGTGGCCACTGAGGCACAGGTGGGGGCGCTCGAGGAAACCTATGCCGCCGGCCAGGCCGTCACGACGCCGTCCGAGTGGCTGACCCCGGAGGAGGCGGTGGTGCACTTCCCGCCAATCCGCTCCGAACTTCTGGCAGCCGCAGTGCTTGAGCCCGAATGTGCTGACATAGATGTGGGTGGGCTCCACCAGGCCTACATACGGGGGATGCGTCGAAACGGCGGAACGATTGCCACCTCAAGGCGTGTCGACGCCGCCCGTCCAGACGGCGATGGATGGCGGCTCGACACCACTGACGGGGAGGTCGGCGCCGACATCCTGGTGAACGCCGCCGGTTCCTGGGGGGACCTCGTTGCGGCGTCTGCCGGGGTTGAGCCGGTCGGCCTCCAGCCGAACCGCCGGACGGCCTTCATGGTCAACGGGCCCGGGATTGACGCCACCGGCTGGGCATTTACCATCGACGCTGAGAGCCGCTGGTACACCAAGGACGACGGCCCCCAGATGCTCTGCTCGCTGGTCGAGGAGACCCCCTTCGAACCCTGTGACGTGAAACCCGACGAGGCCGACGTGGCGCTCGCCATCGAACGCATCAACGAGGCAACGACGCTCGCCATCCGGTCGGTGAACTCGTCGTGGGCGGGCCTACGAACCTTCGCACCGGACCGGTCACTCGTGATCGGCCCCGATCCCGATCGGCCCGCCTTCGTCTGGTGTGTCGGCCAGGGCGGTTGTGGCATCCAGACCTCGGCGGGCGCCGGCCGCCTCCTCGCCGACCTTGCCCTGGGAGGCGAGCCCTCGGAGACCTTCGGCGGCGCCGACGTTTCCGGACTGCTCCCCGGTCGCTTGAGAGTCCATGGCTAGCTTCGCCAGAGCAAGGTCCACGTTGCCCAGCCCGGATCAGGGCAGCGGATGGATCCAAACCCGCCGGTCCCGAACGTTGACTCCATTGACCGCCAGATACACCATGTTGGCTGGCGCTCAAGTCAGCCAACCGGGTCCAACACCCTTCGGTGTGAGATGCACGTGGACGCGAGCGCGATCACCTCAGGCGTCAGGCTATGTTCGGCGCTCGCGGTGGTGAATAAATCGTTCCGGTCACGGAGGGAGTCATGAGAGAGCAAGCCGAACGCCCGATCTTTGGTCCTGAGGACGCGCGTCTCGATCCCCCGAATCCGCCGGAGATTCGTCCGGTGCGCTCGATAGCCAAGGCGATCTCCTGGCGGGTGGTGGGGACGCTCGACACGCTGCTCCTGTCCTTCGTGGTCCTGAGCCTTCTTGGCCCGCTCTTCGGCCTGGAGGCATTGAGCGCCGCCGACAGGGCGAAGACCGCCGCCTCGATCGCCTTGACCGAGGTGGTGACCAAGATGACGCTCTACTACCTGCATGAGCGGCTCTGGTCGCGGTTGCACTGGGACCGCACCTTGGACGAGGAAGGCCACCACCGGGACGGTCGACGGCGCTCGGCCAGTAAGACGGCGACCTGGAGGGTGCTGGCGAGTGCGGACACCATGGTGCTCGGGTTCGTCTTCACCGGCAATCTGGCGACCGCGATCTCGATCGGCGGATTCGAGGTCATCACGAAACTGGTGCTCTATTTCTTCCACGAGCGCTACTGGGCTCGAATCCGCTGGGGGATCATCCCGGGGAGTGCATGAGGTTCGAGTCTGCTGATTTGTGTCCCGATTGTGTCCTAGGACAACAGGGACGGAGGGTGAAGGGCCCGCCCTGATCGGCTTGACCCGGCTCTGATCCTTGTCACGATGGGCCTCCAAGCCCTCCGGTAGCCTCGCCGGGGCAACGGCCCCCGTAGCTCAGTCCGGATCAGAGCAGCGGACTTCTATTCCGAAGGTCGGAGGTTCGAATCCTCCCGGGGGCGCCAGTAATCCCCAGGGTTTCGCGGACTTTCGGCCGCCTGGAGGAGCGCCCGTTGTCCAAGAATCCTCCAAAACGTCTCCAAAACTGCCTAGTCCCAGAGGAGCGAGGCGACCTTTTCGGCGGCGATCATCGCCTACCACCGCTCAGTGGCGTGGCGTGAAGGAGACGCCCCCGTCGAGGCGCAACTCCTCGTCCTCTAGGAGTTCCCCGAGCGTTTCGACCTTCGCCTCGTTCAACATGGCGGCAGCGGTCTCCCAGAATCTGGCTTGGTCGAGATGTCCCTCAACCTTCTCGGCGTGCTTCGCCTCGTTCGCCCGTGGTGCTCGCGGCTCCGTGGCGTGCCATGCGAAGTGCTCGCTGAATCTCTTGCAGTCCTGAGCGCCGCAACTCTTCACGGAGTAGGTGACGTCGTAGAACTTGAACGACCCGCCCACACCAGCCCTGACCCGTTCGACCATCTCTTCGTCCATTCCCCAAGTCTCTCACGGGAGCGCCAACGTGTCCCACGAACGCTGCACCGCCGAAGTGCAGTTTCTGGTGCTCTAGTGGCTTTAGGTCCCCAGCAAATAGATGCTGGCAGCGGCAGCGATGAGAAAGACAATGGTGCCGAGGATCGCCTCAGCGACAGCCAAGGCGGTCAGGTGTGCCATCCAGGTGATGACCAACTGAATCCACCGGGCGATGGATGGGAGAAATATTCGCTCGACCCAAGCTGGCAAAGGTCGGAGGTTCGAACCCTCCCGGGGGCACCAGCCGTCCCACGGGCGCCGTGCGGCCACCGACCGGCGGGTCGCCGGCAAGTAGGGTTGCGGCATGGGCACACGGGATGTCGTCGCCGCCGGGAGCACGTTCGGCCATTCGATCAACACGCAGAGCGAGGTGCCGTTCCGGATCCGGGAACTGGCCCGCATGCGCATCGCCCAACTCAACGGCTGCGGCCTCTGACTGGGCTGGAGGAATCCGCCGGGAGCGGAACCGGGACTCGACGAGGAGGACTATGCACACGTGGCCGAATGGGCGACGTGGACCGGCTACTCGGACGCTGAGCGGGTCGCCATCGAGTTCTCCGAGCGCTTCGAGGGCGACGTCGCCGCCTGTGACGACGCCTTCTTCGAACGCCTTGCCGAACACTTCGACGAGGGACTCGTCCGGGACCTCACGTTCTGCATCGGCGGCTGGCTCGGCATGGGCCGCATCACCCGGGTGCTCGACCGGAGCGTCGCCTGCCCCGTGCACTGAGCCTGTCTCGGGCCCCCGGCGGTCCCGCCTCAGGCCAGGTCGTAGGCCCCCAGGTCTGGCCGGGCCAGGCGGTCCCGGTACTCCTGGAAGTTCCAGGGCCACGCCATTGGCACGCCCCGATCGTCGAGGTACCAACTGTTGCAGCCTGAGGCCCAGACGGTGTTGCCCGCCTGGATCGTGCGCTCCTCCTCGAAGACTTCGGTTGCGTCACCCGTCACGCAGACCGACCCGGCTCGGCCGTCACGGAGCAGGTCGAGCAACTGTGCGATGTAGTTGAACTGCACCTCGGCCACCTCGATGAGCGAGAAGTTGCCTACGGGACCGTTCGGTCCGTTGAGCATGAACAGGTTCGGGAAGCCGGGCGTCGAGATCGACAGGTAGGCGCTCGGCCGTTGCGCCCAGGCCTCGTCAAGCGTCGTCCCGTCGGCGCCGGTCACCTCGATGGGGCGCAGGAAGCGGTCCACCCGGAATCCTGTGGCGAGCACCAGCACGTCGAGTTCGTGGAGGCGGCCGTCGGCGGTCCGCACGCCGCCCGGCTCGATCCGCTTGATGTCCTCGGTGACGAGTTCGGCGTTCGGATGCTGGATGCCCTCGTAGAAGGTCGGCGAGACCACGAGGCGCTTGCAGCCGGCCCGGTAGTCGGGTCGGAGCCGATCCCGAAGGTCCGGGTCGACCACGCTGTCCTCGAGGTTGGCCAGGCAGGCCGCCTCGATGAGCCTCATGCCCTCGGAGTCGGCGTCGACCACGGCATTCGAGAACCCGTTCGAGAACAGTTCCGAAATTTCCTCGTGCATGTCGTGGAGCAGGCTCACGTCTTCCCGGAAGGCGACCTTCTCCTCCTCGGTGTAGGCAGGGTTCTCGGCGGGCATCACCCACTGGGCGGTCCGCTGGAAGAGGCAGAGGTGGGCCACGTCGCCGACGATGGTGGGCACGGTCTGGATGGCGGACGACCCGGTGCCGATGATTCCGACGCGCCGTCCGGTGAGCGCCACCCCCTCGTCCCAGCGGGCGGTGTGCATCGTGGTCCCGGCGAAGTCGTCGAGGCCTTCGATGTCCGGGTAGTTCGGGTGGTGGAGCACGCCGGTGGCGGCGATCACCACGTCGGCCACGTCAGTGAGGCCCGAGGCAGTACGGAGGTGCCAGCACCCGCCGTCCCATCGCATTTCCGCAACCTCCTCGCCATACCGGACGTCCTGATCCACGTCGTGTTCGGCGGCGACCGCCTCGAGGTACTCCTGGATCTCCGGACCGGGGGAGAAGCGGTGCGTCCACTCGGGGTTCGGCGCGAACGAATACGAGTAGAGGTGCGAGGGCACGTCGCAGGCCACGCCCGGATACCGGTTCTCCCGCCAGGTACCGCCCAGGCGATCGGCCTTCTCGTAGACGGTGACATCCGGTAGGCCGATCTCCCGCAGGCGGATCACCGACAGGATCCCGGCCATGCCGGCCCCGATCACGATGACGCGCAGGTCGCGGCGCGATCCGCGGTCGTCCCCCATCTCGTCTCCCGGCATTCCGGGAGTCCACCAGCCTCGGGCGGTCCGGGCCAACCGGGGCTCGGATCACCCATCGGAGCAACCGCCCACACCTACCCTCGTGGCATGGCCGGCTTCGACGACAGGGTCCTCTCCGGGGGACCGGGGTGCCGCATTCCGGCCAGCGAGGTCTCCTGGCGGTTCGGGCCCTCGGGTGGCCCCGGCGGCCAGCACGCCAACCGGGCCCACACCCGGGTCGAGGCCGAACTCGACCTCACATCCGCACGCGGCATCGACGACGAGGTGCGCGAGGGCCTCGTCGGACGGCTGGGCACGACGATCAGGGTCGTGGTCGACCGCACCCGCTCGCAGGACCGGAACCGCGAACTGGCCCTAGGGAAACTGGAAGAGCGGCTTCAGGAAGCACGAGTCGAGCAACGCAGGCGGAGGCCGACCAGACCGGGCCGTCGGGCCGTCGAACGGCGCCTGACCGCCAAGAAGCAGCGGGCGGCCCGCAAGTCCGAACGACGTCGGGACTGGCGAACCGAGTAGCGCTCCCTAGCCGCTGATTCCGATGAGGAACACCATCAGGACGGCGCCCACTTTCTGCGCCTCGGAGGGGGAGAGGCCGTAGGCGTCCGCCACGCGTGTCAGCAGGACCTGGTCGGCAGGCGACCATGGCAACGTCACGTCGACGGGAACCGAAATGCCGCTGACCACCGGGATCACCTCAGGGGGAAGTGGATCGAGGGGCACCCGACCTCCGAGTGCGTGGAAGAAGTCGAGGGCATAGACCCCGAAGCGTTGCAACGACTCGGGAGACCGGCCGACCCAGGCCGCCATGGCGACCAGGTCGGCGTACTCCTGCTCCGTGTACCCCGTGGCGACCGACGTCCAACGCCCATAGGCGCTGTCGTCGCAGTTCCAGCCGGTTCCCGTGCCTGTCGTCACCGGGTCGACGAAGGCCCGATTGAAGCCCGACCCGGGATCGGCGCTCGTGAGGAACCGGTCGAGGGCCCTGGCGATCGCCCCCGCCTCGGCGACCAGGACCTCGGGATCGGCGAGGAGCTCGGCCTCGGGGGCATTCGAGAGGTAGGCGGCCTCGATGATCGCCGACGGAAGGTCGGGCGTGAGTCGGAGCACGCCGTAGACGTCGGTGCCGTCGGAGCGGATCCGTGACGACGCGCCCTTGTGCACCGTGTCCACCCAGCGCACGTCCCAGACGGAGAGGGCAGTCTGGACCTCCTCGAAGAGCAGGCCGGCCAGCCGTGTCGACTCGTCGCTTCCGTACTGGTGGAACGTCTCGGTTCCTGGTTCCTGGGAGCGCCGAACGGCGCCGCCGTTGTGGTGGATCGAGACGAAGGCGGAAGGGGAGAGGGCGTTGGCGACGTTGGCGCGCTGCACGATGCCCATGTGGAGGTCGACCTCCCGGGTCAGCACCACGGTGTAGCCGAGATCCTGCAACTCCGCCCTGGTGAGGAGGGCCACCCAGAGGTTGACATCGCGCTCGACGAGGCCGTTCGCCCCCACGGACCCCGTCTCCGGGCCGCCGTGCCCGGGATCCAGCACCACATCTACGCTGTGGAACTGGTCGCCCTCGTCGAGGAAGATCTCGGTGCGGCAGGGAGTGTCCACCACCCAGCCGTCGCTCTGTTCCCTGACGACCGTGAAGACCGCCCCGTCGTGGACGACGACGCCTGTTCCGCCCGAACCGCCGTCGGCTGCCGCGACCGAGACGCAGCCTGCGAGTACGAGCGCCACTGCGGCAGGGAGGCGGAACCGTCGTCGCATGACTCGACGGTAGGCGCAGGGAAGACCCTCGCCGGGTGATCCCAAACGCGTCACGGCCCCCGATGCCGAAACGTCGGGGGCCGTGATGGTTCAGACAGGGTGGGGAGACTCGCTCCTCAGAACTGCTCCTCCTCGGTGGAGCCGGTGAGGGCCAGCGTCGAGGCGGCGCCGCCAGAGATGGTTGTGGCGACCAGGTCGAAGTATCCGGCGCCGACCTCCCGCTGGTGGCGGGTGGCCGTGTAGCCATCGTCCTCCATGCCGAACTCGCGCTGCTGGAGCTCGACGTAGGCCGTCATGTCGCTCTCGTTGTAGCCGCGGGCCAGGTCGAAGGCCGAGGCGTTGAGGGCGTGCCAGCCGGCCAGCGTGATGAACTGGAACTTGTAGCCCATGGCGCCCAACTCCTTCTGGAACGTGGCGATGGTGGCATCGTCGAGCGCCGCCCTCCAGTTGAACGACGGCGAACAGTTGTAGGCCAGCATCTTGCCGGGGTACTGCTCGTGGATGGCATCGGCGAAGGCCTGTGCCTCGTCGAGGTCGGGGGTGCCGGTTTCACACCAGATCATGTCGCAGTACGGGGCATACGCCAGGCCACGGGCGATGGGCGCCGGGAGGCCGGGTTCGGTGTGGTAAAAGCCTTCGGGCGTGCGCTCGCCACTGATGAACTGCCGGTCGCGTTCGTCGATGTCGCTCGTGATGAGCGTGGCGCCGAGGGCGTCGGTGCGGGCGAGGACGAGCGCCGGGACGCCGATCACGTCGGCTGCGAGGCGGGCGGCGATGAGGGTCCGGATGTGTTGCTGGGTGGGGATCAGCACCTTGCCACCCATGTGGCCGCACTTCTTCTCCGAAGCCAACTGGTCCTCGAAGTGCACGCCCGCGGCGCCGGCACGCAGCATGCGCTTCATGAGTTCGTACACGTTGAGGGCGCCGCCGAAGCCGGCCTCGCCGTCGGCGACGATCGGGACCAGCCAGTCCCGGAGTACCTCGCCGTCGTTCTCGTGCCATTCGATCTGGTCAGCGCGCCGCAGGGCGTTGTTGAGCCGCTCGACGAGCGCCGGCACCGAGTTGACCGGATAGAGGCTCTGGTCCGGGTACACGTGCCCCGCCGAGTTGGCGTCCCCGGCGACCTGCCAGCCCGACAGGTACAGGGCGGGAAGCCCAGCCTTGACGTACTGGATGGCCTGGCCGCCCGTCATGGCCCCCAGGGCGTGGACGTACTCCATCTCGTGGAGGCGCTCCCACAGGGTCTCGGCGCCGTGGCGCGCTAGGGAGCACGCCGGGATGTACGAACCGCGCAGGCGCACGACGTCCGCTGCCGAGTAGTCACGTTGGACGCCGGACCAGCGCGGGTTCTCCGCCCAGTCCTGTTCCAGTTCCTCGACCTGCTGGGCGAAGCTGTTGCGCATTGCTTTCTCACTTTCGTACCGGCCGGTCGGGTCGGCGGTCTCTTCTCGGGGGTGGGGGTGATCGTTGTCGGAGTGTGGGCCGCTCAGTCGAGCAGGTCGTACGCCGGCAGTGTCAGGAATTCGATGAACTCGTCGGTTAGGGAGACCGACTCGAACACGCTCCGTGCCTCGTCGAATGGCAGGTCGATGAAGGCACTGGTACCGATCTCGTCCTCGATGGTCCGGAGCTCCTCGTCGATGATGGCGCGTACCAGCGCGGCGGTGACGGTCCGACCATCCTCGAGGTCCCGGCCGTGCCGGACCCACTGCCACACCTGGGCGCGGCTGATCTCCGCCGTGGCGGCGTCCTCCATCAGGTTCCGGATGCTGGCGGCGCCGGTGCCGTCGATCCAGTGGGCCAGGTACCTGAGTCCGACGTGGACGTTGGTGCGGAGCCCGGCCTCGGTGATGGATCCCCCGGTCTCGGCGACGGAGAGGAGGTCGTCGGCGGTGACGTCGACATCCGGGCGCTGACGGTCGATCTGGTTGGTGCCCCGGCCGAGGACGGAGGTGAACTCCTTCATGGCGACCGGGATGAGGTCGGGGTGGGCGACCCAGGTCCCGTCGTAGCCGTCGTTGGCCTCGCGGGCCTTGTCCTCGGCGACCTTCGTGAGGGCGTTCATGGTGATCTCGGGCTCGTGGCGGTTCGGAATGAACGCCGACATGCCGCCGATGGCGTGGGCGCCCCGCTTGTGGCAGGTGGCGACCATGAGCTCGGTGTAGGCCCGCATGAAGGGGACGGTCATCGAGATGTCTGAACGGTCGGGGAGGACGTATTCGTCGTGGGCGGCGAACTTCTTTGCGACGCTGAAGATGTAGTCCCAGCGGCCGGCATTGAGGCCCGCCGAGTGCTCGCGCAGTTCGTAGAGGATCTCGTCCATCTCGAAGGCGGCGAGGATCGTCTCGATGAGGACCGTGGACTTGATGGTGCCCCGTGGGACTCCGAGGGAGTCCTGGGCATGGCAGAACACGTCATTCCAGAGGCGTGCCTCGAGGTGCCCCTCGAGCTTCGCCAGGTAGAAGTAGGGGCCGCTTCCCCGGTCGAGGGCCTCACGCGCTCCGTGGAAGAAGGCGAGTCCGAAGTCGACGAGCGAGGCGGCAGCGGGGCGGCCGTCGACCTGGACGTGGCGCTCGGGCAGGTGCCAGCCACGCGGGCGCACGACCAGGGTGGCGATCTCCTCGTTGAGCCGGTAGTGCTTGCCGCCCTGTTCGAGCGTGAGCTCGCGACGGTGGGCGTCGCGGAGGTTGCGGTGCCCATCGACGACGTTGTCCCAGGTCGGGCTGGTGGCGTCCTCACAGTCGGCCATGAAGACCTTGGCACCCGAGTTGAGCGCGTTGATCATCATCTTGCGGGACGTGGGGCCCGTGATCTCGACCCGACGGTCGAGCAGGTCCTTGGACACCGGGGCGACGGTCCAGGTGCCGGAGCGGATCTCGGCGGTCTCGGGGAGGAAGTGGGGGCGGGCGCCGACGTCGAGACGATCCTGGCGTTCCCGTCGGGCCCGGAGGAGCTCGATGCGCTGGTCGCGGAAGGTGCGGACCAGATCGGCGACGAAGGCGGTCGCCTCGGGGGTGAAGACCTCGGCCAGGTGGGGGTGGTCGGTGACCTCGACGCCGGTGAGGTCGATGCTGGTGCTCTCGATGCCGTCCGGGTACTCCATGCTGGCCCTCAGGTCGCTTTCTTGCCGAGACAAGTATCGACGGAGTTCGGGCCCAGATCAGGGAGCAGGGGAGCGAAACTTCGGCTGGGATAGCCTTATACGCGAAGAACATGAAGTCTTCAGGCTTTATGTCGGCATCGGGCAAGGAGAGAGGTGGCCCCATGGACGCTCCACAGGACGGCTCGCAGTACGACCCGGTCGTGCTCGGGCACCGGGTCCGCCACCATCGCCGACGTTGCGACTTCACGCTGGCAGAGCTCGGCGAGCGGGTCGCCCGACCGCCCTCGTACCTGAGCCAACTCGAGAACGGCCGCCTCGAGCCCAAGTTGGGGGTCCTCGCCTCGCTCGCCGAGGCACTTGGCACCACCACGAGCGACCTCCTCGACCCGGTGCCGCCGAATCGTCGCGCTGAACTTGAGATTCGCCTGACCCGGCTCCAATCGGGCCGCTGGCGTGAGACCCTGGACCTACCGCTGGTGCGCGCCGGGGCCAGGGTGGACGACGACCTGCTCGAGACGCTGGTGGGCCTCTACGAGGCGCTGCCCCGGACCGAGATCAGCAGGGTCGGCCTCGCCCGCCAGAGGGCCGACTCCCAGGCCCGCAGCGCGAACCTGGCACTGCGCACCGAGATGCGTGCCCGCGACAACTATTTCGCCGAGATCGAGGCGGTCGCCACCCAGACGCTTGCGGCCTCGGGCTACACCGGCGAGGGTCCACCCTCCGAGAAGCACCTCACCGACATCGTCGCCCACCACGGGTATCGCATCGAGCGGGTCCGGGGAATGCCCATCACGGCACGCTCGGTCACCGACACGACCCGGCGCGTCATCTACATCCCGCAACGCGACGACCTCAACGTCCGGGCTGCCCGATCGGTCGTCCTCCAGACCCTCGGCCACTTTGCACTCGAGCACGCCGAGACCACCGACTTCGAGGGCTACCTCCGACAAAGGGTCGAATCGAACTACTTCGCCGCGGCCGTTCTGATCCCGGAGCAGGCGGCCGTGGGGTTCCTCGACGTGGCCCATGGCGAGGGCGACCTCTCGATCGAGGACCTCAAGGAGCGGTACTACGTCTCGTACGAGATGGCCGCGCACCGGTTCACCAACCTGGCGACCCGGCACCTGGGCCTGCCGGTGCACTTCCTACGCACCGACACCGCCGGGACCATCACCAAGGCGTACGAGAACGACGGCCTGGCCTTCCCCAGCGACGAGGAGGGCGGCCTCGAGGGCGTCAGGGTGAGCCGGCTCTGGGGGGCCCGTCAGGCATGGGCGTCGTCGGAGATCGTCCACGAACAGTTCACGGCCACAGATGACGGCGACTTCTGGTGCGCCACGTATGTGGAGAACGTCGCCGAGGGCACGCCGTTCGCCATCACGATCGGCTGCACTGCAGCAGATGCGGGTTCCTTCCGCGGTGGCGACACCGTGCGCCGGGCGAGCGCCCGAACGGAGGACCTCGCCGCCGACCCCGAGATGATCGACCGCTGGGAGAGGGTCGCCTGGCCGTCCGCCTCGGAGCGGAGCTTCGTCCTGACCGCTCTGCCACCCGCCGGACGGGAGTTCTCGCCGTTCCCTGGCATCGACCTGGTCGACGTCTACCGGTTCCTCGAGCGCCAGTCAGGCGGAGGCTGAGTCGGCAGCGGGCAATCAGCCCTTCGGGAAGTCCTCGCCCCGCTCCGCCCTTCCGAGCACGTACTCGACGAAGGCGGTGATGTCGATCCGTCGGCCATCCCGGACCATGCCTGTGTGCGTGACGAAGCGTCCGCCGTCCCAGCGGTGGAGCTGGAAGCCGGGTGGTTCGTCCACTGCGCCACCACGGGTGGGGTTCAGGTCGAGGTCGAGTTGGAAGCCGGTCGACGGGCACACGGAGACCAGGGTGGATGCGATCACCGCCTGGATCGGACGGTGCAGGTGCCCGGCTACGACGAGTACCACCTGTGGGTGTGCGGCGATGACGTCCTCGAAGCGGTCCAAGCCCGTGAGGCCGGCCACGTCCATGTAGTCGAGCCCCACCTGGAGGGGGGGAAAGTGGGTGAAGATGAGCGTGGGCCGGTCCGGGGCTGCGGCGAGCGTTCCTTCCAACCAGTCGGCGCGCTCGTCGTCGAAGCAGCCGTCGTGGTGGTCGGGCTTCGAGGTGTCGATGCCGACGAGGCGTACGGGGTGGTCGTCGACCACGTAGCTGCAGTGTCGCTCGGGGAGGTCGCCCGGGTCGCCGGGCAGCAGGTCGGCGAAGGCCTCCCGGAAGTTGGGCCCGTGGTCGTGGTTGCCCGGGAACGGCAACAGGGGAGCGGTGAGCGGCTCGACGATCTCACGGAAGCAGGCGTACTGCTCGGGAGTGCCGTTGTCGGTCAGGTCGCCGGTGGCGAGCACCACGTCGGGGCCCGGGTCGAGCCCGTTGAGGTGCTCGACGACCGCAGCCAACGTCGTCGACGTGTCGGCCAGCGAGGAGAAGGCCCCGTCATCGCAACGGACGTGGCAGTCGGTGATCTGGGCGACGAGCACGGACCCAGAGTAGGGCGCAGTCCCGTGGATGGCCCCCAGTGGCTGGATACGACGGATTCTGCCGTCGGCCCTGCGACCTCGAGCGGGTGAAGGGAATCGAACCCTCATCATCAGCTTGGAAGGCTGAGGTTCTAGCCGTTGAACTACACCCGCGGCGTCGCCGATCGTACCGGTCCGGGTTCGGCGATGACCGCCTAGCCTCCGGGAGATGGGAGCCAAGGGACCGACGGGGATGCACGAGTTCGACCGGGAGAGCGAGGAACTGATCCAGTCGGTGTTCCGCTACGCCCTCGACCGGATCAGGAACGAGCCGCCGCTCGACGGTCCAATGAGTGCCGCCGAACTCCAGTCCCTGGTGGGCCAGACCGTCACGCCAGAGGGACTCGGCGGAACCGAGGCGCTGCGTCGATACACCGAGCACCTGGCCCCCGCCAGCATCTCGGCCGACCACCCCCGCTACCTCGCCTTCATCCCTGGGGCGCCGACCAAGGCGGCCGCCGTGTTCGACCTCGTGATCGGTGCCTCGTCGTTGTGCGGCTCGACCTGGCTGGACGGCGCCGGCATGGTGTTCGCCGAGAATCAGGCACTCCGCTGGATCGCCGACCTGGCCGAGATGCCCGATTCGGCAGGTGGCTGCTTCGCCACCGGCGGGACGATGGCCAACCTGTCGGCCCTGGTCACCGCCCGCCACGACGCCAACGCGAAGCGGACTGCAGCAGGGCTCGACCGGCCCGCACGCTGGGCCATGGTCGCCGCCGAGAGCGCCCACTCGTCGGTCGACTCCGCTGCCCGCGTGATGGACGTCGACGTCGTCCTCGCCAGGGTGGACGGCGATCGCAGGCTCCGGGGCGATGCAGTTGCCGAGGCCATCGCCGGCCGACCCGATGGCACCGAGGTGTTCGCCGTCGTCGCCACGGCCGGCACCACGAACCTCGGCATCGTGGACGCCCTCGACGGCATCGCCAGCGCCTGCGCCGACGCCGGTGTCTGGATGCACGTCGACGGCGCCTACGGCGGCGCAGCGATGGCGGCACCGTCGGTCCGACACCGCTTCGTCGGCATCGAGTGCTGCGATTCGCTCGTCGTCGACCCACACAAGTGGCTGTTCTCGCCGTTCGACTGTGCGGCGCTGCTCTACCGCAACCCCGCGATCGCCCGCGACGCCCATACCCAGCGGGCGGGCTACCTCGAGCCGATCATCGACGACACCGTCTGGAACCCCTGCGACTACGCCCACGTCCTGACCCGTCGGGCAAGGGGGATGCCCTTCTGGTTCTCGTTGGCCGTCCATGGCACCGACGCCTACCGCGACGCCATCGAGGGCACCCTCGAGGTCACCCGGGCGACGAGGGAATTGGTCGCGGCCGCCGACTACCTGGAACTCATCGTCGAGCCGGAGCTCTCGGTCGTGGCGTTCCGGCGTAGTGGTTGGGAGCGCGCCGACTATCAGGCGTGGTGCGACCGCCTCCTCGCCGAAGGGACGGCTCTGCTCACCCCGACGACCGTCGACGGTGGACCCGCGATGCGCGTCTGCATCATCAACCCGCGTACCACCGTCGACGACCTCACCACGATCCTGGCCACCCTTGCCTGATCACTGGGACAGTGGTTCCGACGTTTCGACCGGGAAATCGTCGGCCTGCCCGTCACGGGCCACCAGTACACTCGCCCCACTGTGAACCCCCTCTCCCTGCGCATGCGTATGCGCAAGTCCAAGGCAGCGACGAGCGACGTCGCTGATCCCGAGCCCGAGGCCCCCAGGTCCGATTCCGTGCGCACCTCCCTCGAGGCACTCGACGGCGACCGCGTCAAGATGACCGTCTCCGTCGACGAGGCCGAGTTCGAGCAGGCGGTTGACCGGGCCTTCCGCAAGCTCGCCCACGAGGTCCGGCTGCCGGGCTTTCGCCCCGGCAAGGCGCCGCGCAGGCTGCTCGAGTCCCGACTGGGCACCGCTGCAGGCCGCCACGAGGCGATCCAGGACGCCGTCCCCGAGTACTACCGCAAGGCGCTCATCGAGCAAGCCGTCGATGCGATCGACTCCCCGTCGCTCAAGATCACCTCTGGCGAGGAGGCTGGCGACCTCGTCTTCGATGCCGTGGTTCCCATCCGACCGCAGGTGTCCGTCAGTGGCTACGCCTCCCTGAGCGTCGAGGTTCCCGCCCCTACCGCCAGCGATGCCGACATCGCCACCCAGGTCGACGCCCTCCGACGTCAGCACGGCGCCCTTGAGGTGGTCGAGCGGGCCGCCGAGGACGGCGACCAGGTCACCATCGACATCGAGGGCAGCCACGACGACGAGCCCGTCGAGGGACTCACCACCAACGACTACCTCTACGAGGTCGGTACCGGCGCCGTCGTCGCCGAGATCGACGAGAACCTGCGTGGCGCATCGGCCGGCGACACCCTGGAGTTCGACGCCGCCCACCCCCAGGAGGAGGGCAGCCTGCACCTGCGCATCGTCGTGAAGGAGGTGCAGATGCTGGTCCTCCCCGAGGCCGACGACGCCTTCGCTTCCGAGGCATCCGAGTTCGACACCATCGACGAACTGGTCGACGACCTCCGGACCCGCATCAACTCGATGAAGCGGGCCCAGGCGGCGGTCATGGCCCGCGAGCATGTCGCCCGGGCGGTGGCCGGACTGGTCGCCGACGAACTTCCCGCTGTCCTCATCGAATCGGCCATCGACGACCGCATCCGCGACATGGCGATGCGAATGGCGCAACAGGGCATCGACTTCGCCCGATGGATCGAGGCCACCGGTCAGGACACGGTGGCGATGCGCGAGGGCTTCCGGACCGAGGCCGAGTTGTCGGCCCGCGCCGACCTCGGCCTGCGTGGGGTCGCCTTCGCCGAGGGGATCGAGGCCGAAGAAGCCGACGTTGATGCGCACCTGAGCCTGATGGTGACACAGGCCGGCCAGCCCGACACGGACCTCGACGAACTCCGCGAGGGGATGGCCAGCGCGGGCCACCTCCTCGAACTCCTCGCCGACCTGCGCAAGCAGGCGGCCATGGACTGGCTGTTCGAGCGGGTCGGGTTCGTCGACGAGGAGGGCAACGAGATCGACCGCGACGACCTTCGGCCGCCCGAGCCCGAGGTCGTGATTCCGGGCGAGGAACCAGA
>Ga0114993_10003631_pt1 | contig 15891 bp, 15 predicted proteins | sample ArcticOcean_MG_C_FD_87042 | JGI IMG/M metagenome (GOLD analysis project Ga0114993, IMG submission 87042) | Marine microbial communities from western Arctic Ocean - ArcticOcean_MG_CB2_150 | ecosystem: Environmental > Aquatic > Marine > Oceanic | place: Arctic Ocean: Canada Basin | collected...
CAAATAAGTTGAACATCAACATTTTTCACGCCGGCCAAGGGTTCTATCGCATCAACCAGCCACCCTGGCATTTCTCCAGCTACTGGACAACCTGGAGCAGTCAACGACATAAGAATCGACACAACGTTCTCTTCATTTATTTCAATTGTATAAACCAATCCTAAATCATAAATGTTTACTGGAATCTCAGGATCAAAAACTGTTTTACAGGCTTCGACTATGCTATCATAAATAGGGTGATCGGTAGAAGAGGGTTTAATTAATGGGGTTCCCTCAATATGTTCGGTTTGTTTGGTCATTGGGTCCTACAACTTAAGCTTTGAACACGTTATATGTATTGAAATTAGTGACGTCTAGTGGTATCTTCTCTTTCCCTTGTATGAGCATTACTTTAAATCAAGTCTTATGGACACAAAATTTTCATTTCTTATTCACAATGTTGATGACAAAGCCAGAACTGGGGAAGTTAATACTTCTCGAGGAAACATAAGGACGCCGGCATTTATGCCAGTGGGTACAGCCGGAACAGTTAAGGCTATGTTGCCAGAAAGTGTTAAAGAAACTGGTGCGGATATCCTTTTAGGAAATACTTATCATTTAATGCTACGACCGACGGCCGAAAGAATTTATAACCTAGGTGGACTGCATAAATTTATGAATTGGGCACAACCGATTTTAACTGATTCCGGTGGATTTCAGGTTATGAGCCTTTCCAGTTTGAGTAAATTAAGTGAAAATGGCGTAACGTTTAAGTCTCACATTGATGGTTCAAAACATGAGTTAACTCCAGAGAGATCAATGGAGATTCAAAAATTGCTAGGTTCCGATATCGTAATGTGTTTTGACGAATGTACTAAATTCCCTGGAAGCGAGAGGGCAAGCTTAAATTCAATGCAGTTATCTATGCGTTGGGCGGATAGATCAAAGATTGCCTTTGGTAACCGTCCAAAACATGCTCTTTTTGGAATTCAACAAGGGAGTGTTTTTAAAGAGCAAAGGGAGGAGAGTGCAGGAAAATTAAGAAATATTGGATTTGATGGTTATGCTATCGGTGGTTTGGCTGTTGGAGAGGGTCAAGAAATGATGTTTGAGGTTTTAGATTATGCACCCAGTCAACTTCCGACTGGTAAACCTCGTTATCTAATGGGTGTTGGAAAACCTAGTGATATTATTGGCGCAGTTGCTCGAGGGGTTGATATGTTTGATTGTGTATTACCTTCGAGATCTGGACGAACCGGGCAAGCCTTCACTCGTCGAGGCGTAGTGAATATTAAAAACTCGAGGCATACAGATGATAAAAGGCCTCTAGATAGTGATTGCAAGTGCCCTGCTTGCCTAAACTATAGCCGTGGATACCTACACCATGTTTTTAAATCAAACGAAATTATTTGCTCTATGCTAATGACTTGGCATAATTTGCAGTATTACCAGGATCTTATGAATGATATAAGAACCGCAATTAATAATAAAAATTTTTTCAATTACCAGAAGGCTTTTTTTGAAGATGTTAAGGAAGGTGATATTGAGAGAGTCTAAGTAAATAAATTTACTGCAAGGAAAGCTCTTAGTTGCTCTCTCTCTGACTTTTAGTAAATTCCAATTGGAATTTTTTGGTTCTGACTTCTTGAAAGATCCTTACTTAAACACCAAGTATAATTGTAAGAGCAAATAAAAGAAATAAAACCGTCAAAATGCTGAAAGCTCTAACGGATAAAGGAAAAGTTATGACAAAAAAAACAGAGGAAGTTTTTCCAGTATTACCATTGCGAGACATAGTGGTCTTCCCTCATATGATTGTCCCTTTGTTTGTCGGAAGAGAGAAGTCTGTCAAAGCCCTTGAGGAAGTAATGAAAGATGATAAACAAATACTTCTTTCGAGCCAGATGGATTCAGCTGTGGACGACCCGGACTCTAGTGGAATATACTCAGTTGGCGTTTTGGCGAGTGTTCTCCAGTTATTAAAATTACCAGATGGAACAGTTAAGGTTCTAGTCGAAGGACGTAGTCGTGTTAAGATATTGGAATTTGTTGAAAGCAAAGATTTTTTTCAAGCTCGCGCGGTCGAATTGATAGAGATAAAAGGAGACGAAATCAGCACTACAGCACTCGTGCGGACCGTAAGTGAAGAATTTGAAAAATATTCCAGAATTAAAAAGAACGTTCCGGACGAGTCGGTAACTTCTGTGATTGAAGCAAGTGAACCAAATAAATTGGCTGACCTAGTTTCTGGTCACTTAGGAATAGAAATTGAACAAAAACAAGACTTATTAGAAACTCTAAGTATCGTAGACCGTTTAGAAAAAGTTTACGGTTTGATGCAAGTTGAAATGAGTGTTCTTAAAGTTGAGAAAAAAATTAAATCACGGGTTAAGACCCAAATGGAGAAGACACAGAGAGAATATTATTTGAATGAACAGATGAAGGCCATTCAAAAAGAACTTGGTGATGGTGAAGAGGGGCAAAATGAAATTACTGAAATTGAACTTAAGGCAGACGGCATTAAGCTCTCAAAGGAAGCAAAAGAAAAGGTTGATTCCGAAATTAAAAAATTAAAAAATATGTCCCCAATGAGTGCGGAAGCAACTGTCGTAAGGAATTATTTGGATTGGATTTTGGGGATTCCTTGGGACGTTAATAGTCGAGTTAAAAAGGATTTAACGAAGGCTGAAAAAATTCTTGACGATGATCACTACGCCCTGGAGAAAGTAAAAGAGAGGATTGTTGAGTATTTAGCTGTTCAACAACGTTCAAAAAAACTTAAGGGCCCTATTATGTGTCTCGTTGGACCTCCAGGTGTTGGCAAGACCTCTTTGGGTAAATCTGTAGCTCGTGCAACGGGTAGAGAGTTTATAAGGATATCTCTTGGAGGAATTCGTGATGAAAGTGAGATAAGAGGGCACAGAAGGACTTATATTGGCTCAATGCCTGGTAAGATCATTCAAGCTCTAAAAAAAGCTAAAACTTCTAACCCACTTATTTTACTAGATGAAATCGATAAAATGGGACAAGATTTTAGAGGTGATCCGGCATCTGCTATGTTGGAAGTTCTCGACCCAGAACAGAATAATACTTTTTCAGATCACTATTTGGAAGTGGAGTATGATCTTTCAAATGTTATGTTTTTAACCACGGCGAATAGTTACAATATGCCTAGCCCATTGTTAGACCGAATGGAAATTATAACATTAGCTGGCTACACAGAAGATGAAAAATCAGAAATTGCGAAGCGACATTTGATTTCCAAACAGTTAAAAAACCATGGTTTAAAAAAGGGTGAGCTGGAGCTCAAAGATGAAGCTCTTTTAAGTATTATAAGATTATACACAAGAGAGGCCGGTGTTAGAAATCTTGAAAGAGAAATTGCCAAGATTGGAAGAAAAGCGGTAACTCAAATTGTAAAGAAAATGGCAAAAGAAGTTAAGGTTTCACAAAGTAATCTTCACGAGTTTTTAGGGATTGAAAAATTTAGATTCGGATTGGCAGAACAAAATGATCAAGTTGGGGTGGTTACAGGATTGGCCTGGACAAGTGTAGGAGGAGAGCTTTTGTCTATCGAAGCTTTGCGGTTACCTGGAAAAGGCCGAATGAAGACTACTGGAAAACTTGGTGATGTTATGAAGGAATCAATTGACGCAGCATCTTCGTATGTAAGATCTATCAGTCCAAAAATTGGTTTTAAACCAACAAATTTCGATAAGATTGATATTCACGTTCATGTCCCCGAGGGAGCAATACCAAAGGATGGGCCGTCCGCAGGCCTTGCTATGGTAACTTCTATAGTTTCTATTCTGACTGGAATCCCAATCAGAAAGGATCTGGCGATGACAGGGGAGGTTACTCTTAGAGGGAACGCTTTACCGATTGGTGGTTTAAAAGAAAAGTTATTGGCTGCTTTGAGAGGTGGAATAAAGACTGTTTTAATTCCTGCTGAAAATGAGAAAGACCTAACAGAGATGCCAGAAAATATAACATCTCAGCTTGAGATAATACCTGTTAAGCACGTAGAGGAAGTTCTGAAATACGCCCTAGTATCAGAACCGATTCCAATTGATTGGAGTGAGGCCGACGAAGAGTTAGCTCAAGCGGTATTGCGGTCCAACTTTAGTGAAGCGCGAGATGATGTTAAGAACTGGCAGTAGCTTTCTCTACATTTTAGATTGGGTGTTTATTCCTACTCTTTGAAGACCCTAGCAAAGATATAGTCGACGTGTTTTGTATGGTACGTGATGTCAAATTTGTCTTCAATTTCTTCCTTGCTAAGTGCTTTTTTAACGTCCGGGTCTTTAAGTAACTCTGTTTTAAAGTCTTTCCCATCTGCCCAAACTTTCGAAGCATTTTTCTGAACAATTCTGTAACTGTCTTCGCGACTTAATCCAGCCTGCGTCAGGGCTAAAAGTACGCGTTGAGACATAATTAGTCCGTTAAATTTATTCATGTTTTTCAACATTTGTTCTGGGTAGACTACGAGGTTATCAATTAATTGAGTAAGCCTATGCAGAGCAAAATCTAAAGTTACTGTAGTATCTGGGCCAATATTTCGTTCAACTGAGGAGTGTGAAATATCCCTTTCATGCCATTGAGCAACATTTTCTAAGGCGGGCACAACAGCCATTCTTACAAGTCTGGCCAAACCAGTTAAATTCTCACTTAGAACTGGGTTTCTTTTATGTGGCATTGCAGAAGAACCTTTTTGACCTTTTGAAAAAAACTCTTCAGCTTCGAGCACTTCAGTTCGTTGCATATGCCTTATTTCAAGGGCTAAATTCTCAATAGAGCTGGCTACAATGCCTAAGGCGCAGAAATAAGCCGCGTGTCTATCACGAGGAATTATTTGAGTGCTGATTGGCTCGGCTTCTAACCCAAGTTGTTTGCAAACGTATTCTTCTACTGAGGGATGAATGTTCGCGAATGTTCCCACTGCTCCTGATATAGCCCCAGTAGAAATTTCTTTACGAGCGACCTCAAGTCTTTGTTTATTTCGTTTCATTTCCGCAAAGAATCTAGCGAAAGTTAGGCCCATGGTGGTAGGTTCGGCATGAATTCCATGAGAACGACCATTACGAACGGTATTTTTAAACTTATAGGCTTGTTTTTTTAGAGAACTTAGTAACGCATCTATATCCCCGAGGAGGATGTCAGTTGCTTTAACCAGTTGTAAATTGAAAGTTGTGTCCAAAACATCTGAGCTTGTCATCCCTTGATGTATAAATCTAGCATCATCATTACCAATTAATTCAGCTAAATGAGTAAGAAAAGCGATTACGTCATGTTTGGTTACCGCCTCAATGGCATCAATTCGGTTTACATCAAATTTTATATTATTTGCTTTCCAGACTGCTTTAGCATTTTCTTTGGGTATAACACCTAGAAGTGCCTGCGCATCGCACGCATGAGCCTCTATCTCATACCAAATTCGAAATTTTGTCTCCGGGGACCAAATTTTTAGCATTTCTGGTCGAGAATAGCGCTCTATCATTGAATTAGTGTCTCCTAAAGTTTCTAGATAATTTTCCTGATACCCCCCCTACCAATTAGCTACAAGCTCTCAACAAATAATTTTATTTATTTTTACCTGTTGAAATTAGTTTGATAGTCATCACAACCTGGTCTGATTATACGTTTTATGTGAAATGTTCTGTATAGCTTTAAATTTTAAACGAACAAACAGTAAATTTATGATTGATTATCCTTCTCTAGCCAACGATAATAATATACCATTATTGCTGAAAGTTTAGATAAAGAGTAAATTTGTACTTTTCCTGAAAATAATAAGCTTTCAAAGATAATTAAATAAACTAGAGTGACGTTTTTACGTTCTAATGGAGATAAAGATTATGGGGTTAAATAATATTGGTTTGCCGGGTTTACTTTTGATAGCTGTAGTTGTTTTGGTATTATTTGGTAGAGGTAAAATTTCATCTTTAATGGGTGAGGTTGGTAAAGGGATTACAGCCTTTAAGAAAGGTGTTGACGATACTAGTAAAGGGTTGGACGCGTCTACTGCAGATAAAGAGTTGGACGCATCCACTGCAGATGTGAAAGATGTAACACCACCGGACGAAAAAGGCAAAATTTAATTTAGGGCTTATTCATGCCAAGCATCGGTTCGACAGAACTTTTACTTATTGCTCTTGTTGCATTGATTGTAGTGGGACCCAGAGATTTGCCCGGCATGTTTAAAACAGCGGGGAAGTATACCGCAAAAGTAAAAAAAATGGCTCGAGAATTTACTAAAGCAATGGAGGATGCAGCGGATGATGCCGGTGTCAAAGATATTTCAGCAAACCTTTCTCGTATAGCAGACCCCAAAAAAATGGGTCTCGATGCTGTAAAAAAGGCAACTGACTTTAGTAGTTATGCTAAAGGTTCTGAAACTCAAAAATTGGCAGATGACTTAAAGCAAAAGGCAGATAAGACGTTAGAAGATGTGGAGAATAGAAAAAAGAAAAGGGATGCTGTTCCCTCGATTTCGACAGCCAATGATGAGAGCTCATCAACCGAATCCTTTACCTCAGAAACTCAGACTAAATCTGATAGTAGTTTGGTGAGTGAAAAGAACCAGAACTCCGGTCAAGAAAAAGATGATTCATAATGAGCTCTGATACAGATGGAGAAAACATTGAATCTAGTAGTGCGCCTCTTCTTGAGCACCTGACAGAATTAAGAACTCGATTAATAAAGTCTGTTCTAGCCTTTATCGTAGGTATGATTATCTGCTTTACAGTTTGGAACCCAATATTTAATTTTCTAACTGTTCCGATTTGTGGACAGCTTTTAGAGAGAGGTCAGGATTGCGGATTGATCTTAATTAAGCTGCAAGAAGGTTTCTTCGTTGCAGTTAAAATTTCACTCTTGGGTGGCTTCATACTCACTTTCCCTTATATTGCTGGGCAATTATGGCGTTTTGTCGCTCCGGGTTTATACAAAAATGAAAAAAACGCCTTTTTACCTTTTATTATTGCTTCTCCGGCGATGTTTTTTCTTGGAGCAGCGTTCGCTTTTTATATTGTTATTCCGTTAGCTTTTGATTTCTTTTTAGGTTTTCAGCAAATAGGGTCCTCTGGAGATCTAGTGGAAGGAACAAATTCGGGGTTGGGTGACCCGGGAATTACGTTCCAAGGATCAGTTTCGGAATATTTAAATCTAACAATTAAATTTATTCTGGCTTTTGGACTCTGCTTTCAGTTACCAGTTTTACTTACACTAATGGGTAAGGCCGGATTGGTTTCAAGTGCAGGACTTGGAAGTGTACGAAAATATGCAATGGTCGCAATTTTGGTTTTAGCTGCGATTGTAACTCCACCGGATGTTATTACTCAGGTAATCTTGTTTGTGGTTGTTTATGGGCTCTACGAAATATCTATCCTCTTGGTAAAAAGAGTTGAGAAAAAGAGAGAGAAAAAACTTCGTGAGGAAGGCCTATGGTTTGAGGATGACGATGAGGTTGATTAGGATAGTTCAAAAAGTTTACTGTAATGACTGAAGATGTTCTACTTAGAATAGCTGAGGCACTAGAGAGGATTTCACCACCCCCGGATTTGTTCAACGACCTTGACGCTGTTGATGCCTTTCTTTGGCATGTTAGCCCCGATCGTTTGCAACAAGTTTCAACGGTTAGCTCTATAACACTGGACTTACTGTTAGGAATCGACCAAGCACGAGATACATTATTGAAAAATACTTATCAATTCGCCAACGGATTTTCTGCGAATAATACCCTCCTTTGGGGATCACGTGGAATGGGAAAATCGTCACTGGTAAAGGCAATTCATACTAGAGTTGTGTCTGAAGGTTTTGTAGTCAAGTTAGTCGAGATTCTTAGAGAAGATCTCCCTTCGATCGACCGCCTGTTAGGGAGGTTAAGAGATAGTAAGTATCGGTTCATACTTTTCTGTGATGATTTAAGTTTTTCTCACGATGACGAGCACTATAAATCTTTAAAGGCAGTATTAGATGGAGGTATAGTAGGACGACCAGATAATGTTATCTTTTATGCCACATCGAATCGTAGACATTTAATGCCGCGAGAAATGATTGAGAACGAACGAAGCGGCGCAATAAATTCATCTGAAACTGTTGATGAGAAAATCTCATTATCAGATCGCTTTGGACTCTGGCTTGGTTTTCATGCTTGTAGTCAGGATGAATACTTGCGCATAATTAGAAGTTATTGCGATCGGTATGGATTGATAGTCCCGGAAGACGTATTAATTTCTGAGGCTATAGAATGGCAACAAACTAGAGGTGCTAGATCTGGCAGAGTTGCCTGGCAGTATTTTACAGATTTAGCTGGAAGAGAAGGCATCAGTCTCTAAAGTATTTTTCTGGATCGACACTCTCTATACCTTCTCTTACTTCAAAGTGTAAAAAGGATGGCTTTGAGTTTGGAACAGTTGCAATTTTTTGTCCAGAAGTCACCAACTGTCCTTTTTCAACCAATATGTTGGCTATATTAGCGTAAATTGTTAATAAGTTACCTTGGTGTCTTATTATAATTATTGAGCGTTGATCTGTGTCCTTAGTAATGGCTACGACCTGACCTCCAGAAACTACCTTAACATCTGAACCGCTTACCGCAGCAATGTCTATCCCATCGTTTACGCCCTTTTCATATGGACGAAGTGTATTTCCTATAACGGGCCGGATAAATACTGGTTTTTGTACCTCTATTATAACAGGTTTTAGAGTTACAGCCTCTATTTTTGGTTTTTTGTTTGGAATTACTTCGTCAAGTTTTGTTCCAGACATTGAGTTAGTTTTAGCCTTTGTATCTTTAGAGAGGTTAATGGTTGAATCATTTTTTTCGGATTTCTTTTCGACTAATGACTTTTTGTCTTCACTTGAGTTTCGTAAATCAAAGTCAAAGCTGGATAATTTCTCTTTTATGCCTTCACATGAAGAAAGAAGTATAAAAACACTTAGCATACCAGATGTTCTTTTTAACTTACCCATATTAATCACTCGTATATCCATTCTACTTATTAATAGTATAACTTAACTTTAGGTTACATTATAGTATTAAGATTGGCCCAATCCCTCAAGTAATGGAACAAAGCGTACCGAAAAAAGTTCTTGGTAGTCGAATCCTGCACCAGTACGCCTTACCTTTATCAGTTTTTGAATTGTATCTGACTGTCCTACCGGGACTATCATTATACCGCCTTCTTTTAGCTGCGCCAATAAGGGTCCTGGTGGATCTTCTGCCGCTGCAGTGACCATTATCCGATCAAAAGGTGCTTGTTCTGGTAATCCAAAACTCCCATCTCCGGTAAAAACAGTAACGTTATTTAGGTTCAATAAGTTATACAAATTTTGGACAGATTTTGTTAACTGGACATGCCTGTCAATTGTATAGACCCTACGAGCAAGTAAGCTTAGAATTGCCGCTTGGTAACCTGAACCTGTACCAATCTCAAGAACTGTATCTCTCGGTTTAATATCAAGAGCTTGTGTCATTAATCCTACTATTGAGGGCTGACTAATTGTTTGAGAGCAAAGTATGGGTAGTGGCACGTCTTCGTAAGCACGATCAGAAAATATTCCCTTAACAAAATCTGCTCTATCAATTTTTTCCATTGCAGATAATACGCGAGAGTCCGTTATACCTTTCGATCTAAGCGAGTAGACAAATTGCATAATTTGTTCTGATTTTATCAACTCTTTATTTGTCATTATATGCTTATCTTTAAGTTTTCTATTAAATCATGGGCTGTTAGATCACATCTCATCGGGGTGATTGATATAAAACCATTAAGGTTAGCATGCACATCCGTGCCCTCCTCTGTGGGAATATCTTGAGGGCCACCTTTTATCCAGAGAAATGTTCTTCCGTTTGGTGCCACCACAGGTTCCAGTTTAAAGCGAGCATTATCGCCTCTTAAACCTTGAGCAACCACACTAATGCCTTTCACATCATCACTAGGTACTGGAGGGAAATTCACATTATAGAAGGTTTTATAACCATTTCCGTTCCAATGGCCTTTTTCGAAGAGATTTTTAATAACATTGTCAGCGTGTGTTAGAGATGCCTCAAAGGGATTCTCTAGGTTAGCATTCTTAGGGCCATAGAATTGCGATAGTGCTATGGAGGGAATGTTCTGGAGGGCACCTTCCATAGCTGCGCCAACGGTTCCAGAATATACGGTGTTTTCTGCGGAATTATTGCCCTTATTTACTCCTGAAAGGATCAAGTCTGGAGGGTTGTCCTTTAAAACATAGCATAGACCGGCAAGCACGCAATCTGCTGGGGAGCCTTGAACAGCAAATTTCTGCGGTCCCAGTTCTGTTATAAGTGACGGTTGGTTGTAGCTTATACAATGGCCGACACCGGATTGTTCGGTGGCCGGAGCTACTGTCCAGACCTCACCATTTTTTCCTGAAACTTTTTTTGCTATGGCCATTAGCACCTCAAGACCCGGGGCATTTATTCCATCATCATTTGTTATCAATATACGCATGTTTGGTCCTTAACAGTGGTTCTAAGATCAACTAAGTGAGGGTTTTTATTAATTTATTCAAACTCAGATTAGTTTTCCATCTTTAGTCAAAGTAGTTTTGTTCCGGAGATATTTCCGTAGTACTTTTGGAATTGAAACTGATCCATCTACTTGTTGGTAATTTTCCAAAATCGCAATTAATGAGCGACCAACAGCCAACCCTGAGCCATTAAGAGTATGAACGAACTCAGGTTTTCCTCCATCAGCTGGTTTGTATCGCGCATTCATTCGACGAGCTTGAAAATCTTCACAGACGGAAATTGAGCTAATTTCTCGATATTTATTTTGACCAGGGAGCCAAACCTCTATGTCATGGGTTTTGTTTGCAGTAAAACCTACGTCGCCGGCGCATAAAACCATTGTTCTATATGGAAGTTCGAGAGCTTCTAAGATTTCTTCAGCACACTTTGTCATCCGATCGTGCTCGGCTTGGGATTTTTGGGGATGGGTTATAGAGACCATTTCTACTTTTTCGAATTGGTGTTGACGCAGCATTCCCGCCGTGTCCCTTCCTGCGGAGCCGGCCTCTGAACGAAAACACTGGGAAAGAGCACAGTATCTAAGAGGCAAAGAGTTCTCTTCTACCGTCAGCCCATTAACTAAATTTGTTAAGGTCACTTCAGAAGTGGGAATCAGCCACTGGCCTCCAGCAGTCTGATAACTGTCTTCACCAAACTTTGGTAGTTGACCTGTTCCATACATCATGTCCTCGTTAACTATCACGGGTGTCCAGGTTTCAATTAATCCATTTATAGTGACGTGTTGATCTAGCATAAACTGACCAAGAGCGCGGTTTAATTGAGCTACGCCCCCCTTTAAAACTACAAAACGAGATCCGGATAACCGAGCAGCTACTTCAAAATCCATACCATATTTACTGGCTTGAAGTTGGTAATGTTCCTTTGGCTTAAAAGAAAAATCTCGAGGTGTTCCCCACCGTTTGATTTCTATGTTTTCTAAATCACTGAAGCCATCTGGTACTGAATCAAATAACATTTGTGGAAGGCTCATTAATATTGTGTTTAGTTTTTTATCTTCTTCTTTTGCTTCTGAAGTTAATTTACTGGCCTGGTCCTTTTTTAGACTAACCAGTTCTCTTAGCTTTTCAGCTTCTGACTCCTTGCCGGATGTTTTCAGAACCCCGATTTCCTTTGCTAATCGGTTTTGTTCAGCTCTTGTTTCTTCAGCGGTATTTATTTTAGCCCGTCTATCGCTGTCTATCTTTAGAATTTGTTCGGCTTGCGGTTGCATACCTCGGCGGATTAGAGTTGCGTCAAATTTTAAAGGGTTTTCTCTTATTATGCGGATATCATGCATATTCTTATCTCCAACGTAGAAAATTTATAATCAAACTATTATATGCCCCAAAAGAAAGTGGTTTTGAACCATGAAATTCATTGCTTAGCCATCTTGCGATTTTAGGTTTGCGGCGATAGTGTCCAACTCAATAAATAAAAGCTTAGAGCAGTAAACTTAAAGGATATATAATGTCTCAAATTCAGCAGTTCATCCCCCTTATTCTAATTTTTGCAATAATGTACTTTCTTTTAATAAGACCACAGCAGAAAAAAGCTAAAGAGCATGCAAATATGGTAGCTAATGTGCGTCGTGGAGATCAAATAGTTACACAAGGTGGGATAATCGGAAAAGTAGCTAAAGTCAAAGAAGACGGAGAGATAGAAGTTGAAATAGCTGATGGTGTAAAAGTTAGGGTCATAAAGTCTACTGTTGCTACTGTTACAAGTAAAACAGAACCAGCAAAGTAAACTCCTATGCTTCAGATGTCAGCAATTAAGCGGGTCTTAATCCTTCTTACCGTTATTATAGGGGTGGTTTTCGCCGCGCCAAATATTTTTTATAAAAATGTTGAGAGTTACAACGACTCTTTTGAGGCGTCACTTCCATCAAATAGCAATGGAAAAACGGTACAAAATTCTTTTTGGTGGCCAAGGTTTCTTCCGTCCGGTTTGGTAAATTTGGGGTTGGATCTGCGTGGTGGTGCGCATTTGCTTGCTGAGGTCAATGTCGAAGAGGTGTATGATGATAGAATGGACGCCCTCTGGCCGGATGCTAGAGCTGCTTTAAGGGCTGAAAGAGATAAAGTGGGTACTATAAGAAGAGTGGTAACGTCACTTGGACAGCTGCGAATTAAGATTTCCAATAAAGATGCGCTAGAGTTGGCTGAAAATATAATTCTCGGCTTATCTCAGCCAGTTTCTTCTATGAATTTACCTGGGTCTCGAGATCTAACTGTTTCGTCTGATAATGACGAATTAATTGTGGAATTTAGTGAGCCTGAGAAACTTGCAATGAACGATCGAACAATGAAGCAGTCTTTAGAGATAATTCGTCGGCGTGTAGATGAAGTTGGAACTAGAGAGCCTACGATACAACGGCAGGGTGAACGTCGAATTCTTATTCAAGTCCCGGGAATTGGTTCAGCAGATGAATTAAAAAGTCTTATTGGGACAACTGCAAGATTAACCTTTCAGGAGGTTGTTAGAAGGGCTTCAAGTTCTAACGAAGCTCCAGGTTCGGGTAATGTCTTGTACCCATCATATGATAAAAGTGACGGTAGAGAGTTTTATGTTTTGAAGAAGGTCGCTGTTGTTGCTGGTGAAGATCTGATTGATGCTCAGCCAGGATTTGATCAGAACGGTTCGCCATCAGTAAACTTTAGGTTTAATCCTACAGGAGCAAAAAAATTCGGTATTTTCACCTCCAATAATGTAGGTTCCCCTTTTGCTATAGTCTTAGATAGTGAGGTAATTAGTGCCCCAGTAATTCGAGATGCTATAATGGGTGGATCTGGTCAAATTAGTGGGAATTTTTCTATGGAAGAATCCACGGAACTTTCAGTTCTTTTAAGAGCTGGTGCTCTGCCAGCTGGGATGACTTTTCTTGAGGAAAGAACAATTGGGCCGGAGTTAGGGCAAGATAGTATAGATGCGGGAAAGATCGCATGTATTGTCGGGTTTCTTTTAATTTTAGTTTTCATGTTTCTGAGTTATGGGCTCTTTGGTATTTTTGCAAATATTGCTTTAATAATTAACGTTGTTTTAATTTTTGCTCTTTTGAGTATAGTCGGGGCGACTTTAACTCTTCCTGGTATAGCAGGAATTGTCCTAACAATTGGGATGGCTGTTGATGCTAACGTTCTAGTTTTTGAAAGGATTAGAGAAGAACTTAAGACTTCTAAAGGTCCTGCACGAGCAATTGAATTAGGATATGAAAAGGCATTAAGCGCTATTCTTGATGCTAATATTACGACTTTTATAACGGCGGTAATTTTATTCTTAATTGGTTCTGGGCCAATACGCGGCTTTTCAATTACCTTAGGTCTTGGAATTTTAACATCAGTTTTTAGTGCAATTTATGTTACTCGTCTAATCATAATTATGTGGTTTGAGAGAGCCCGTCCCAAGAAGATAGAGGTATGAGATGAGACTTAAATTAGTTAGATCTGAGACGAATTTTAATTTCTTTAAGAAGTGGAAGCTTTGGATAACTATTTCATTAGTTTTAATTTTTTTCAGTGGAGTTTCTCTAGTAGTTATGGGGTTAAATTATGGCATAGATTTCCGTGGCGGAACCACAATTAGGACTGAGTCTTCTTTAGACGTAGATGTATCTCGTTATAGGAAAGTTTTGGAGCCTCTGGGTCTTGGGGATATATCAATCTCTGAAGTGTTTGATCCAACCTTCAGAGATGACCAGAATGTTACACAGGTAAGAATTGAGGCACAAGATGGGGATCAAAGTATAACTGTTCAGGCTGTATTAAGTGTTAGAGAGGCGTTGTCTTTGATAGACCCGAATATTAAATTCCCACTTGTAGAGAGTGTTGGTCCTAAGGTCTCAGGAGAGTTAGTGACTGTTGCTATTTGGGCAATTTTTGCGGCAATTGGAGCTGTTTTATTTTATATATGGCTTCGCTTTGAGTGGCAGTTTGCTCTCGGAGCTGTAGCTGCTCTGGTTCATGATATTTTTTTAACGATGGGAATTTTCTCAACTATTCAAATTAAATTTGACTTAGCAATAATCGCTGCCCTTCTTACTATTGTAGGCTATTCTCTTAACGATACGGTTGTAGTGTTTGATAGGGTTAGGGAGAATTTACGCAAGTATAAGAAAAAACCACTCGATGAAGTTTTAAATCTTTCTATTAATGAAACTTTGTCACGGACACTTATGACCTCCGTCACTACACTTTTAGCTCTAACCTCTCTATATGTTTTGGGAGGGGATGTAATTCGAGGTTTTGTCTTCGCAATGATTTGGGGCGTGCTTGTGGGAACATATAGTTCTGTTTTTATAGCTGGTACAATCCTACTATACTTAGGAGTTAAGCGAGACTGGTCTAAACGGTTGGCAAACTCTGGAAATCAATTTGGTGATATAGAGGCTTGATAGATGGAATATTCAGTATTTTTCTTGATGGTAGAGTATTTTACCTTTTAATCGCAGCATCATTAGCCGGGGTAGTCAGAGGATTCTCTGGATTCGGGAGCGCAATGATTTTTATACCAATTGCTGGACAAGTTCTCAGACCAGTTGAGGTAATAATCGTTTTGACTATAATGGATTTGATTGGACCTCTCCCGAATATCCCAAAAGCAATTCGAGATAGTCGCCTTAGAGAAGTCTTTCTTTTAGTATTTGGTGGTGCTTTGACACTCCCCGTTGGAGTGTTTCTGCTTACATTGATGTCCGTCAACAGTTTTAAATTAATTGCCTCAACTTTTACTTTAATTCTATTATGTTTATTAGTGCTTGGAGTTAGATATAGAAAGCACTTGAATAAATATCTTATTTTTTTTACAGGTGCGTTGGGTGGTTTGTTTGGTGGAGCTGTTGGAATTCCTGGACCGCCAGTCATTATGTTATACATGGCTTCAGAGCTCCCTCCGCGAGTTATAAGAGCGAATAATATGATATATCTTTTTTTAATAGATATATTATTAGTTTTTATTTTTATGATAAACGGGATGTTGATTTTAAATTTGGTTGTGTTAGGGCTTCTCGTATCCGTTCCTTATTTAATTGCAAATACCTTTGGTGGATTGTTATTTCGACCTAACTTAGAAAAATTTTATAGAATAATTGCGTATGTTATAATATTTTGTTCAGCTCTCTTAGGGCTCCCTTTTTTCTAAGCTAGGTTTAAGTTAAAGTTGATTTGGTTTGATACTAAACAAAATTTCTTGATTGCCCCAAAGCCTTTTACCTATGTTCTGTTGAATTTAGGAAGTTTTTAGAATAAAATTTTTATCAAAGTAGCACTTATTCCTTTATGTTTAACAATTCACCAGTGCCCAATATTTTCCATGCTGATCCAGGGCTCAGAGGGTTGTAATGGTTCGTTCATTTGAAGCAATTCGATAGAGATATTGTC
>Ga0114993_10003632_pt1 | contig 15890 bp, 16 predicted proteins | sample ArcticOcean_MG_C_FD_87042 | JGI IMG/M metagenome (GOLD analysis project Ga0114993, IMG submission 87042) | Marine microbial communities from western Arctic Ocean - ArcticOcean_MG_CB2_150 | ecosystem: Environmental > Aquatic > Marine > Oceanic | place: Arctic Ocean: Canada Basin | collected...
CATTGGTCGATCATTGATTTTTACGACATCAGCGGTAAAGTCGAAGTTACCTTTCAGGAAGGCAGACCCTACTCCGTATGCATCGACTGGGACTTGCTCATCTTCAAACCGAGAGATTTTGTTAGCATCGAAACCTCCAGATGCAACGATGAGAACATTATTAAATCCTTCGTCATCGAGCGCTGCCCGGACGTTACGGACAAGTTCCGGAGTGACTCCGTATTGTGCATGGACATTTGATTTATTTGTTAAGGAAGCATCTATCATGCCTTCCGACGTATCTAGTCGCACAGCCCAAAGATTTTCTCCAAGTGCTTTTGCAACTTGAACAGAGGTTTGTACACAATTGTTTTCAAAGTCTACTAGCGCCACTAGTGGAGTGTCGGGAAAGGTTTCAGAAAAACGTTGTGTAGCATCAATTGTACTACCATTACATGCAGCGATTAAGCAGTGAGGAATCGTACCGCCGCCTTTCATGCCCCACCATTCGCCTTGCGCATCTGTTGAAACGCTTTCTGCACCGCCAACGGACGCAGCATATCCGTCACCACCCTGAACTGCCCAATGATCAAAGCGTGCAGGAAAAAAGAATACTGGTTTTCCGTTGGCAGTCTTAGCTACGGTAGACACATTTGTTGCAATCCGAGTTCTTCTGGCTAAGACGCCTAAGTATAGGGTTTCCAGATGCACGAATTCGGAGAGGGGTCCTTCAATCATGAGAACAGTATCCCAAGGATTAACTGTTTCTCCATCCCTCAAAGAGCTCACACTGAGCGCATCCAAGCTGCTGACCCATTGTAGGTCCAACTCCTGGCTGATCTCTTGTTTGTCATGTAAAGCTTTGCTGAGGAGATCATGGTTAGCTCGATACAGTGAGCGAATCATCCTTTTTGATTCCATAAGATGATCAAATAATTTGAACGCTTTTTCCGAGTCTCGATAGTGACCCGCTCCCAGAATCACTATAGCGAGTGTCTCTTCGATACCACAGATAATTGCGATATTTTTCTGAAAAACTTGCATCGTAGCGATATCTCTAACTTTGTGTTTCTCTAAAGTTTGTTTTGCACGCCAGAAGTACACATCACTTCTGTATCCGCGCCGAATCTCATGTACAGGAATGTCAAATGTTTCTATAGGTATCTCAATGGGCAAACGGTTGGTAGATCGGTAGTCCATGTTAGCTAGTACTTTCGCGGGGCGCATTTAGGAGGCAGTTGTTATTTATCCAGGTAGCGCCCTTTTGATTAGAAAGACTACCACATGGTAGATGTACGTTATTCAAATAAGTGCAAGTCGCCCCATGCAGCTTCATTAGAGGTTAGAATAACTACTGGTTATATTGAAAGGCACTTAGCGGCGCAAACACTCGATAAAAGTTTATAGGCTACTATTGTAGCTTAGTGACCGTTCGAATTATTTATGATGAAAAAAAATCGCCCCAAGAAGATAGTTTTACACCAGAAATCTCGAGTTGTCGAAATAGAATTTGACGAAGACCAGAAGTTTGAACTGCCATGTGAGTATCTTAGAGTATATTCTCCATCAGCAGAGGTGCGAGGGCATGGCCCCGGACAGGAAGTTTTGCAATACGGAAAAGAGAGTGTTGGTATAGAACGTATTGAACCGCAAGGATTTTATGCGGTCCGATTATGTTTTGATGATGGCCACAATACTGGCATCTACTCGTGGGACACGCTTTATGAGCTCGGCGCTAACTATGAGACGTTGTGGAAGGATTACCTATCTCGTCTTGAAGATGCTGGACACAAAAGAAATTCCTCGAAAGGAGATATACCAGTAGTAATTCGGGGACCGGAATCGAAAGGCGTCCAATAGTGAGGTGATTTGTCGGGACAGTGGATGAAAGAAAGGACTATATAGTTTCGGGTTGCTGCGTTTTGATCACAACATTTTCATCTAAGAAAAACAAAGTCTTTAGCCTAAGCGGTTACTTATCTTGTCGGTAGCATGTGATTGCTTGCGAGGAGTATACCTGTAAAGACGGAGAACAGTTTACTTCGGATGAGTTGTCGAAGAGACACTTGGTTGAAAGGTTTCTTCTCAGCCTGAAATTTAAAGGTTAGTAATGAAAAAATAAATGTCTTACAGAACTAAGACTGGACCAGCATTCTTTTGAGGTACTATAATTTTTTGAAATCCGCACCCACGTACTAATACTTTTCGAGCCAAGATGGTGGTTCTCCACGTACTGAGAGAACGATAATATCTGATTGAGATAAAAGAATGGTCGACAGCACTATTGGGTAAGTGGTTGACGATTGGCGGCTACCGATAAGCAGTTTGCATGATTATTTTCTTGTTGTTGCTTGCAAGCCTATTGCTGTTAGTGATATTAGATTCTTTCCGCTTTAATATGGTCGCTAGTCGGAGCTCTCACCTTGATTTTTTCTGTCGTTCTCGTTTTTTTCGGGTTGTCCATTTTCACATTGATCAGGTCGTTCTGCTCGATTGAGACCAAAGACAAAGATCGAGCCGAAAATTAGGATCAATAAGGCGATGACTATAATAACAATGACAGCAATGCCAGACATAGGAATTGACGATAGGCTAGATACGGTAAAATTGCAATGTTCTGTTTTGCCCCTACTTATCAGACTATGATTGAAGATCCCTTGATCAATGCATAGAGTTGTTGTTCCCAAGCGCTTAGTCCCTAATCTTGCCGCCCTCTTGTCCTATTTTCGCATTGTGACTATTCCTTAAAGACATAGCCATTTCTCGGATGTGCAGAAAAGCGATAGCTTCGAGATCAGGTTGGTTTTGATCTGTGTTCCACCGGGGATCTCTCATTAGACTTTCTCCCGAACGTAATCCCCAGATGCTTTCCATTGCAAATTGTTCAATTACTAGATATGGTAATTTAAGTGGGGGATGGATAGCTCCATTTTCTAGACGCCAAAGGCCTACCAGGCGTGCTGTTTTAAAAGCCTCATGAGGCGCTGAGCGAAAGACCCCTCTATTTATGCATGGCCCTGAGTAATTAGATGCCATTGTGCTTGGACAGTCGGCCATGACATTTGAAAATCCTAGAAGCATTGCGGCCACTAAGAAAGTTGTCTGCCAAGGTCTTCGAGCATATCTCATGGTGTAGTGAGAATTTGTGAAATGTACTTCCTCTTAACCATGCACTTTTATAAATGGTTTTAGGGTGGTAGTTCGAGGGGTTTGTTGTGGTATCTAAAAAGGATTTCGCAGTATGGATCAATACTGCAGGAGAGTCTCTTATGGTCGCTTGTTTCTCGGACAGTTGTTTCTAACAGTTCAATGGTTCAATAAACTTTTTAATTCAACCCGTTGGACTATACGTTCGAGCGCTAGTGATGACTGCTGAGCCAAGAAAGAAGTTTACGTAAGAAGTAGAGATGGAATTGAGAAACGCTTTGGATCAATACGTCGTATTTATTTTTTAGAATAGAAGTTAATCGCAGAGAGGTTGGAAAAAGTTGCCGTGTGTTTTGATTCTTTTTATTTATTATCTATAGGTTGTTGTTGAATTAGCGTCAGATAAACCTGAAGCCTTAGTTTTAAGTAAGGGCGAGAATAGAAAGAGTCTTTGTGTTGGTATTGATGGTATGGAGATGTAACTTTCCGGTAACCAAACAGGTATACTGCTGTGCTTAGCGTTGGAACATTTCTTTGTCGAGGTGAGACACTGCTTGCTTTTTTCATATCGTCATCTTAGAAGAGTTCAAGTCAGCTATGTAATTTTTATCGTGCTCTCGTTAGGCCGCGCTTAATCATTATGAGCCCAGAGAATTGGATAAAAGGTTAAACTGGCCCCCAGGTTTCGTGCTATGCAGAAATTGGAGAGGAGGCGATGCACGCTAATTGTATTTTTACCGAATGTGTTCTAGGCATGATTGATCAGGAAATCGGTGTATTAAAAAATTCTCTGACTATTATAAAATTTGCTCTTAATTTACATTCTGACGGCAATGGCATACTGCTTATACCCTGATGCGGGATAATTGATTTACGTTGTATTATCGTGTCTCATCAATCATTTCACGGGTCATGAGGTCTTGATAATTTGTTTCTCGTCTCTGGAGGGTTAATACTAATGCGCCAAGATAGTTTACTTCGAAAGTTTTCTATACGGACATAACATGACCGACATAGATAAGCGTTTAGAAGAGCTTTCAATCCGACTGCCAACGCCACCAGCGCCTCTTGGTAATTATGTGGGGGCAGTTACAACAGGAAATTTGGTTTACATGTCCGGACATGGCGCTCCGAAGCCGGATGGATCGTATGTTGTTGGCAGGGTTCCGCATGAATGTTCCGAAGAAGCAGCCTACGAGGCAGCGCGCTTGGTAGGCATCAATATGTTAGCTACATTGAGAGCTCACATCGGTGATCTGAATCGTGTTCAGCAGATTGTTAAGGTATTGGGAATGGTGAATTCGGAGTCCAATTTTGTTAACCATCCAAATGTAATTAATGGATTTTCTGATCTCATGGTCGAAGTATTTGGGGAAGCCGGTAAGGCGGCTCGGTCTGCAGTCGGCATGGGGTCACTTCCAATGAACATCCCTGTCGAAGTTGAGATGATTGTCGAAATCAAGAATTCACAATATTTTAAGGAAATGGGGATAAGTGATAGAACATAACTGAGAAGATTAACGTTATCAATGTGAGAAGCACCACTTTATATTCCGATATCTTATGATTGAATGTTAGAGGGAGACTAAGAGAAGTTAGTATCGGAATGTTAGATTTTTTAAACTGTTTTTTGACACGAAATTTTTTTAGGTCACTAGATATCGGATAGAAACATGGAACCTACAGTTTTTCCTTTTAGCAATAGTTATGCGGATTTACCAGAACGGTTTTTCGCATGCTTACCACCTTCACCTGTAAAACGACCGACGCTAATTCGTGTTAACGAACAGTTGGCAGAGCAGCTTGGTTTGGATCCAATGAGTCTGCGGCATTCAAGTGGTATAGAGGTTTTATCTGGTAACCGAGTACCAGATGGCGCAAAGCCACTTGCGATGGTTTATGCGGGCTTCCAGTTTGGTGGGTGGGTTCCTCAACTCGGTGATGGCCGCGCTATTCTTCTCGGTGAGATAGTTGATCGTGTTGGTGTACGACGTGATATTCAATTGAAGGGCGCCGGACCAACTCCTTTTTCAAGAATGGGAGACGGTCGGGCGGGACTTGGACCAGTGCTTAGAGAGTATATAGTTAGTGAAGCAATGGCAGCACTCGGAGTGCCTACGACACGGTCGCTAGCTGCTGTGCTCACCGGTGAAGAGATTAGGCGGGAAACTCTTTTGCCTGGTGCTGTATTAACACGTGTGGCAGCTAGTCATGTGAGAATCGGTACGTTCCAGTACTTTGCTGCCCGTCACGATGTAGAAGCGTTGGAATTGTTGGCCGATTACGTCATCAAACGGCACTTCCCAAGTGCTGCGTCTGCGGAGGAACCATATTTAGCTTTTCTACGCGCCGTAATTGATCGTCAGGCATTTTTAATTGCAAATTGGCAACTTCTTGGATTTATACACGGGGTTATGAATACTGACAATATGTCGATCTCTGGAGAGACAATCGACTATGGTCCCTGTGCTTTTATGGATGTGTTCCACCCAGAGACAGTTTATAGCTCAATTGATCGGATGGGACGTTATGCTTACTGTAATCAACCATCGGTCGCTCACTGGAATTTGGCTGGATTGGGACAGACATTGCTTCCATTGGTAATCGGCAATAATGATGACGCGGTTGCCAAGGTGACCGAGATCGTAAATACCTTTCCAAAACGATTTCAGGATTACTATGTTTCTCGATTGTGTCGCAAGCTGGGACTTATAAAGATTGCAGAGGGCGATGACGAGCTCGCACAGAATTTGTTGTCCTGCATGATCAAAGGACGAGCAGATTTCACGCTAACATTCCGACGGTTATGTGATCTTAAAAAGGCTCCCACAGATGTTGATGACTCGTTGCGTAAACTGTTTGATGATGGTTCGGGTCTCGACCAGTGGCTTCTAGATTGGCGACAGAGATTATCCGTCGAGCAACGACCTGATTTGGATAGGAGTGTTGATATGTGTTGTGTTAATCCAGCATTTATTCCACGCAATCATTTGGTAGAAAGGGTCATCCGTTCCGCCGAAGACCATGAAGATGTCAGCTTATTTCACGAATTAATGGAGGTATTGGCTGCGCCTTATGAAGATCAACCAGGTCGAGAATTATATTCTAATCCACCAAAATTCAATGAGATTGTTAAGCAGACGTTTTGCGGAACTTAAATATCTTATATTGTTTAAGAACAATCTTGATCTCAAGAGTTCTGGGACACATTGCGAAGATCCTGCAAAAATTGAGCTTGAGGAGAAGAGGTTAGAAAATAAAGGAAAGCAAAGTTATCTATATGGTTGGTCTGCCTGCGAGATCTTATGATGGATCGATACTCAAATTAATCAACCCATACTCGCCTTACTCGCTCCAGGCTGTTTTGGAGTTAGTATACTGTTCAAAATTAGTTGCAATGTCGTGATGAGTGTCACGAGATTGACGATGTTTCTTTTTCGGTAGAAAAGGGAGCAGTTGCCATTGTGAGTGAATCAGGTAGTGGGCAAACTATACTTGCTAGATGCTTCACTCGATTAATTGAACCCGACTCAGGGAACAGTGAGTTTTTCAGGACAAAGAATTGGCACAGCTTCAGATTCCGAATACTCGGCAGCCAAATTCAAATGGTGTTTCAGGATCCTTATACGTCCTTGAATCCAAGAATGATAATCGGCGCTGCAATAATTGAAACTGGCAGAGTGCTTGGGACTTTGGTGAGCGCGAAAGAGAGATATTTTGTTGGCGCTCTCCTAGAATTGGTTGGTCTTGCACGATCCTTTTCGTCCCAGCCCTCAGCCTTAGTGGCGGACAAAGACAACGTGCTGCTATTGTCCGTGCGTTTGCTGTGAGGGTAAGCGTTATAATTGCGAATGAAGCAGTTAGTGCTCTTGATGTCTCTATTCAAGGTCAAATCCTGAATCTATTCCGGGAGTTGAGAAAAAATCTCGGATTGACAATGATTTTTATCGCCCACTAACTCTTGGTGATTCCACATGTTACCGATGTCGTGGCGGCTAATGTACTTAGGAAAAATTGTCGAACACGGGTAACCAGAAATGTTTTCTCCTCTCCTAAACATCCACATACAGAAGTTCTTATGGCAGCGCATCGAGATCCGGATCCAAGACGAACCGTTAGGCCTTAAATGCAAGGTGATATATCTTCCCCGTTAGCTATACCAAAAGGCTGGCGTTTTGTTTCGCGGCGCCGTAAGGCAGAAACGGTTTGGCCCGAATTGGACCGCGAGCTTCTTGTTCGTGATGGAAGTCATTCGGTCGTAACCCATTTTTAGGCATTAAAATACGATTGTCTACAAACCGAATCATATAAGCAATGAGAAACTATTATGTCAAAAAAAGAAAATCGAATTAAGAGTAATATGGAGGGCGTTGCAAACCTGTCTTCGCTAGTCTCGCTTAACGGTAAGTGTGCGATAGTCACTGGTGCTGCGCAAGGATTTGGTGCAGCAATCGCTATGCGATTAGCAGAAGCTGGAGCTAGAGTGGTTGTAGCAGATCTTAATGAAGATGGTGCGAACAAAAAAGCTGAGGAGATCAATGAACTGGGTTATGAAGCTGTCGCAAAGACTGTTGATATTTTTGATGCGAAACTTGTCAAGGATTTGGTGTGTGAGGCTGCAATGGAAAATAGCCGAGTTGATATTTTAGTTAACAACGCCGGAATATTTTCAAATCATTATTTTGAGAGCATGCCAGTGGAGGAATTTCAAAGGACATTGAATGTGAATGTTGTGGGTACATTTAACTGTACGCAAGCTGTAGTTCAAGAGATGAAAAAGGATGGTAATGGCGGCTCGATTGTAAATATTGCATCTGTTGACGCGTTTAAACCATCTGCAGAAGGACTAGCACACTATACAACCACTAAACATGCGATTGCGGGGTTAACTCGATCATTGGCAATGGAGTTGGGTGCCTCCAATATACGTGTAAATGCTGTATGTCCGGGTGCCGCTATGACGGAAGGGGCAATTGCCTTAGTGACGGCGGGTGCGCCAGAAGGCATTGATGTCGAAGCGCAATGGAATGGCATTGTTGAAAAAACTCCTTTAAAACGATTATGTCAACCAGATGACGTTGCGAAAGCAACTCTGTTTTTGACATCTGAGATGGCGTCGTTTATTACTGGAGCTTTTCTTGTGGTGGATGGCGGAATACTAGTGCAGCCGTTGGAAGGTTATGTGCCACCTTCCGACGGAGTGTGACCATTGTCCATAGCTCGCTCCTATGTGCTGCAGTGACGAGATCATCTCTCGTGATGAGGCGCTGATAACATCCACTACGAAGAAGTAGAGGTTGCATTCTTTTTCAGTCGCCCAAGCAAAGGGTGTGTAGCTGTGGGATTTCGATGGAAATAAATATTTAGATGGCTTTGCCACGCTGAGACGTGGCAAAGCTGCTAAGTTTCAAATAAGAACGGTTCTAGTGCTCAACGATCAGGTTTTCTGCGATTGAAGTGATCTTTTCAACGGAAGGGATATATGCCGCTTCCAAAGGCGGGCTAAGAGGGACCGGAGTGTGCGGAGACGTGATTCTTTTAATGGGGGCTTTTAGTGCATCATAAACTGCCTCCGACACTCTTGCCGAGATGTCAGTTGCGATGCTGCATCGAGGCGGGCTTTCGTCTACGATCAATAGGCGGCCCGTTTTACGGACTGAATTAAAGATTGCCTCGTCGTCGATTGGGGACAGTGTTCTCGGATCAATTACCTCTGCTTTTATACCTATCTCTTCAAGTCTTGTAGCTGCTTCAAGTGCTTTTTGCACCATCATAGAAATCCCCACGATGGTGATATCTTGACCTTCTCGAACGACCTTCGCTTTCCCAAGGGGTATTTGGTATCTAGATGTGGGAACCGCCTCTTTCATGCCATAAAGTCCCATATGCTCAAAGAAAAGTACCGGATTATCGTCAGCGATGGATGCGGCAAGGAGCCCCTTAGCATCACTCGGGCACGACGGTACAACTACCTTCAGACCCGGGATATGGGTGAAAATCGAATATAGGGTATCTGAATGCTGGCCTGCAGCCCCAAGACCCGCACCCATGGCCATTCGAAGGACTACCGGTATTCTTGCTTGTCCGCCAAACATATAGCGCATTTTTGCAGCTTGATTGAGAATTTGATCGAATGCTAGTGGAGTAAAACTAGACCACATCATGTCTACTATGGGGCGAAGGCCCGCGGCAGCTGCACCTATCGCTACTCCCGCAATTGCAGCTTCTGAAATCGGTGTATCTCTAACCCGTTGAGGCCCGAACGATTCAAGCAGCCCTTTTGTGACACCGAAAGACCCTCCCATAGCTCCTTCATTCTTGCCGCCGAGCCCTGCTCCACCTGCGATGTCCTCACCGATAATAATCACAGATTGATCTCTATCCATTGCTTCATGGATTGTTTCATTTATTGCTGCAGCACCGCTTAGCAGTCGATCTGGTTTATTGTTCATGCGGCGTAGACCTCGGATTCTACCGTAGCGCCATCCGGGAGAGGGCTGGTCTTTGCGAAGTCTACAGCGTCAGTTAGTTCGTTATCTATTTGCTGTCGAAAGTGAACGAGATCTCTTTCTTTAGTGATTTTTTTTGCAGCAAGCAGAGATTCCAAAGGCGGGATTGGATCTTTTGTTTTGGCTTCGGTCTTGAGCTCTCTCGGGCGGTAACCTTCTGGATCTCCGAGGTAGTGACCCATCATTCGACCAATCTTCGCTTCAATTAGCGTGGGCCCCTGTTTATCTCTTGCCCGTCGAATGGCTTGTTCCGCTATTTCATACACAGCAATTGTATCGGATGCATCAACTGTCACACCGGGAAATCCATACGCGTCTGCTCGATCGGATATATTGGGCACGCTGGTGGAATAAGATACGGGGGTAGATTCCGCCCAGCCATTATTTTCGCAGACAAAGATTAACGGTAGTTTCCAGATTGCTGCTAGATTCATCGTTTCATGGAGTATTCCCTGATTACAGGCCCCATCACCGAAAAAAGTGATAGAAACCCTGTCTGTGCCGCGTGTCTGATTTGCTAATGCCCCACCGGCTGCTAAGGCAATTCCACCGCCTACAATGGCGTTGGCACCTAGCATTCCACGCGCAAAATCAGCAATGTGCATTGATCCACCTCGACCCTTACAAAGCCCTGTTTCTCGGCCATACAGTTCCGCGAGCATGTCTTTGAAAGAGCATCCTTTTGCAATACAGTGACCATGGCCACGATGGGTGCTAGAAATGTAGTCATCATCATCGAGATGGATACAAACGCCGGCTGCTACAGCTTCCGCACCAACATAGCTATGAACGAAACCAGGCATGTCTCCTTTTCGAAATTCACGTGTGACGCGCTCTTCAAACATTCGAATCCTGAGCATGGTTTGATATAGTTTTAACAGCTCTTTATCTGTGATCATGCTCATTTTTCCTTCAGTAGTTGTTGATATTCTTCTTCGGTTTCGGCGATCAGGCCGATTACAGTACCAATAGGTAAAGGAGCGTCTTCAGAAGGTGATAACAAGTGATGCAACCAACCTTTTTCATCGGATTCAATGTCCATCGCCGCTTTTTCGATTTCCATCTGAAATAGCGGATTCCCTTCTTCAATTTTTTCGCCTTCCCCTGCAATCCATTCGAGCAGATAGCAGTCTTCCATGTTAAGGCCAGTTTTGGGGATGATTAGTTCGTGTATCGCCATTCAGAATTTCCCTAAGTTATTAGAACAGATAATAATATGTTACTGGTGAGGCATCCAAGTAAACTTGGTTATCGAATAAGCGTATATAGCACTCAAGCTAAGGCCGGGTTAATGGTTTTCGAGTGTACAGATGCGCCTTTTCGAAGCCGTGTCGGGTGCGTTGTTTATCTATAGGGCGCCACGGAGAAATTTTTTCCCCACCCTGTACGATAACTTTTATATTTGAAGGTTCATGGAGGACTTCGATATTTTTGTGGGGTTCTCCTTCGACCACCAGTAGATCTGCGTACTTCCCCGGAGTCAGTGTTCCAATTTTATTTCGATAATTAGGAAGTGTGAAAGAAGAATTTTTTGTCATACAAAGAATGGCTTCAATTGGTTCAAGGCCGAGATGCTCAACAAAGAGTCCCATTTCTCGGGTGTGCCATTCACCATATGGAGTGTAAGAAAATCCGGTTTCTGAACCGCAGATTAACGTCCCTCCAGCTTTGTGGAATTTCGATAGTATTCGAATCGCAGAGTCACGTTCCTCTTCGGCATGTCGTCGAACATGAGCTGGAAGATCAGCGATACCAACATCATCTGCCTCGAGCATATTGACCAGAAGAGTCATCGCCGGGCAAATCGGAATCTGTTTTTCAAGAACCATGTCAAGAGTTTCTTCATCCATATAAGAGGCGTGCATAATCCAATCTACACCGGCTTTTGCAGCGTATCGAACAGACTGTCGAGACCTTGCATGAATAGTGATAGGGCGGGTCAATCGATGTGCTTCGTCTGTTGCAAGCTCGACCTCTTCGAATCGGAACGCCGCGTATTCGTCAGATGACAACCCTGAGCCTGCCAGCTTGATGAGATTGACGCCCGCTTTCACTTGGTCGCGTATTTCTTGGAGGATCTCAGCATCACTTGTTACTTTTACACCCATAGAGGAGGGGGGCACACCAATCCACGACGGGAAATTGTCTCCGATACCTTGCTGGCTGGTAATTTGTCTTCCCGCCGCAGCCATACGTGGGCCTTGAATCAGCCCTGCATCGCGTGCATCTCGGACTGCCACACCGAGCTGATTGGGGCCGCCAGGATCACAAGACGAAGTTACGCCTCGGAGAAGCACTTTTTCTGCATCAACAGCGGCTCGAATCGCTCTGTACTCAGCAGGCGTGTATATTGACAGTTCTTCTTCCGACTGGCATTCCCCAAAACTGATGTGCATGTGTGCATCCACAAGTCCAGGCATTACGGTTTTTCCAGACACGTCGTTCTGAGAGTAGTCCTTCGAAAGATACAACTCTGGCAGAGCTTCAGTTTTCCCTACCCAAGCCACTTTCTCGCCTTCCGTTACTACAGCACCATTTGGGATGATGTTTGCATTCTCACACGGCAAGACAGTGCCTCCCAAAAATACGCTTCCTTTTTTCATTTGTGAGTTTCCGTCATAGATTTAAATGGAATCAGTGGGAAATAACGTCCTTCGATCGGTTGGCCAATTTTGATACCCACCTCTTTGTCGCTATAGTTGTATTCGTAGCGCCGAGATCCCAGCCAGATGGTTCCATCCCCCACATACCTTGCGATACATGCCCTCCTTGGTTGATCAGTTTCGTTAGGGCCTGAAGCGTGCCAAGTGAGTGCGTGATGTATAGATACTTCTCCGGCTTTTAGTTCGATCGTTTGAATATCAAGACCCTGTTCAGTTGGATCTTCCATCGGTTTGACTGTGGATGGCCGCATCTCTTGCAGATAAGGCGTCCCGGTGCCAAATACTGCTGGTAGCCTTTCTCCAAGAAGATGACTACCAACAGCCATTTGCATAGCACCATTTTCAAGATAGACATCGTCGAGAGCCACCCAAGCGGTTACCGCATTGGCTTGAGCCAATGGCCAGTAAGGATGATCTTGGTGCCACTTTAAGGTGCCGCCTGTCTTTGGGGCCTTGTATAACGCGTTGTCTTCTAGGAGTCGTACTTGACGTACCCCAATCAACTGAGAAGCCCAATGAGCTAATGTCGGATTAAAGCAGAACTCTCGCCATTCCTTATTCCAGAGCCACAGATTAAAAAGAAATCCAACATTTTTTCCAGGTTGGGGCTGCTGTTCCTTATCTTTAGTCGGCCAGGCGGCTGGGTCCAAAAGGTCGTACTCTCGCCCGACTTCATGTTCTGAGGCTTGCGCCGCAGTTAAGGAGCTTCTCATTTTTTCTATGGTGTCCTGAGGAAAAATTTGTCCGGGCAGCAGGAATCCATTTCTGGAGAATTCCAGTATTTCTTCTCCGGATAGTGGCTCGCTTCTGATGACTGACATTTGTTTTGTGTCTCTAGAGATTTTAAAACCTCTATAATTATAATTATTTATTTGAATTATAACGATTATGTATACTACAGACACCAGTGTAGTTAAAAATATCATTGATCTAGCCGCACATGGAGGGCGATAGTAATGTCTGAAGAATATGTAGTTCGCGCCGACACGACAGGACCTGCTGATTTTTCCGATACGGCGTTCAGCCATTTAGATGTCCGATGGTTAGTAAATGAAGAACGAAACGGCGCATCTCAAATGGGTGTTGGACAAACGATTTACCCGGGCGGCGGCGGTACGCATGAAATCCATTCCCATCCTAATGCGGAGGAAGTTGTTATCGTTCAGTCAGGGCGCGGGCGTCACCTGGTCGGTGATACCTGGCATGAAATAGGACCCGGAGACGTCGTTTTTATACCGCGAGATACAGTGCATGCAGCAGAGTCTGTAGGGGACGAAGATATGGTTATCTACTGGATGCTGGGCGGTGTTGGCTCTTTTGAAGCGGCAGGTTATAAAAAGGAGTCTTGAGAAATTGTCGGAGCTTTGGAAGTTAAGCGCCAAGCAATTGACGGAATGTTACCGCACTGGTGAAGCTTCACCAGTTGAAGTGGTTGACAGTTGCCTGGGTCGAATAGAGGAGACAGAGCCAAGTATTGGAGCCTTTCGGCATGTTTGCTTTGATAAGGCTCGATCTGAAGCTGTCCAATTGTCCAAAAGTTTGGACTCGATTGGGCCAGATCAACCACTTTACGGAATACCTATTGCGGTGAAGGAGCTGTTTGACGTCCAATCTACACCGGGTTGTTATGGATCAGAAGTGCTTGCTGGGCGGGTTTCTGAATCGGATGCAGAGGTTGTCCGTCGGCTGCGTGCGGCAGGTGCAATTGTGATGGGAATTACTCGTGCTCACGAGTTCGGGTGGGGTATCACGACACAGCATAAGACGTTAGGGTGTGTACGGAACCCGTGGAATCTCGGGAGAGTCCCTGGGGGATCAAGTGGGGGATCAGCCGCTGCGGTCGCAGCGGGCATGGTTCCAGCCGCGGTGGCTAGTGATACCGGTGGTTCTATCCGGATACCTGCCGCTGTGTGCGGAATTGCGGGGATCAAGCCGACTTATGGACGAATTTCTAAGCGGGGAGGCGTGTCCTTAGCTTCCTCGATGGATCATCCAGGACCTGTTGCGAGGGACTTCGATGACTTGGGATCCATGTTGGCAGTTATGTCGGGTTATGATCCTGATGATCACACAACATTGAAAGAACCCCTCCCAAATCTTAACCGCCTTACAGATGGCCTCAATGGAATAATAGTTGGGATATGTCCGGACCTTCATTTGACGCGTCTTGCCAACGATTACGAGAATCTTTTTGAATCAGCACTTCGGGCAGCTGTTTCTGCCGGTAGCCGTATTGAGGAAGTTTCTATGTCAGGAGCAGAGCGAATTCGCCCCACATTCGCATCCATACAAATGGCGGAAGCCTATTATTTCCACACCAAAGAACTAGGTACATTTCCGTCTTTGGAAAAAGACTATGGCAGTGATGTGCGTGACAGGTTAATGCAAGCCGCGCAAGTTTCTATATCTGATTATCTTGCTGCTGTGAAGGAAAAAGAAAACATTAGAAAGAAGTTCGAATTGTTATTTAGTCAGGTGGATGCGCTTCTGACCCCGATTACAGCTGGCGGCCCATCAACTGTTGACCAGCCCGACCTGGTGGAGCATTTTGGAGAAACACTAGAGTTTCGTGATCTCTGCATGGATTACACCGTTCCCCAGGACTTGATTGGGTTGCCTGCTTGCGCAGTTCCCATAGGTTTTGATACCGATGGTCTTCCAGTTGGAATTCAGGTCACTGCACCCACCAACAGAGAAGATCTTGCAATTCAGATAGCACGGGAGATTTCGGACGAAATCAATTTACAAAAAAAGTGGCCTTTATGATTTGAGCATGGCGAAGGTAAATTTATATTTATTGATGAAGGAGGTAATTGATGCCAAGAATAGAAATCTCGACCGGAATAGCTTTGCACTACGAGTGGCATGGGGGCTGTGATGGGCCTCCCGTAGTTTTTATTCGCGGTACGGGGGCTGATTCATCTCGCTGGTTGCCGCAGGTTAAAGAGTACAAGGAAAAATATCGGACCCTTATTTTTGATAACCGAGGGGTGGGTAAAAGTGACTCTCCTGACGGGCCATATACAGTAAGCATGATGGCTGAAGACACAGTTGCCCTTTTAGATGCACTGAATGTGGATACTTGTCATCTTTCCGGCCTATCTTTGGGTGCCGCGATTGCAGCTCAGATAGCTATCGACTCCCCAGAGCGTGTCAAGACGTTACAGCTACATGGTGGTTGGGCGAAGACCCATGGTTATGCAAAGATGTATCTTGGAATGTTAGGACGCTGGTTGGAGGTGGGTGGTTTAGATCTTTACTATGAAGCGGCACTGTTGTATCTCTTTCCTCCAGATTTCATTACCAATAATTATGATCAAGTGATGACCGTTTTAGACAACATGAAGAAGAATTCATCTCCTATTGAAGGCATGCGTGGCCAGCTGGATGCAAATATGTCGCATGATATTGAAGATGATCTTGGCAAGATTTCCGCGCCCACCCTGATCACGGTCGGAGAAAACGACATGTGCTTACCGCCTAGTTTTTCAAAGGAGCTAGCGGCCGGGATAGACAATTCAGAGTTGGTTATTTTTCCAGGTGGCTCACACTTGTTTGGAATACAAGATCCGGAAACTTTTAACAAAGAAAC
>Ga0114993_10003637_pt1 | contig 15872 bp, 19 predicted proteins | sample ArcticOcean_MG_C_FD_87042 | JGI IMG/M metagenome (GOLD analysis project Ga0114993, IMG submission 87042) | Marine microbial communities from western Arctic Ocean - ArcticOcean_MG_CB2_150 | ecosystem: Environmental > Aquatic > Marine > Oceanic | place: Arctic Ocean: Canada Basin | collected...
CTTCGCCTCTTCATTGTCTGTTAAAATCATACCACCTCTACCAAGACTCAAATGTTTTTGAAACTGAAAACTTAGACACATAAATGTATTTGGTATGTAACTATTCTCTTTCCATAATACTGCAGCATCATAAACCTTAGTTTCCCCTATTTGATAATAATCTTCCCAACTTTCGTCTTTCCATATCAATGGTATGTTAAGTTTATTAGCAAGAAATGGTATGGATATATAAGTTCTTTTTGGCACAACTAATTCATCTACATTAAGATATCTCAAACACAACTCAATACCATGTGTACAACTATCTATAGCTATACCATAACTTGCTCCAAAATAATCAGAAACCTTTGTTTCTAAATCGTGTACCGATTGCCAACTCATATTTTAGTATTCCTTAATAATATATTTCCAAAATTACCCATAAAATTATAAACACCCAACTCTTCAAAATTAGGTAAGATTTGTTTTATATCTTCTGCAGTATAACAATCCCTATAAAGTTTTTTATCACCTACACCATTAAACTCAATATAAAGATAATGAACATTATTACTTATCGTTTCCAAACCACCAGATAAAAATTCTTCTTCTCCACCATTTACATCTACCCACATTATATCAATTAAATCAATATTTTTACCTAATATCCATGTGTCTAACCTAGTTGATTTAACTTTACTCAATTCAAATTGTACATCGGGAAATACATTTAGATGATTGTCGGGTTTTTTAACTGAACCCGAGGCACTCCATGTTTTTTCATAATCATATCTAGTATGTCTACGAGTTTCACTTTCACTTTGATAAAATTCTATCTCACCATTGACATTAGATAGAGCAGTTTGTATTAAATTAATTTTTGCATCACCAACATGTTTTTTGAATATATCAACAGACCTTTTATCAGCCTCAAAGGCATATATATCTGGCTCGTCAAACATATTTAAAAAATCTAAACAGTCATTTCCATCAAAAGTTCCAACATCAAATATTATTGGATCTTTTTTATTTATTTTATTTCTAAAATAACTTTTATCTATATCCTTTTCTGTATTATAACTCATCTAAAACCTCTTTAATCTAAATGAAATCGATGATCATTTTTCGGATCTACAGTTTTTGAGTGCATATATTCAGGTACTAGTATTGAATATTCCAAATCTACGATATCCATATTATGTTTCCACCATACCTCATGTGAATGTGGCAAATAAGGATTTTTAGCCCAATCTCTGAATACATTAGGGCCGCCTTCTTGTACTCTTCTCCAGTAGTCTGAGTTTAATACTCTTTCAAGAGTTTCTACCAAAAAACTTTTTTTGTATATTCCTCCTGTGCTTACTGGAAAAGGATCACCACTAGCACCCGGTATTTCATTTCTAAAAACATAGTCTCTAGAAATCTTAGCTTGTTCTGTGCCCCAGCTCATCAAAGTAAATCCTCCCTTTGCCATTTCAGTACTCTGTACGTCTTGATAAGTAGACATCCACTTACAAAGTTTATTCCAATAATTAAAATAACAAAATGGCATAAAATCAATGTTATTTTCATTAAGAACGTCAAAAGAATACATAAGATGCTCAGCATCAAGAACAGCTATGTCTTCTAAGTATATTTCTACATATTTAGTCTCAACCTCATCAAGCATATCAATTACAGTTGGGATCCAATATTCATTTACACCCTCAGTATAGTTAATTTTGTACTGTTTTAATTTTTTTGAAATTCTATCACTAATGTCATTCTTAAAAAAAATCTTAGTATCTACATTCTCCCAAAAATTTGAAGTATAAGAATCCAAATGTTTAGACATCAAGTCATCATCGATTGCAGGCAATGTGTATCCTAGCATAGTCAAGTCCATCAATCTATAAACTCCTTATCTAATTCTATGCCTTCATAGGGACCTGTTTTATATTCATACACTAGTGTGTCATCTTCTAATATCAAATAGTTATGGCCGCCTTTAAGTGTAATACTAGCATCACCCGCAGTTAAAATTGGCTCTGCTAACACATCATTACCTTCTATATCATATAAAATTACTTTAACTTTACCTCTAACTATTATCCAACTTTCTTGTGCTATAGTTTTATCGTAATTTACTGGTTTGTATATGTGTCTGTGCGGCTTGAATGTTTTTCCATTTTGCATTTTAAGCACAGCTAATTGTAAAAAATTATCCTCTGCTATTACATCAATGCGAGGTTCTGTCACGTCATCCACTCTATGTATAATGTGTAGTAACTCACCATCAATTTTTGAATATACTTTTTCCATCACTTATTAACCTGAGAATTAATCCATTCATAAGTTTCTCTCATACCTTCAACTAAAGGTTTAGATACTTCCCAATTCATATGTTTTCTATACACGGTATTATCAGAATTTCTTCCTCTAACACCTACTTGTGGAACATCAACATTTTTTATTTTTATATCTTTACCAGATATATCTATCGTCATTTTAGCAAAATCATTTATTGCAATCATCTCTTCCGAACCAATATTCACTGGCCCCAAAAAAGCATCTTGTCTAACAAACCTAAGTACTGCTTCTACACAATCATCAATATACAAAAATGATCTTGTCTGTTTACCATCTCCCCAAACTTCTATTTCACCACCATCTGAAGTCTCAGAAGCCTTTCTGCTCATAGCAGCAGGAACCTTTTCTCTACCACCAGTCCAAGTACCTTGTGGCCCAAATATATTATGAAATCTAGCTATTCTTACATCTAATCCATAATTTCTATGGAATGCTAAATATAATCTTTCACTAAATAACTTTTCCCATCCATATTCACTGTCTGGATCAGCAGGATATGCAGAATCTTCTGTACAATTAGGGTTATCTGGATCTAACTGATTATGTTCGGGATACATGCAAGCAGAAGATGAATAAAATATCTTTTTGACACTTTTTTCTACTGCCTGTTTAACAACATTTAAGTTTATTAAACCAGAATTATGCATTACATCTGCATCATGTTCACCAGTAAAAATATATCCTGCACCACCCATATCAGCAGCCAACTGATATACTTCATCAAAAGAATTTTCTTTATCATCTAGAGAATGCTGTGTTGGTGAAAAAATAGCTCCTGATACAACTGCATCATCTCTTAAGTCACCACATATGTATTCATCACAAATTTCATCATGGTCCCAAAACTCATGTCTTTCTTTAATGTCTACAATTCTAACCCAAAAGCCCTCATTCTTTAATCTTTTTGCTAAATGGCCACCAATAAATCCGCCACCGCCTAAAACTAATGCTGTTTTACTCATTACGCTACTCCTAAATAATATTTTATAATTTCACTAATACCTTCTTTTAAACTTATCTTTGGCTTCCAGTAATTTAAAATATAGTCATCAGGTTCATTTCTTTTATCTAGTTGAACCTCATCTTTTGATTCTCCTGGGTTAATTTGTATATCAGTCTTTAATTCATTTGATATGATATTTGCAACATCCAGTATACTGTTCCATTCAAAATTTGTAATATGTAATTCTTGATCTCTTGGTATGTCATCATATTTAGTAGACAAAATTTCTAAACATCTTGAACAATCTGTTGCATTTAAAAATTGTCTTACTTCTGTTCCATCTGTTAGCATATCTATTTTACCATCTTCCATCGCCTTTAGAATAAAATCAGTAATAACATGCGATTTTTCTAAATCTTTTTCTATACCATATACATTCCAAAATTTAACAACCAAACCACCCAACACTTTTGTATAAAATTCTCCAATTGTTTTTAGTACACCGTACGAAGAGTAAGACATGTTAGCCATTTGACTCGATGCAAATATAAATGGAACATTCCAATCCTTTATCATATCAAATGTATGTGTTAGTAACTGCATATTATTATGAATGAAATCAAAAGTGTTCTGATATTTCTTTAAATACACTGAACCACCAACATCAAAAGCTAAAAATATTACAAAATCTATATCTTGATGTATAAAAATATCATCTAGAGCATTTTGTTTTCTTAGATCATGATGTTCACCATCAACTATATCAAACTTAACAACAGAATGCCCAAGGGATTCTAAATAATCGCACAATGGTGATCCTATTTGACCTTCTGAGCCTAAAACTAAATATTTCATTTTGTTTCCTGCAACTTATCAAAAAAACTTTTATATGTATGATACAAATAATCATACTCTGTTATATATCTTCTACTTATTTCTAAGTTTTCTTCTACCGCCTTTATTTTACTTGAATATAATTCTGGAGATAAAGTTTTTATTATTTCTTCTAACTCAGCAATATTAGTAAATTGAATAATACCATCTGGATTAAAATATGTATCGATATCATCTGACCCATAATATATTGGTATAGTCCCTGTAGCAATACAGTCCGTCAATACTTCAGTAAAATACCCATCCCATTTAGAATTCATTATAGCTATAGAAAAATAGTATGACGCTAATGAATATATTTTACCAAATTCACCATGCTTATCTATTTCATTATTATATCCATTACCATAAACATCAATTTTATCCTTGAATTTATTAATAACCCAATGTCTTAATCTATGTCCAATAGTCCAATCTTTACCAGAGGCAACAATAGATAACATTTTATCTTTTTCATATATGCCGTATTTATCTAACTCTATTCTTGAACCCATAACAGGACAATACATAAATTTTTCTTCACCTACAATATTTTTTAAATGTCTAAACGAAGATATTACGTAATCAAACTTATCATGATTCTCCAGTAGGTATCGATACGGATTATAGCCATCTTGACTAAAAATAACACTATAATCATATATATTTGGATTTTCTTTATACCAAGCAATTTTTATTTTATCATCATATTTTTCATGTTCTCTTAAAAAAGAATCTTCAAATATATGAATCTCACTATCTTGACTTCCAACAAAATAATCCCAACATTTTTTATTTGGTGCTATCATATCTGAAATGTTTTCGTATTTTACAGTAGTGTGTTGATACATATTATTTCCTAAATAATGGGTAAGTAGTCAAATCTTGATAATCAGGATCTTCTTTCTGATCTTCTGCGTGTTCAGGATAGTGTTGCATATGCCATAACCCTCTTGCTGCTTGTATAGGTGTCATATACATATTATAACCCATCATATTTATAGGATCATCATGGTAAGATCGATTTGGATCTTTAAAATCTCTACCTTCATATCTTGCTTTAGTAAACCACACATGTGCATCTTTACTATCTGTCAATATCATTCCACCCTTACCAATCGGAATAGGTTTTTTAATATGAAAAGATAAACACATATGAGTTCCCTCAATATACATTCCTGAAGTGAAACGTTTAGCAGAATCATATATTGGATAAGGTTTTAGCTGATATATCCCAGTCCATTTTAAATCTTCAAAAATAACTGTGCCCCCAGCATGAACTATAGACTGAGGAACTGATATGTACGTCCTCTTTGGTATTGTAACTTCTTGAACATTTTCATAAGCACATGCTAACCATAATGAATCAGTACAGCTAGTTGTCGCTATAGCATATTTGGCTCCAGCATAATGTGCAACTTCCTCTTCAAACATTTTTACTATTGTATACGGATTATGTAACATATTATTCAAACTCCTGACCACCCATATCAGACACAGACTGATGTATCATTTTCTTTATTTTTGTTGTTGAGTAATCATGATCTCTGGCTAGCCAGATAATTGTAATAGGTAGTTCTGGCCCAGTATACTCTTTAGTCATATAGTCTGTGCCCAGAAACCTAACATCGTAATCATTACTATTTAGATAGTCATAAAATTCTTGCTCTTTAGTGTAAGCTATAACAGTATCCACATCCCTTAACCCTAAAAGGATTTCTGTTCTTTCACCCACTGTATAAACTGGCTGTATTTTATTTTTTCTTTCTGTAGACGGATCTTCGTGAAGAGCTACTGTTAAGTGATCACAATATTTTTTAGCATCTTCAAACATTCTAATATATCCAGGATGCATAACATCGAATGCACCAGCAATTATTCCTCTTGTTTCTTTATTTGGTAGTATTGTATGTAACATAATTAGATGGGCAGACTCTACTACCCCATAATCATGTGACTTAACATGATACCTAAAATGACAAGAATGTGAATTAAGCTTATTATCTTCACTAAAACCAGACAATGCCATATAAGGGTAACTTTTGATTCTACAATATTTAGCAGAATTAACAATATTCATTGAATTTCCTGATGAAGAAATTAATATAACTATGGTTCCTTTTTCCCAAAAATGTTCTATAAACTTAAGATAAGCTTTATCACTACCGTAGTCATTAATATAGCATGTTAATCTCGAACCATCTGAAAAACTAATTGCTTTCTTTCCTAACATTTTTGTATAATCTTGCGCAATATGAGATGCAACAGAGTTGCTCCCACCATTACCTATTATAATAACTCTTCTGTAAGACTGCATAACTTCCTTAAACTCAGCAGCTTTACTTTGAATAACTTCTAATTCTTTTTTTAATGTCCCTATTTGCATAAACTAATCATTGGAATTTATATTAAAATACTTTAACTTGAATCGATAAAACCAGTGTGTACATTTTCTGAAACTCTTTTCTATTATATATAATATATATGATTTCCTCTTTGCAAAGACATGTTTTTCCTTAAATCTTTTAGTTATTAAAACTTTTATATTACCCCAATATTTGCTATCTTTAATTTTTAATATGTCGTATCCCTCTGATAACAGTAAATTTTTTAATGAATGCGGCGTAAAATAAGATATATGTTCCGGACAAAGCTCAAAAGATAATCTAACCTTAAGATAATCTAAATAAGGGACCTCTATATAAATCTTAGAAGATTCTTTCATAATAGTTTTTAATTTTCTAAGAGTCTTTCTTAAATCTACAAAATGCTCTAAAATATGAGACATTATAATAAAGTCGTATTTTTTATTAAATATAATATCATCAAAGTCGTTATTAATAATATCTAAGCTATTTGATACAACCTTTTCATCTTTACCAAGAACTGTGCAGCCGGACAATGTTATGTCAGGTAAAAGTTCTTTAAAGTATTTCATGACCCCACCCTTAGAGCATCCCACATCAAATACATCTATATCATAATCTAAATATTCTTTTGAAAATTCATAAATATATTTTGCCCTATTTTTAGAATGTTCTTCATAGTTAGTTTGAGTTTGGTATGGTAAATTTAAATATTTTTGTTTATCATGACAATTTATTTGAAAAACAAAGGAGCATCTCTTGCAAATAGCGTATTCAAATTTATTATTGTCAAAAATCTCAGAGTGTATTGTTTTGTTCTTGTCACTTCCACATATCTGGCAATTATATTTCACTGACAGATACCCCGTAACTATCTATTTTAATATCTAAAAAATCACTGTCTCTTATCTTCTCTTCTGTAAGAACGAGGAAATATCCACCGCCACCTGCACCACATAACTTAAAAGCTTTTACTCTCTTATCAGCTTCTAATCTTTTTTCTATTGCATCAACTTCTTTACTAGTTATTGATTTAGAAGTTTTTTTCTTATCATGCCAAGCAGAGTTTAATATCCCATAGATGTCTGCTTTATTATTGATAGCACTTTCCATGTTCTCAACTGATTTTAATAATCCGCTTACTTTTTTAAAGTTTACAGATGATAAAATTTTATTAGAACTTCTTATCGAATTTGTATTTAGCAGATACAGATTTATATTATTGAAAATCTTAGAAGTAATAGGTTTCGAAATAACTTTATCTTCATAAAAAAATAACCTCTTTAATCCACCCAGCCCACATCCGTATGAGTCTTGATAACCAGTCAAAGGGTTAAATTTGTGTTCTATGTCCAATGCAGTTTTGCATATTTCAAATTGAGATAGATTTAAATTTAATAATTTATTTACAGTAGCAACCAAAGCTATAGTATAAGATGAAGATGATGCTAATCCTGATCCAGTTGATGAGATGTCTGTATTAAATACAATAGTAACTGGAGGTAGATCAAAATATTTTATAACTTCCCTGGCAACATCATTTCTAATCTCATTCACATCACTTACAGTTTCCGGATTTAAATAATTAATTCTGTACCTATTATAATGATTGTATGATAAGAGTATGTAAGTATACATATTGATAGGGAAGCTTATAACAGATCCTACGCCGTACTCTTTGACAAATTCTATCAAATCAGTTGATCCTCCCACAAGTGAGACTCTAAGCGGACACTTACCGACGATCATTTTCTACTTCATATCTTAATATTACTTTCTTGTCCCCTATTCTAAAAAATGCTGGAAAATTAATATTGTCACACATTCTAATATTGTCCCACAAATCAACTAAAGATTTTGTTGCATCTAATTTAGAATCACTTGGATTCCTTTTTTTATGATAGTCACCATTACCAGTTTGTTTAGTTAATTTTATGACCCCGCTATCTAATACATCCTTTATAAAAATATTGAAACAATCAGATTGTCCCTTCTTTCTATTCTCGTCTATAACTTCATATGTATCAGTTTTATCTATAGGAATATTATGTTGATGCGCTATCAAACCAGCATCAACTCCTCTATTAATCTTAAATAAACTAATAGTTAAGTTAGGTCTTTTATTCAAAATAGCCCATTGTATTGGAGCGTGACCTCTACCTTCTGGCAACGGAGATTCATGTAAGCAATAAATTCCATATTTAGGCTTTACTATTATGTCCCCTGTTATCATCTTATAATGTCCTAATAAAAATATCATATCAAAGGTTTCATCTATATCACCTTCTGATTTTAAAATATGTGTATCTATACTCTCATTACAATTATCTGAAACGAACTTAGCCCGCAGCCCTAAAAACCCTACTTTTAAATTACGCTGTCCTACTTTAATAATCAAGCTTAGCTCTAATGTATCTGGTTAAGCCATCCTTAACACTAACTTTAGGAGTGAATCCTAGTAACTCATTTATTTTATTAGTGGAGCTTCTTCTATTTTTAACTTTCTGTGAGTCATCATCTTTGTAAATTATGCTTACCTTTAGTTCCATTATTTCCATCATCGTTTTTGCTAAATCAGTTACAGTTGTTTCTTCTCCACTACCCACATTAAAAAATTCATTTGTAACATCACTCTCTAATCCCATCATATTTGCTCTAGCTATGTCATCTGCATGGATTAAATCCATTGTTTGATTACCATCACCAAAAATTATTATATCTTCGCCATTATTAATTTTGTTATAAAATATAGGAAATACTTGAGTATAAAAAGCACCTTCTCTCATTCTATCAGAATACACATTGTAATATCTATACCCTATCCAATCTACTTTACAATTTGACTCAAAAATCATTTCTGCAGTAATTTTAGTCCAACCATACACAAAATTCTTATATTGAAATGGATGTTGTTCATCTACTGGTAAATATTGAGGTTCACCATAAACAGATGCAGATGAGGAATAACATATCTTCTTAACATTATATTTATTTGACAAATCAACAATATTAAAAGTACCCATTATATTAGTATTGATAGATTTTCTAGGTAATATTTCTGAATCCTGTATCAGCATAGATGCACAATGAAAAACATATTCTGGTTTATGTGTCTCAAATATGTATTCCATCTCATCTAATTTTGATATGTCCAGTGGATAAAATTTAACCAAACTATCACTTAACTTTTTATATGATTTATCTGAATTAAATAAATTATCTACCACCACACATTTTTTAGGCTTCTGTTCTAATACCTTATCTAAAATATAAGAGCCTATATTACCAGCCCCACCTGTTATTAAAACAACCTTATTACTTAACTTACTCATATTTTTATATTGCCTCTTAAAATATCAAAAAACATCTTCCAATCAGATACCTTTGATTTAATTGGATTATGAAATGCTGCAGGTTTATTATTTTCAAAAAAGTAATGACCACTCCAGGCAAATGGATAAATTACAAATGGAATTACAGGTACTAAAATCCAATATGAATTAAGCACCGCAAAAATAGTAAAAAATATTGTAACCAACTGTCCAATGAAATGTAATCTTCGACATATTTTATTCTGATGTAACGATAGATAATATTTATAATAATTCATTTACTTCCAATATATGTTTTCTGTTATCATGGGGGTAGTTCGCATACGCTTATTATTCTCTATCCATAAGTTTTTATATTTGGTAACAATTCTTGGATTGTAAATATTTTCTCTTGATAAATTCGGGTCATCTTTATTTACATGTGAATGTGAATAAGAACTTTTCATATACGACCAAGTAGGCAAACTTAAATATTGAAATTTGTAACCATTAAAAACTGCTCTAGCCCAATATTCAAAATCACAAGATCCACCAAAATTTAGTATGTCTGGATCACCTATTTTTTCATATAATTCTTTTTTGAAAATAGTTCCAGGAAAATATACAAAATTATTACTCTTCGTCAATTTGTCTCCATCTATTCCAAACATCCAATCAAACATAAACTCTGGATCAGACCAAGCCTTATTCATTGCCTCTTCATCTGTAGACGAGGGAAGTGCTATTCCCTCTATTTCAAATTCCTCATCAACATGATAACAATTTGAACATACCGCAGCATATGTATCATCTAAAGATAACAAAAATTTTAAAGATAAGCTATAAAATGTTGGTGTGTAAAAATCATCTTGATTTGAAGAGTGTACATACGGAAATTTAATCAAATCCTTAGCACCCAAAAAACCACCAGTAGCAGTTTTACGACCATAATTGAAATCTGAATAGTGGTATTCAAAATTTTTGTGTTTTTTGATATGCTCTGGTATTTGTTTTATTATATCCTCATCACCGTTATCATTAAACAGTATGTATTGATAATCGATGCCTAGTGTATCTAATGCTACAATAGCAGTTTGAGTAGATAAACTAATTAATGGATTTGTGTTATAAACACTTTGTACTACAGATAACATATTACACACATCTCCACAAATTTATTTGAGAACATTTTTTTCTCTCTTGTGTTTTTTGACTAAGCATTGTCTAAGCATTCATTATTTCTGCGTACTTTTGGTTTTGTTTTTCTTGTTTTGCTATTGTTTTTGGATGATAGTAAGACCACTCTTCATTTGTTGGTAATCCTGTATCTACTTTTGCTCCAACTAATCGTTCATGAACAGGTTTTTCCCATTTGATATGATTGCTATTCTTATAAATTCTTTGTTGAGGATCAGGATAGTTTACCCATCCATGCTCATTTACTCTCCACCCCCACAAACGAATGTGCTCATCAGTTATACCAGTAACTGTATTAATACGTGGTACCCAGAATAACTCTACTGTAGGGTTGGCTTCTATAAGTGTTTTTATATTTTTAATAAGATTCTCATGTGGCGTCTCATCAGCATCAATATTGAATATCCAATCTCCGGTGCACTGATCATTCATAAAATTTTTATGTGAAGCAAAATCATTATTTAAAGCATGCTCATAAAGTTTAATATCATCTTTGTATGTATCAAAAACCTTTTGTGTCATCTTATCAGAATAATCATCTACTATAATGATCTCATCCTCATCATCCTTGTGATCTAGTAACAATGAAAGCAACCAGTCTATCTCTTGCCACTCATTGTGTGTTGTAATCGCGTAACTTATTTTCATTATAACTATTTTTTGTGTGTGTGTATAAATTTCTTCCTATTCATTGCATTTAACAAACTCTTGATATCATTAATCTCATCCTGTATACCATCTAATTGTTTATGAATCTTTTTATTTGTCTTGTCTAACTTGTCATCAATGTCCATCATGTCTTCATACGTCTGATCTAAGGCACCTACAGTTCGATCGGATAGATCTTCAATCTCATTGATAGTTTGATTATGAGCTTTCAGTGTTACCATCTCTAGAATCTTCTTATTCATTTTGGCCTGATCATTTAGTATCTTTGTCAAGCCTTCATCAGCTAACTGTCCGTTCTCAATAAGCTTACCAAGAAAATGTATCTCATCTAATATCTTATTTAATTCCTTAACATACAATCGAATTGTTTTTGGATCTGAAACTTTAGTAAATGCAGACACATCTTTATGTATGATATCATAAGATTCTTCCCACTCATCTATTTTACTATTTACTCTTGACATGTGTATCATAGAATATGTTAAAAATATAGTAATACATGCACAAATGATACCAGTTGTTATTGTAGCAAAAAATTTACTCATTATAACTTTCCTTTATCAATTAATTCATCAAATTTTCGATCCATTTGAGGTGAAAAATCACCTTCTTTTTCTGCCTTTTTAATTACATCCGTTGCTGTTTTTAAATTTGATACTGAGGGATCATCCTGTGATTCTATATCAGCTTCTGCTTCATTTATAGGGGCTCCTCCTTTAAGTTCTTCAACTAATTCTTGTGGCCACGGATAATCTGAAGCCCTGAAGCATGCCTTACGTTTTAATCTATGCCAGCTAAATGTTCTATAGATTCCATGCTGCTTGATAACATTAGTAAGTCTTCGATACTGTCTTGACGCGCGCTGTCGGCCACCCTTAACAGCAATTCTTTTTCCATCACCGTCTGTACGATATTCTAGTCCGAGATTTGCTGCTCTTTTTAGAATTCTTTTTATTTCCCCTTTTCTTAATTTTGAAGTTCCTGTCTTGCGAGGAATTGATTCCATCTGTATCATATGAACTAATCTTACTTTTTTACCATCTGTTTTACGTTGAAATATATGTCGCTCATTTAAGACTAAGCATGTTCGAAATCTAGATTTTGCACCCTTATGGTTTGCCTTATATCCAAAACTCACCATCTCGCCTGCTGTCACACTCATCCATGAAACTCTTTTTGGCATCAGATGTCCTTAGCTATGCCCATAGCTTTACAAGCACTAAGAAAATCAAACTTATCGTAAGATTTAGCATTATTTGTATCTAACATGTTCTCATAATTAGGCATTGCTGATTTCTTTTCCTCAGGGATTGGTATTACTTTAGCAAACTTCCAGGACCACTCATCTTCAGTGCCCTCTGGATAAATGATCCCAAGCGTTCCCATATTCACTACTGATGGGAACCAATATATGCCTCGCTCTTTATCAAATGTCTTGAGCTTATTTGTTAAAATTGATGCATTTTGCTCTACTTGTGAGTCATTCTCTTCTGTGAATCTAGTATCACTCATAAATCCGCAATTGAAACACATGAAGCTACTATATTCTTCTTGCATCTCTTCAAAGCAACGATCTACATCATTACATATCGAGCAATCTACTACCCTTTCCATTTCTTATCAACCCAGTCTGTAAATTCTGTAAGAGCAAAGAAAATAACAAATAGCCATATTAAATTATAATCCTGTATCCATCCTGGTAATATCGGTATCATCTTATTTTTCCTTTTCGATTGTCGCTTTCGACAGTTTTGGTAGTTTTAATTTTGGTAAAACTTTTTTTAATTTTGGTAGCTTAACAGGCACAGATTCTGTAAACTTTGGTAAATTAGCATTTAATATTTTTTCAAGCTGATCCACCATTGCGTTAAAAGAGAATTTGTGCCTATTAACTCTTCCTAGCTTCTTTGCCTTCACTAAATATTTTCTATAATTTTTCTTGACATCTTTCATAGCAAAGCCAGCCCTTTTTGTATCAACTTGAAACCATTTTTGCCCTTCAACCCAAATTGATTCCTGTAGTGACTCTTTAGGTACATCTACCAGACCACCTGAAAGTAGTGCGGCATTTTCTGCATGTAAAAAATCTACATGGCCACTCCAATTCGGTGCTATCACCGGCTTACCACTTAGAGATGCTTCTAGTAGTGGTCTACCAAAACCTTCACCATGTGTAAATGTTACATGAGCCTTGACTTTTGGATGATTATACAAATCATTTACTTCACTGTCAAACAAATCTGCATGCAATAGATATATGTTTGGCAAATCATCATTATCTACTTGATTGCATATTTCAGAAATTTGACCTAGCATTTGTTCCCTATCAAGCATTGATGGAGTTGCGCCACTAGTCTTTAAAATCAAACCTACACCTTGTTGTTTTTTAAATGTAGATGCAAATGTCTGTATAAGATTACCAACATCTTTTCTATCTTTACCAAAGCCTCCCTGTAGCCAATGACCTACAAAAAGAAAATTCCAGCTCTCTTTAATCTTACTCATTTGTTCTGCTAATACTTCAGAACATGTGTTAGTTACTTTAAATAAGTCAGTGTCTGCGCCTTCGAATATTGTATCAATATTTTCATGGGGTTCTAATGACTGTTTTGATTCATTATGTGTAAACTTAGTACTTTTCATAACTTCAGTTGTAAACTTAGAACTAACTAAAACTAAGTTCATTCTATTAATACCTTCTATCCAGGCCGGAGGTACTAGTGTTGCCTCTAGTCCAGCTGTTATTCCAATATTATATTTTCCTACTGGCTGGAATTCATTTGGTACTACTATATGAATATGGATATCGGGAGTACCATCCCAGGGCTTTATTAACTTAACGATAGCAATATCTTTTTGATCATCTTCTGTTAGGGCATTATGAGGTGTTGCTCCCCACGGCACAGCATTGACTGTAATATCATACTTGTCCATTGCAATTAATGCCCTTACAATGTCCCTTGATCGTGCTCCGTAACCTGATCTTGTACCTACTGGTGCTGAAACTAAAACCTTTGGTCTATACATTATATTTCCTTAGTAAGTGTTAATCCATTCCATTCTGGTACAGAATGTTTCCAATGTGTAGCGTTATCTAGCATAATTCTTGGTCGTGGTTTAAAATTATCCCACACCTGATCAATATCATGAGTAAATCTTTCACACATTGCTGATGCAGTAAAGCCAAATTCTGCATCTAGCACATACGCTCTTCCTGCTTCTCCACGAGCTTTTAATTTTTCACCGCGTTCTGACCATGCCTTTTTAATCTGTATTGCTACATCTTGAAAATCCGGTCTATCATCAGAAATATACGGTGTAGGTATTGAACCTTGAATTGATCTAGAAGTTGGCCAAACTGGAAATACCCATTCACCATGATCTTTATATCGTCCATCATGATTCGATCCCCACTTAGTCGTGTAATCTTTATGTGTCAGGTAAGTGCCATCTTCTTTTTTAAATCCACAATAATCTTGCATTCCACCTGAGACGTTTACAATCAATGGTGTTCCAGTAATTAATGACTCAGTCCCCATTAAACCAAATCCTTCGTTAGAACTTATTAATATTGCACAATCAGCTACATTATATAAGTAATTCATTGCTTCTCTTTCGAATCTACTTGTTGAGAATACAACATCATACGGGCATAGATTTGTAACTAAATCAGGCAAGTTTGTGCCATTTTCATCTTTTGGTGATGTATGCATTAAGAGTGTACATCTATCAGCATCTTCTTTCGGAATAGAATCACAAAATACTCTATACGCATATACTATATCAGAACATAATTTTCTACGAATATTTCTAGCATTGTAAAAAAGTACAAAATCTTTTTCTTTGTCTCTTAAGACCTGTTGCTTGAAGTTGTCAAAACTATCGTAATCTTTATGATCTTTATCAATTGGAAAATAATCATCTTCATTAATGCCATGTGGAATATACGTTACTTGCCAATCCTCATATGAAGATCTAACATTTCTTACAATATTACACGTTTGTTTTGAGATGTTAAATAATGCGTCAACAGAATCATAATATTTTTGATTCCACATTGGATATGGAAGATCATCCCAAATATTATAGTACATAATAGGAATATTCTGTCTAATTTCATTTTCCATCTGAAACAACCACTCCCAAAATCGTGGATCTGTGTATATCATCACGCCTTCTATGCTA
>Ga0114993_10003643_pt1 | contig 15853 bp, 18 predicted proteins | sample ArcticOcean_MG_C_FD_87042 | JGI IMG/M metagenome (GOLD analysis project Ga0114993, IMG submission 87042) | Marine microbial communities from western Arctic Ocean - ArcticOcean_MG_CB2_150 | ecosystem: Environmental > Aquatic > Marine > Oceanic | place: Arctic Ocean: Canada Basin | collected...
AAAGGTATTACGATTGGTCAGGTCTGTCGGAAGATAGGTGTTACAGAGCAAACGTATTATCGTTGGCGACGAGATTATGGAAGTTTGAGCGTGGATCAAGCCAAACGATTGAAGGAAGTGGAATGTGATGTTGTGAAATGATCTCTAGCGTTTTCAAACCTTTTCATCAATGTCGCTACACCAGAATAACTGTTTTTGATGATTAATCAATGGGGCATTACCGATAAACCTGCTAAAATTGGTTTGCGGATATTCAGAATTGCAGGAGGAAGTCATCGTCCGTTTCCTCTTCCAGATAATCGGGCAACCGGGTTTTCTTATCAGTGAGAGCTTGGCCTAACTGGGTGGAACTGAGGCCGGTTGCTAAAACAAGATTGGCCGCTTTGAGGTTGGTTTGATTGAACAGGCTGTCTTCATTGAATTGGGCTCCTTCAAGATTGGCATTTTCAAGATCGGTATATTGAAGGTTGCATTCCAGCATCCCCGCTCCAGACAGATTACAGTTTTTCATGCGGGCGCTTTGCAGGCAGGTTTCCTGTAGTTTAGCTTGGGTCAGGTTTGCTCCCTCCAGGTTTGCTCCTGTTAAATTGGAAAATTGAAGTTTGCATTGCTTGAGGTTGCTGTTACCAAGATCGATTTTTTGCAGTTTGGTTCCTCTTAAATCCGCTTGGGACAAATCCGGGCATACCTCAGGGTTCTTTTCCCTCCAGGCATTCCAGATGTCGACCCCTTGTTTGATGAGTTTTAGATGTTCTTCGTTGGCCATGAGTTATATTTTGGTTTGAATGTTTTTGTCAAAAGTATAATATATTTATAGGTTTTAACACGGATCCGCTTGTTAGGTTGGAGATTACATAAAAAATTCCATATAGACCATCCAGCCAATCACGGAAAGGACCAGGACTGCATAGCCGGTATGGACCCAGATCGTGAAAATGGGATTTTCTCTTCGTTTCTCCTGCTTTTCTTTTTCTTTCATGATTTCCCCAGATAAAGCCGAAATAATACTATGGAAACGCAAATAATTCCAATGACAATCCTGTCCCTTCTGTAATGCAAATGAAGAACTTTTTAATAGCCTCCATAGTCCTCATGTTAGCTCTGTTTACTGTGCCGGTGTTTGCAGATGATTTTCAGGAAGGTCTGGATGCCGCCAACAGGGGGGATTTTGAAAGGGCTTTCGATATATGGGAACCTTTGGCAAAAAGAGGTAGTGCCCTGGCCCAATTTAATCTCGGGCTGATGCATGACAAGGGAGAGGGGGTTAAACGAAATTATAAAATGGCTGCGAAGTGGTACAAACTTGCGGCCAGGCAGGGAATCTCCTCAGCTCAGTTTAATCTTGGGTGGCTTTATAGTAAGGGTAAGGGAGTCCGGCAAAGTTTTAAAAGGACTGTCATGTGGTATGTTCGGGCCGCCAAGCAGGGCAACCCAGCGGCCCAATTTAACCTGGGCCTGATGTATGACATTGGGGAGGGGGTGACACCGGATTATAAAAGGGCGGTCAAATGGTACCGTTTGGCGGCAAAGCAAAACAACGCTCAGGCTCAATTCAATCTTGGCCAGTTGTATGAGTCCGGAGAACGGGTTACTCAGGATTACAAAAGAGTGGTCAAATGGTACAAGCTCGCGGCGGGAAACGGGAATGAGTTGGCCCAGTTGAAGCTCGGGACCCTGTTTGAAAAGGGGAAGGGCGTTGCAAAAAACCACAAGAAAGCCGCCAAGTGGTACAAACTCGCGGCCGGGCAGGGTAACGAAATCGCCCAGTTTAACCTTGGCTACATGTATAGCCGGGGCATTGGGGTCAAGCGAAATTATAGTGAGGCCGTCAAATGGTATCGGCTTTCAGCAGGACAGGGTAATGTCATTGCGCAGTTTAATTTGGGTGTGTTTTATGTCGAAGGAAGGGGCGTTCGCCAAAGTTTTTCCAAGGCCGCCAGTTGGTTCCGCTTGGCCGCAAAACGAGGGGATGCTGAAGCCCAGTTCCGTCTGGGGATGATGTATGAAGATGGAGATGGAGTTGAAAAAGATCCTGAAAAGGCGGTCAGGCTCTATCGGTTTGCGGCGGACCAAGGCCACGCTATGGCCCAGGGAAACTTGGGTTGGATGTATGTCAACGGAAATGGGGTCGAGGAAGACCTGGACGAGGCGGCGAAATGGTATCGACGGTCTGAGCAATCCAGCAAAACCAAACATAACCGGAACGGGGAACCTCTCTCGTCTCTTCGGTAAAGATTTAGTTGCCGGGAAGGCTCAATCCATAAATTTGATCAGTACGGTGGATTTTTACCGCATCAGCATACTAATCTTTGCCGCATACTCTTCACCATAAATTTCAAACATAGTACTGATATTTTGCCTTCTCAACGCTTCTTCAAAATTAGATTCTGAAGATGAATGAGCCTCAGGTTGAAGCGGGGTTTCGGTTGGTTCCTGAGTTTGTGTCAAATCTTCCATGATTTCTCTCCTGTCAAAAAAATCCATCACTATTTGTCTTATCGGTTAATAGAGCAAAACCTGTACCAATCTTGTGGTTGAAATAAAAAGCAAGAGCGTTTCACCATGCAGGCTTATAAAGTGTTTACGGATAAAGAGGGGTTAAAAAATGGCGTAAAACCCGTATAAATGGAAGGAACCTCATTCTAAAATAATCCCCAATCGAAAAAACAGGAAGGTGGTTGAATTTGAAAAAGAACTGATTTCCGGGATGAAAATTCTCATTGTGGATGATACCCCTGCGAATTTGGAAATTCTGGGCCATATTCTGCAACGTAGTGGCTTGGAAGTATCCATTGCGCCCACAGGTGAAAAGGCCCTTGAGCTTGTCAATCTAAACGAGCCCGATCTGATTCTGCTGGATGTCAGGATGCCGGATATAGATGGTTACGAAGTTTGCAGGAGGCTGAAAGCCGATGTGAACACCAAAGATATTCCCGTTATTTTTATCACCGTTATGGCAGGCACCGAAGACCTGGTGCGGGGTTATAATGTGGGCGGCATTGATTATATCGTCAAACCCTTTCACGAAGAGGAAGTCGTTTGCAGGATAACCACCCAGCTTAAACTCAAGAAGGCTCAGGATGCAGTCATACAACGGGAAAAGTTTTACCGGGTCATTGTGGAGAGGGTGCCCGACCTGATATTTCAACTGGACCCGGATCGAAAAATTATATTCGCCAATCCCGCGTTTCGCCTGCTGGGTTATGACCCCGACCAACTGGTGGGTCGGCCTGTCGGCGAATTGATCGAATCGGATAATAAAGAAAACCTTCTTGAAGATCTTGCCACTAGACATGTTGGCCCGCTGGCGATCACCGATCTTGAGGTGAAATTGAAAACCAGTGATGAGGTGAGCGAGGTAGTAGAAATGTCAACCCAGACAATTTTTGTTGATAGTGTGGGCCTTTGGAACGTTCCGGATGAGGACGTTTTCAAGAATAATGTGGATAAGAAGTTTTTAGGAACTCTTTGCGTGGGAAAAAAAGCGGTATAGATTTTTTCCTTCCCCTATCCCTTTTCTCAAATTGCACTTATTTATTTTTTTCTTGCCTGGACTTCTGCAGCATGGGCCTTGGCCCGTTTTAGCATAGCGGCCCTTTCCTCTGCGGTGAAATCTCTAGGTTGTGGAGCCGGTACATTGCCACCTGCCGGCTTGGGTGCAGGTGGTGGAGTAGCAGGCACCTGAGTGGTCGGTGCGGATTCATCAGGCGTATCAGTGGATTCTTCTTCCTGAACAGCCGGGGCCACCTCAGGGCTGGTCACAGGTTCAGCACTTTCTGCCGGCGGAGCCTGAGCCGCAGCAATTTTTTCTTCCTCCAGTTTTTCCAACTCTTTCTTTTCACGCTTACGTTGCTGGATTTCCATAGCACGAAGAAACGAGCTCTCATTGTTTGCCATTGTGGCTTTTGAACCACTATTCGTGCGAACGTTTACATTGAAATGAAAATCCCCCTTACTCATTGTAGTTTCTCCCTCACTATTTGAATCCACCTACAAAACATTTCCGTATCTTATAAGAAACCTTTTTAAAGTGCATGTTTATTTTATCGGCAAACATTATCTTGGCCCAATGTGCCATCGTGCCCTTTTACGCCCCGAATGGGGTATCACGCTGGCGGCGAATGAGCGGAGAATCTCCGCAGGTAACTAGGCCAGCTTTTACTGCGCTCAAACCGTTTTGGTGGCTTAATAACCTATTGCTGACTGCCTCCCTCGCTAGAGGGTGGTCAGCAAAACTTTTCGGCTGGGGTGAATTCTTTGCCCAGTGCTTTGGCGACTTCCGCGTGGGTTATAGCTCCAAGACAAACATTGAGTCCGGCTCTCAAGGCCGGGTCTTCTTTCATTGCTTTTTGATACCCTTTTTCGGCCAGTACCAGGGCGTATGGAAAGGTGGCATTGGTGAGCGCGAAGGTCGATGTTCGCGCTAGGGCTCCCGGCATATTGGCTACACAATAATGGATCACCCCCTCGACTTCAAAGATAGGATCGCTATGTGTGGTCGGGCGCGAGGTATCGAGGACACCTCCCTGATCGATCCCGACATCGACCACGACCGATCCTTTCTGCATATGGGTTAGCATTTCGCGGGTAATGAGGCGCGGAGCTTTGGCGCCGGGGATGAGCACAGCGCCGATAACCAGATCTGCCGTACGGAGCGATTCCAGTAAATTAAACCGGTTCGACATCAGAGTTTTGAGCCGGCTTCCGTGAATATCGTCGAGATAACGAAGGCGCGGCAGGTTGATATCAAGCAGGGTGACCTGGGCTCCTGTGCCAATAGCCATTTTTGCGGCGTTGGCCCCAACAACGCCTCCCCCGATGATCACCACATGGCCGGGGTCGACACCGGGTACACCGCCGAGCAGAATGCCCCGTCCGCCATTTTCGCGTTCAAGATATTTTGCGCCTTCGTGTATGGCCATGCGTCCTGCAACCTCGCTCATGGGGATGAGAAGAGGCAGGGAACGGTCTGGCAATTGTACAGTTTCGTAAGCGATGCCGACGATTTTTTGATCTAGTAGAGCCTGGGTCAATTCGGGAGCCGGGGCCAGATGAAGATAGGTGTAAAGGATCTGTCCTTCGCGGAGAAGACTATATTCTTCAGGCAGAGGTTCTTTGACTTTTATGATCATTTCTGACTGGGCAAATATTTCCTGGTGGGAAACGATTTTGGCTCCCTGCTCCAAATAATCCTGATTGGTGATGCCGCTACCCTCTCCGGCCAAATCTTCTAACAAAACTTTATGACCCCGAATAACCAGGTCGTGAACCCCGGCGGGGGTCATCGATACCCGATATTCATCGGTTTTGATTTCTTTGGGAACTCCAACGATCATTTCAGCACTCCGGCTTGTTTCGCTTTTTGGTTAGCTTTCTTTGGTATTATATAAGGAAAGCGAACAGGTGTTTGATCTTTTAAATGAAATCCTTTAAAGTACAGAAAACCCCGACAAACCATTATTGAGCTATTCATAGGAGTCATTCTCTGTTGGAAGAGGTCGTGAAAACTAAATTCGAGCAAACCATTCTGGCAAATTTAACGCCCGATGGGGAACTTCTGGATCTGGAGGATAAAAATATCGGGCCGGAAGAAATGCGCCTGCTTTGCGAAGCCGAAGACCTGTCTTCGGTGAAACAGCTTTTTCTCAGCCAGAACCAGCTTTGCGGGGAGTCGATAGAAATCCTCGGCCAGGTCAAAGGGTTGGCCGGGCTTACTTCACTTTACCTCAACAACAATATCATCGGCGATGAAGAGGCTAAAATTCTGGCCAACGCCGAATTATTGAAAGGTCTCAAATGCCTGATGCTGGAAGCCAATAATATCGGACCCCAGGGTGCCGAAACGCTGGCCAGTTCCCCCAACCTGAAAAATCTGGAGATTCTGTTTCTGGACTCCAATCCCATTGGTCCTGAGGGGGCTCGGGCCGTGGCCTGCTCAGAGCAACTGCCCCGGTTGCAGGAGCTCCATCTCGACAGTACCGGGATCGGCGATGAAGGAGCCTTGGCGATTGCGGAAAGCCCGCAATTAACCGATCTGAAAAAACTGTATTTATGCTCCAACAAAATGGGGGATGCCGGGGCCATTGCCCTGGCGAAATCTGCAAACTTGAAAAACTTGAATGTTCTCAGTATCTGGCGTAATGAGATCCGCGATGAGGGCGGTAAAGCAATTGCCCAGTCGCAAACTTTTATGAACCTGGAACGGCTCTATATGAGTCTAAACCTTATAGAAAGGCCGGTGCGCAAGATTATCCGCGGATCAGACCTGGCAAAACGTTTAACCACCCTGGTGATGGACTGAACCATGAGCGAAACAAAACAAGATTATAAATATACTTACAGCCGGTTCTTCAATATTTTTTTTCATGTTGGGGTGGTCTTCAATGTCGTTCTGGTAATCTGGATGATCCTGGTATTCACCGAGGTCATCTAGCCCTCACTCGGTTTGGCGGCTCGCCGGTTAGCGGATGGCGAGATACCATTTAGTCAGGATGTGTGGCGGGAACCCCAGTCCGAACAAGACAGCGATGAGGGTATTCCGGGCTGTGGTGAAAAGTATTCCTCCCTTGATCCAGCGCCTTGGGGAAGTATGCGCCTTTTCTTTTAAAAGAATAACCGGCCCCTTTTTTCTCAGGCGATGGTAGAAATCGAGATCCTCGCAAATGGGAAGGGGCGAGAAGCCATTCATGTCTTTGAAAACTTCTTTGCGGACAAAGAATCCTTGATCTCCATAAGCGAGGCCAAAATATTTGGAGCGGATGTTCGCTAGCAGGGCAATTAATTTGAGCGACCATTTACCGGATTCTATACAGAGCGTGAAGGCGCCGCCAATCCATTTAGGATTTTGCATGCACTGCTGCATTTTCCGGTAACTTTCAGGCTCGATTCGGCTGTCGGCATGTAAAAAAAGCAGGATATCCCCGGTGGCTTCATCGGCACCGTCGTTCATTTGCAAGGCGCGACCTGCGGAGCCTGTGATGACACGGTGGCTAAACCTGCCGGCAATATTGCGGGTGTCATCGTCACTCCCTCCATCGCTGACGATCAACTCGTGAGGAGAAAGCTGCTGGAATTGTGTCAGAGTTTTTTCCAGAACCAACTCTTCATTGAGGGTAGGAACGATGATGGATACCTTCAAACCGGTCTATCTCCATAAGCAAAGTGCGGGGAAAGTTAAGCACAAAATGGGTAAAATTTCAAACCGCCTATGTCATCTGGATGAAAAATAATATAAAATATCAGGATCATACGATGTGTAATTTTGAGGGTTTCCCTCTGTCTGACGGGGGAAGGTGAATATGTTAGCCCATTTTATCGATTCAAGATCATTTCAATGCGGGTATTTTAAAGACCGGAAATCCCTGTTCGAGGAATACCTGCTTGAGGATGTCTCTGAGGTAGAGTTCGAATACCTGCTGGCTCATGGCATGCGTCATTTCGGAGATTATTTTTTCCGTCCCCGGTGCCAGGACTGCTACCAGTGCATTCCTATCCGTGTGCGGACCGATGAGTTCAAGCCAACCCGGAACCAGAAACGGGCTTTGAGTTCCTGCAAGGATGTTGAGGTTAGGATCGGCGATCCCAGATATACTGAAGAGAAGTTCCAGCTTTACCTCACTCACAAGAAAAGGTTTTTTTCCCTACAGGATGATGTGGAAGACAAACAAAACTTCAGGCTGTCCTTTTATGTCAACACACCCTTCGGAATTGAATTCGAATATTACCTTGATGGAAAGCTCCTTGGGGTTGCACTGGCAGACAAAACTTCCCAGTCTTTTTCTGCCATATACACTTTTTATCAGGTTCCCGACAACAAAATGAGCTTGGGAACCTTCAGCGTATTAAAGCAAATGGAATATGCCCTGCAAAACCGGATCAAATATTTTTATCTCGGTTATTATATTGCAGAAAATTCGTCCTTGGTCTACAAAGCAAGATTCAGACCCAACGAGGTCTATCTGGATAGGGAATGGCGCCCCTTCCGTAATGCTGAGGGCGACTTCCTCGTTCCCCAGGATAAGTTGCAATGGAAAAACACCGACCATCTGGTCAAAGCCTCATCCTACATGGAACGCACCTGACTGTGTGGGTATTGTTAAGCGGAGGGTGACAAATTCCCCCCGACGAATAGCCGGAAATTGAGTTGAATTGGAGCTCGGCAGTCCATATAATCTATAGCTAACCACATCATCAAGAAAGCATCTCGGAACTATGGGCAAAAAAAAATCCGGCAAGAAATCATCTGACAAAATGAGTAAAAAGCGACTTTCATCCATTGCGTTGGGGGTTCTGGTCTGCGTGATTGTGGCAGGTGTTTATGTCGGGACCAAACCGAAGGCTCAGCCTGTGGCTCCGGCAACAGGTTTTTTGATTGAAACCCGTCCGATTATGTCCGATGCCGTGTTTACGGGGCGGGTGGCACAAGCCTACCGAATCGCCGCGGAAATTCCCAAGGTTATCGACAGCCTGTTTTGTTACTGCTACTGCAAAAAGAAACACCAGCATAAAACCCTGTTGACCTGCTACACCAACAAGCACGGCTCCAAATGCGATATCTGCCTGGGAGAAGTGTTTTACGCGTACGAATTATATAACCAGGGAAAAACCCTGGACGAAATTGTAATTGCCGTGGACAAAAAGTTTTACCGGCCTTTTCGAAGAACTTGAAATCGATTATGGAAAACGTAGTCCAGGATAAACCCATTAGTATTTATATTCCTTACACCTTTTTGGTTGCGGCGTTGTTGTCGGTATTCGTGGTGTCGCTCAACAAGGTGGAGTTAAAACCCTTTGAGACCGAATATCCGGCAGAGGCGTTTTTATCTCCCCAATTTGAACTGTCTTCGCTGGCAGGGGGGATGGTGAAGCTTTCCGATTATCGCGGCAAAGTGGTGTTCATCAATTTCTGGGCCACCTGGTGTGGAACCTGCGAAGTGGAAATGCCTTCGATGGAAAAACTGTACCGCAAATATAAAGACTTCGGTTTCGAGATGCTCACTATAAGTGTAGATAAAAACCAGAGCCTAATTGAGCCATTCATGAAAAAATTTAATTTAACATTTCCGGTATTGCTCGACCCTGATAGCGAAGTCGCTAAAAAAGTTTATAAGACCACCGGCGTTCCGGAAACCTTTATCGTCAACAGGGAAGGCCTCATTGTCCATAAAGCGATTGGTCCGCGTGACTGGGCTAACGACGAAACCCTGGAAGCTTTTTCCCAAATGGTGCTCGGGAGTTAAGCATGCAACCTTTCCGTCTTTTATCGATAATTTTTCTCCTCTTCCTGTTTCCAGTTCAGGAAACTTTTGCCCAAGGTGGAGGCCACAAGCCTGAGGAAAAAAAGGACGTTGCGGCAATGGACTCCATATACTCCGTCAAAGAGAATGACCCGCTTGCGGAACCTGCTGGTGATAACTTCGATAATGTATTTTCTCCTACCGACCTGTTTACCGCAGACGAATTAGTATCCCCCATGCCAATGGGTGATATGAAAATGGAGGGAGGCGAACATGCAGGGCATCAAGAGCCTCAGATTGAGCTTTCTCATCATGAACTGGTTTCATCATCCAGTAAAGGATTCGGGACAGCTGTCGGCATCACTTTGTTTGCCGGGCTAGTTTTTGCCGGTTTTACGTTTCTGCGACTGGGAGAATAATGGCTTAATGGCTAACGGACTTTCAAAAATTCTGCAAGACCGCTTAGGCCTTCATCTGCTTGAGTACGATATTTCCGAACATGCCAACTCCATAAAATACTCCTTGGGAGGAATGACGCTTACGGCCTTTACGGTTTTGGTCCTCAGTGGAATTTTGCTGGCACAGTTTTTTGTGCCCGACCCGGAACGTGCCAACCGAAGTGTACATTACCTGGTCGATCAGGTTTATCTGGGCTGGTACTTGCGGGGCATTCACTTCTGGGCGGCGGAAGTTCTGACCGTGACTATGACTCTGCACGTGATTCGGGTCTTTTTTACCGCATCCTATAAAAATCCTCGTGAAATAAACTGGCTTATAGGAATTGGCCTGATGTTGCTGATGGTGACCTTGTTGTTTACCGGCACGGTGATGAAATGGGACCAGGAAGCCTATGAAGCGTTGGCACATTTTCTCTGGGTGGCGGAGCAAATGGGGATTTTCGGTCTGCCTCTGACCGAAGAATTTGCGCAGGGAGTTCCGCTGTTAAACCGGATTTATATGGCCCATATATCTTTGCTACCGATTATCACCCTGTTGATGGTGGGTCTACATTTGTTCTACGTTAAATATCACAAGCTGTCGCCTTTGCCTGAATCACCAGAGAAAAGTGAAAGCATGCCTTTTACCCGGCACATGGCCTACCTCCAAAGAGCGGGAGCCGGAGTGTTCTTGTTGATCTGCCTGTTAGCGCTCACCATCGCCCCGCCGCTGGGAGAAGAACCGGTGCTGGGAATGGAAGTGACCAAACCGCCTTGGCAGTTCGTCTGGGTTTATGCGTTAGAAAACTTATGGGTTCCTTTACTGATTGTTGCTCCAGCATTAACTGTGCTGTTCCTGGTCTCCATCCCCTTCGTTGATCAAAACAAGGAAAGATACTGGAAAAAACGGCCCTTGGCCATGATGTTTCTGGTTGGATTCATCCTGCTTTTCACCTTCCTCATTATCTGGGGCAAAGTAACAACAATGACTCATTCGATGTGACCGGGAAGTGAGCCAAAAAATACCCGATGACTATTAACATATAAATTCTGACCAAAAAAGATTGCTGCCTTTGTGATGATGCGAAGGCAATCATTGAGTGTGTGCTCAACGATTATCCCGCGACCTTGAAGCTGATAGATATCGAATCCGATCCGGTCCTGTTTGCATCCTATAAGGAACGTATTCCGGTGGTGCGCCAATGGAGAGGAAAGTTTTGTTTACAAGACGCACGAAACCACCCTGCGGAAAAAACTGGACAAACTCGTATAATTACTTAATCCCGCCTGTGCCGGGATACAAATTTATGGAGCCTGAAAAATGGTAGAGAAGATCGCCCTGACCGAGCAGGAACTGGAAAATAAGTTAAAAGAGATGGCACCGGAATGGAAAACCGGCAAAAACGAAAAAGGTGTGGCTTTCATTGAGAGAGTCCACCATGCCTCCAAGTTCATGGAGGGGATCGCTTTTGTGGGTAAGATTGCCGCAGCGGCGGAAGATAATAACCATCATCCAGATATCATCATCAACTACAAGCGTATCACCATCCGCTACTGGACTCACACCGCAAGGGGTGTCACCCTCGCCGATGTGCAGATGGCACAGAAAATAGATCCGCTGTTTTAAAGAATTGGCCTGAATTCCGTCAATGGTTGGAGAACAGGAACCAGTTAACTCCTGTTCCTGAGGTTGATTTAAGATTTATCAAAGTAAAACGGGGGAAATGCAATTTCATAAAATCAGAAACCTTATCGGTTGTTGTGAACTCGTAAGGATATCCGCCGAGCCAGTCCCGCACATCTGTCATAAAATCCATTCCGCGTTTTGATTGATAATTTCTGATATCTGAGATTGGATTTTTAAGTTTGACAAGTTTGTTCAGGCAGAACATGGCTGAATAGAGAATTTCAAGAATCCATTTTCCGGGTTTCGGTAAAATGTTATAAATTTTTTTAATTTTCAACCACAGGAGCGATCCATTCAAGCCCTTGGTTTCGTTATACAGAGCTATATATAAAAACCCTCCCTGGTGTACCAGGGTGGCAGCGTTTTTAATAGACTCCCACATTTTTCCCGTGTGGTGCAAAACTCCCCAAGAGTAAACGATATCAAATTTCCCCAAACTGTCTGTAAATTCAGAGTCCAATATCGATCCCTCTAAAATTTGCCAGTTTTCCGGACTGTCTGCTTTTTGATGCATATATCTACAGCATTCAACGGAAAACAGGTCCACGTCGAAACTGACCACATGGTTGGCACCGAGACGATACGCAGAAAAAGAAAATAACCCACTGCCGCAACCGATGTCTAGAAAATTTTTTCCTTGCAAATCGTTGGTCTTCAAAAAATCTGTTAAAGACTGCTCCGCCTCCTGGATTCTGTCATCAGTCATGCGATTGAGAAAGTTTTTCCAGTTCTTGCCAAAGGAAAATGTAATATCTTTTTTCATGAAAATGAAAGAGTGGTTTGAAAAAGAAGGTTTTTTACGATTATAACTATGGTTTTAGAAGCTACTTTATTTCTTGCCTAAGATATCATCCAGATGGCCCAGAAAACAGATACCCTGTTTTAAGCATAAGCTGGCAGGGTTGTCAGTCGTGTATCCTCCACGGGGCCACCCACGGTAAAATGGTAGAGGCTTTGGTAACTCATGTCCTGAATCCCAAAAACCTGATGTACAGGATCATCAAAAAAACAGCCTATTCCGGTACTGCGAATTCCACTGACTTCTGCCTGTAGGTAGAGAATCTGTCCTATGGCGCCACATTCCCAGTAAAGGCGAGGATAAAACCACGAACCCTGTTTTTTTAGAGGTTCTTCAAAGGCGCTGATCATACCCAAACTAAAACAACCTTGTTTCGCGATGTCCTGTCCGCAAGATACAGATGCAGAGGTCCCCATAAAGTTTCCTTGCTCCAGAAAAAATAAATCTAACTCTGCCGGACAACCCTCAGGTTTTTCCCATAAGAAACCTGGCTTCAACCTGGATTTTAAATCCTCAATATGATTTTTGTTTCGCATCAGGAAATATAAACCTCCGGGCAATTCATCCACCCGGTGCACGAATAACCCTAAATGCACATTGGGTTCCCAGGGAAGCGTTTGAAAAGGAAGGGGGCAGGCCCCGGGAATTGTTTTTATTAGAAACTGATAGAAAGTGTCCCGTTTAATTGTAGTTCTCCCGTCCATGGCAACTGCACTTCTTCGTTGGTGAATGGCTTTTCTTAAGGAAAAATAATCATCAGAAATTAGTTTGGATAATGATCCTGCCTCAGAATTAAAATTCGGATAGGTTTCAGTAAATGGTTTTCTCGTATTTTGAGAAACCTCATCTATCTCTGACCATAAAACATGATTCTTACTGAGGATGTTAGGCGTTCCACGCCAGTTTAAATTGGCGAAACTATCCATGAACGGTTGCTTTTCAAAATTCCAGTCACTTAAAATTTCATTTGGTGAAACAGCCATCAGGCAATCCGGTACTTCTACCTCCTCGTCACTCTTTTTTGTTAATCCAAGAATCATTTCTAATTCATTACTGCCGAGTTGATCCATTAAAACTGCTCGCCAACCCAGACCTGCACAAGCGATGTTAATGGCCGCCAAAGCATGCCCCAAGTCATGATGGCAGTACCGAAAAGCCCTCATGCCGTACTTCCAGGCTTCCCGCCAGTAAATAGAGCTCAAGCCGATAAAGATTGTGTCAGGGGGCAACCCAGCCAGCATTTTTGTCCATTTTTCGATGGGGAGAGTAGCCCGAATTTCTAAACCATGCGACAAGGGGGTGTAATGAGAAATGAAAGGATTTTGCGAAAGACCTTCTAATGGCCCACAGATCAGGTACCCTTCGGTGGGATGCAAGTTGCCGCTCGATGGATTGACCCTGAGTGCCCACTTGGATCCTTGGAAACTCTTCCAGGCTGATATAGCAAGACTATCAAATAATAGCTGGGAGATGGACTCGAAGCTCAAGGGAGTAGCTGGAACCGTGGACGATTGGAGGGCTTCCGAAAAAAAAGGTTTCTCTGTTAAGGGAAATTTTTTTAAGGGAATGGCCTCTGCTCCTTCGTATCGCCGGAATGGATAGGGCTGAGAATCCCAATCCAAGTAACCCGGGCCTGGGGCAAAAGAATGATAACTGTGTTTGGAGGATTGATGATAGCGGAATATTTTATCAAAGGTAGACATCGTTTTCTTTATTAGCCCGGCTCTGTGGGTTATGGAGCTACTTCGTTTCTTGCCTTAAGATATCATCCAGAGTTTGGCGGCTTCGGGTCTGAACGCACTGGTCGCCATCGACTACCACTTCGGGGATGAGCGGCTGGGAATTGTAGTTTGATGACATGACGTGCCCATAGGCTCCCGCCCCGCCGATGACGATGCAGTCTCCCGGTTTTGGCATGGGCAGTCTGCGGGCTACGGGTTCTTCATCTTTTTGCGTCAACACGTCTCCCGACTCACAAACCGGCCCTGCAACGATGAGGTCCTGTTCCGGCCCGAGATCATCGCCATCAAACCAGATGGGATGGAACGATCCATAGGCCATAGGGCGAAGAAGATGGCAGAACCCGACATTGGTCAGCACATAGTCGATGCGTTTTTTTTCTTCATCAAAAGTATGGTTGAGGGAACGCACCTCGCCGATCAGGGTTCCGCAACCTGCTACGAACCTTCGGCCCGGTTCAATTTCGCAGACGATGTCCCGCCCGAAATGATCCTTCAATATTTTTGCGCGTTCATCAATAATGGTTTTATAGCCGGAGATATCTTCCTGTGGTTTATCAGGGTCATACTGGTAGGGTAGTCCGCCGCCGAAGTTTACTGTTTCCACATCTTCAAACTGTTTGGCAAATTCCACCAGTTTTCCAGTGATGCGTTTGAGATGTTCCATATCTCCACCGGAGCCAATATGCATGTGCACTCCGGAAACAGTCAGTCCGTACTCTTTGGCAAGACGTTTGACTTCACCCAGGTTCTGGTACCAGATTCCGTGTTTGCTGTAGGGTCCGCCAGTATTGGTTTTTTTTGAGTGACCCGCACCCTCGCCGGGGTTGATGCGTATCGAGATTTTTTGAGAACCGGTACCCATTGTTTTCAGGGCCTTGCCATATTCTTCGACCATCCCCAGGGTGCCGCAATTGCAGTAGATGTTGTTTTCAAGACAGAACTTTACATCGCCATCATTAAAAAACACATCGCTGGTGAAGCAGATGTCGTCAGTTTTGAATCCGGTACGCAGAGCGCGTTGCACTTCAAAAATGCTGACTGCGTCAATTTTTACTCCGTTATCGAGCATTTCTTTAAGAATACGGACATTTGAGTTGGCCTTCATGGCATACCGGGTAACGGGAGCCAACTTTTTGATCTCGGCTATCGAAGCGCGAAGGATTTCCAGGCTGTATACATAAACGGGAGTGCCGAATTTTTCGGCAATATCCAGCACTTCCACATTTTCAATTTTCATGGATTCTTCCAGATTATGGATTCAAAAAGATGACTTGACCAATCCCGATTTTATAGCATAGATTGGTGGAGCAAAGAATCCCTAAAAAAATTAGAGAACAATTCTGCTATGACGAAATGGACCATTGACGAAGCCCGCGAGCACTACAATATCAAAGGCTGGGGGGCGGGTTATTTTGATATCAATTCCAAGGGGAATATTGTTGTGCACCCCGACCAGAAGAGCACGCACTATATAGACCTCAAGGAACTGGTCGATGATATCCAGTCCAAGGGATATTCTCTGCCGGTCCTTATCCGCTTTTCAGACATACTTAAAGCCAGCATCGCCAACCTTGCCAACTCGTTTCAGAACTCCATTGATGAATATGGATTTGAGGGTCAGTATCACGGCGTTTACCCCATCAAGGTCAACCAGCAAAGGCAGGTGGTGGAAGAGATTGTGAAATTTGGCCAGCCTTTCAATATCGGACTGGAAGCGGGCTCCAAGCCGGAATTGCACGCGATACTTGCCATACTTGATAATCCGGAAGCCTTGCTGGTCTGCAATGGTTATAAAGATGAAGCCTTTATACGTCTGGCGTTGATGAGCCAGAAGCTGGGCAAGAGGGTTTTTATCGTTGTGGAAAAACTCGATGAATTGGCATTGATCGATAAAGTGGCTAAGGAACTGGGAGTGCAGCCCAATATCGGACTCCGCATCAAGCTGGTGAGCG
>Ga0114993_10003645_pt1 | contig 15844 bp, 14 predicted proteins | sample ArcticOcean_MG_C_FD_87042 | JGI IMG/M metagenome (GOLD analysis project Ga0114993, IMG submission 87042) | Marine microbial communities from western Arctic Ocean - ArcticOcean_MG_CB2_150 | ecosystem: Environmental > Aquatic > Marine > Oceanic | place: Arctic Ocean: Canada Basin | collected...
AATCCTGGTTTCTAATGCTCAATGTGCTGAAATTCATCCTACATTGAAATAATCGCTTCATCGCAAAGTTAAGGTTCACCTCTTTAAGAGGAAAAAGCCGGTAGGGCAAATTGCCTTACCGGCTTTTTTTTGCATTTTAGCTCTTGATTCGATTAAGATTCGGGGTCACAACCATTCTGGTTTCCTTCTATGCCCAACAAGACCCTTCCCCTGATACAGACATTCTTTATAATTTACCTGTTGCCGGTTTTGCTCAACATATCCCCATCTTGTTTATGGGCCATGGAAAAGGTTTCTTTTAAAACCTCCCCCCAAACCAGGATAACTGTCCCCAACCCCATGGAAATCTCAAAACTACCCAGAAAAAAGACCTACCAGGTCAACCACAAAGCATTCAGCTTGCAGTTTTTTTTCAACGAAAAGGACATTTTCGGCATCATCACCAAAAGAAACAAGAGGCGGCCCATCCATTTCCGCTGGTGTCTTTTAAGGTCCTGCGAGGAGAGCCAATATGATTACAAAAAAGTAATTGCCGAGGCCTTCAATCCGCCTTTCGCTAATGGCTTCTTCTCACTACCCTACCCCTCTTATCTACCTTATGGCTTTCAGGGAATAGAGTTTTCCTCCCCGGATTGACCATCCTGACTAGCCGGCAAAACTATTTTAGGGCTTAGGACTACAATTGTTTTAGTCAAAACCCCTATTCTCAAAGCATTGTATTGCCGTAAATTTTCCTCTTGATTTATTTTTCCGCAATTTCACAAAACCCGACACCAGAAATAAAACTAATAATATGTAGGACAAGTGCTTACATAAAAAAATAGCGTTTACCCTATACCCCAGCAAAAAACAAATCGTTAGTGTTAGAAAGTTTTTATTCCAATTTCATCCATTGGGGAGGCAAGTAATGAAAAAGGTAATTTTTTTCGTAGCGGTAAGCGCATTCTTAGGATTTATGGCATTGGGTTCCGTTGCTTCAGCAGATAGCACAGTTCCCCTGTCTAATTTTTCGAGTGATGCCAGTGGTACAATGAGTGTTGGACAAACAATCATGCAAATGGGAGCCTTTGACAGGATAAATGCAAACGCAGTTAACCTGGGTTCTAGAGCAGGAACATCCCGGAGCATTTCTGGTGTAATGCAGAATTATCAGTTCGGCTCTTCTCAAACCAATCAATCCTGGAAAGCCGCTAAAACGATTGAAGAAGCTCAAGTTCGTGGTTTAGTTGCCGGCGATTGTAATGGCGACAACTCTGATGGTGCATATCGTAGTCAAATGAACCAGAACCGCAAGGGTTTCATGAAAGAAAACCTGGTTTCTAACGCAAATTGCGAAATAAACCACGCGACCATGAACCAGAGCGTCAAGTAAAGAATAAAAAAGTTTCAAACCTCACCTGAGGAAAAAAGCCGATAGAACTCGTTTCTATCGGCCTTTTTTTATGCTTTCCCCCCGGCCCCCGCAACAAATAGTTAAAGCCATCAGGCGAGTACTCTACTCCCATCAAACTCTGCTACAATAGTTCTATAACGATACAACGAGGTTCACCATGTCCCGATTCATAGACAATGGAAACGATACCATCACGGATAACCAAACCGGTCTGACCTGGTTTAAGAAAGATTCACGGCAGTTAATGGGGAAATGGATTCATCTGGAAAAAGCCATAAAATTTGCCGATGAAAAAAACACGGAAAACTTTGGCGGTTTTAACGACTGGAGGGTGCCAAAGCTGGAAGATATTAAAACCATTTTTGACAAAAGTTTCAGCCAGCGAGATTTTGGAAATACTGAAATTCATATTCCTGCGGAGTTCGAACCCAAATGCGCAGATTGCACCTGGACGGACACAGTCAATGGCGAGCGCGCCATGCTGTTCAGCTTGGTCAAAGGCCGTTCCAGCTGGATCAACAAGTTCGGGGAAGGCCCCTTTGCCGTCCGGCTGGTACGCGGCACCTGCGATAAAGACGGCTCTTGACCTATCCTTTGGAGCTACCAAAAGAGTCCACAAAAACCCAGACTGCCGTGATCGCCAGAAGCACGGAAAACATGCGTTTGAAATTCTGATCGGACACGTATTGCAGTAGGTGCGGCCCGATTTGTGCGCCGATCACACCTCCCAGAGCTAGAATCAATCCGGTTTTAAGGTCAATATTTCCTAACCGGTAATGCGTTAGAATAGAAGATATCGCCGTCATTATAATAAAAATGAAGGCTGTGCCTACCGCCAGTTTGGCCTCCCGGCCCAGGAAGATCAAGAGGGGAACCACCAGAAAGCCCCCTCCCAGTCCGGTACCCGAAGAAAGAATACCTATGACTATTCCTGCCAACGCCAATGTGATCAATTTCTGCCTCCCCTCTCTACCCACTTTTCTTCTAAATTATCTAATACCCCGGCACCAATGGAATCTCCCCAAACATTAATAGTAGTCCGGCACCGATCCAGAAACCAGTCTATCGAAAGAAGCATGCCAATCCCCTCAAGAGGAAGCCCGACAGACTGAAGTACCATCACCATGGTGACCAGTCCGGCTTCCGGAATTCCCGCCGCGCCTATGCCGGCCAGCGTTGCCGTAAGAAATATGATCATCTGGTCTCCCAAACCCAGTTGAATTCCCAGCATTTGCGCAATGAACATGGCTGCAACCGACTCATAAAGAGCCGTGCCATTCATATTCACCGTAGCCGCCAACGGCAGGACAAAAAGACAGGATTTCCGGGAAATCCGATTGTTTTCCTCGGCACACTCTATGGTAATCGGCAAGGTAGCGGAACTGCTCGCTGTTGAAAAAGCCGTTGTGAGCGCACTCAATACATTTTTAAAATAAGTTACGGGGTTCCTTCTTGTTATCACATAAAGAATAACCGGCAATATCACAAATCCGTGAATCAAAAGCGCAGAGACCACCGTTGTGACATATTTGCCGATTTTTGCCAACTCAGCCAGAAACAGGTCACCCCCGCCAGCGGCACCCAGCTTGGACGCAATTAACGCAAAAACTCCGATCGGCGCGAAATACATAAGCAGATGGACGATCTTCATGATCGAAACGTTGACCGTATCAAAAAAATCAATCGCCCGTTTACCCGGTTCACCCAGCGTGGTTAATACTCCACCAAACACCAGGGAAAACATGATGAGTGGAAGAATCTCCATATTCGCCATGGATTGCACCAGGTTGGGTGTAACAAAAGTTTTAAGAATGTCAGTGATGCTGACAGATTCCTTGCCCACAACTTTGTCAGGCACTTGCTCCACCGTCATCTCGACAGCGACACCCGGCTCAATAATGTTGACCATTACCAATCCGATACCCACTGCAATGCAAGTGGTTATCAAAAAATAGGACAATGCAATAAAGCCGGTTTTGCCTACCTTCCTGATATCCCCCAAACCTGCAATGCCAACGATCATCGAAGAAATGATTAAGGGCACCACCAACATTTTCAAGGCATCCAGAAACATCTCGCCGATCCACTCCACCGCCAGCATCTTGTTTCCAAACATCCACCCGCAAAAAATTCCCAGAACAATTCCCGCAACCATCAGATATAAAAGTCCATTTTTTTTCATCACGAATTATCCTAAAAAAACAAAATTTTTCAAACCCACCAACAGGGCTTATAATACAGAGTAACGGAGGCTTTGCAATTCCTAACCTTAACGAACACCCGGAACCCAATATAACCGAGGATAACCATGGCAGAAACCGTCAAACTCACCTATCAGGGAAAAACCTATGAGTTCCCGGTTCTAGAAGGCACCTGTGGAGAAAAAGCCATAGACATTTCCACTCTGAGAACGACCACAGGACTGATTACTTTTGACCCAGGATATATGAGTACAGGGTCCTGCCAGAGCCAGATCACCTATTTGGATGGAGAAAAAGGAATCCTGCTATACCGGGGTTATCCCATCGAACAGATCGCCGAGAAGAGCTCCTTTATCGAAACCGCTTGTCTTCTCATCTACGGTGAGCTCCCAACCCGTGAGCAACTCGACTACTTTCAGTACCACTTGGTACACCATTCCATGGTTCATGAATCCATTAAGAATCTCTATGATGGATTCCCCAACAATCCGCATCCCATGGCAGTATGCAGTGCGATCGTTGGCTCCCTGGCAACATTCTATCAAAACGAATTAGACGTCAGAAACGAACATGAGGTGGAAATCGCCATCCACCGGCTGATGGCAAAACTGCCAACCATTGCGGCGTACAGTTATAAAAAATCCATCGGCCAACCCTTCCAATATCCTGATAATACTCTGAGCTATTCCGCAAACTTTTTGAAAATGATGTTTTCCCTTCCCTGCGAACCCTATGAGATAGATGAAGACGCTGCCAAAGTTCTGGACGTTTTATTGATTCTGCATGCCGACCACGAGCAAAATTGCTCCACCAGTACCGTTCGCCTGGTTGGAAGTTCCATGTGCAACCTGTTTGCATCGGTGTCGTCCGCGATTTATGCCTTGTGGGGTCCTCTTCACGGAGGCGCAAACCAGGCCGTAATTGAAATGCTGCAAAATATTCATGCTGATGGGGGAGATGTTAACAAGTACGTGCAAAAGGCCAAAGATCCTAACGATCCTTTCCGGCTAATGGGGTTTGGACACCGAGTTTATAAAAACTTTGACCCTCGTAGCCGAATCATCAAAAAGCTGGCCGATAAAATTTTCAACAAACCGGGAGTTCAGGAACCCCTTCTTGATATCGCATTGCAACTGGAAGAGATCGCCATTAAGGACGATTACTTTATTGAGAAAAAACTTTACCCCAATGTTGATTTTTATTCGGGCTTGATTTATAGAGCCCTGAACATTCCCATCAATATGTTTCCAGTTATGTTCGCAATAGGCCGTTTACCAGGCTGGATCGCCCAATGGAAGGAACTTCATGGAGACAAGCAGTTCAAGATTGGCCGTCCGCGACAGTTGTATCTAGGCTCGCCTAAAAGGGACTACGTTGCCATGGAAAAAAGGCAGGGGTAAAAAAACTTATCTTAATCAGGCGGGCTCAATGGTGCAGGTGAAAGGGAATTCTTCCATAGCGGCGGCAGTGTGCACTTGTTCTACTTTAAACTCAGCCTGCTCTAGCGGCAAAGTCTCGACAAGGGCTGCGCCATGAAGATGAATTTCATACATCAGCTTTTCCGCGGTCGAATAATCTTTGCTGAACATTTTGATCAGAACCCGAATAACGAATTCCATAGTGGTGACGTTATCGTCCCACATAATAATTTTATAGAGCGGGAGATAGGCCTGACGGGTTTCCCCTTCAGATTCCTCAATAATTCCCGGCGAAAAAGGTAATGTTTCTACTGGCATAAGGTAATATTTCTAGTGGTACAACGACTAATAAGAAATTGCCCCAAAAGGGCTAATGGTTCGATAAACTGACCGTTTCCTATTTTAAAATAATATTAAAAAAAATAACAACTTTTTTTTATTTTTTTTCTGCCCGAAAATATGAGTTTTAACGCTCTACAACGTCATCCTTTCCTGATTATTCTCCTTTTCGGCTTGATCTTCACCAGTTTTTGCCCAACCACCTATGCCCTGGAAGCAAAATTGGCAAAACCGATAACATTGGGCGAATATAATAACTTCCTCCCTGCAGGAAAAATAACCCGGTTTGCCGGAGAAACCCTATATTACGACATCAGTTTCCTGTGGTTTAAAAACGCCGCCTCTGCCAAAGTGAGCTTTTTTGAGGAGCATGGAAAATATTTTTCAGTCCTGGAAGCCAGCACCACGGGCTTTATTGGTTTTTTCACATCCTACCGCAAGCATTTTTACAAGACTGAATTCGAAATCATTGATAACGGCAAAAAACTCCGGCCCAAAACTTTCCTGCGGCAGGTTACCATTGGCAGTCAGGTGGAAACTACCCGGCATAAGTTCGATTATGACAATCAATCGCATTCCTGGCAGGTCCATGTGGATGAAGACTTAGTGGAAACAGGACAAAATGAGATTCCTCCCGGGAGTGCTTTCAACGATATTCTCACCTCTTTTTACAACGTACGAAATGGGGTTTATGGGAAGTTGGAGAAAGGAAGGAAATTTAAAATCAGAACCATTCCCGAAAAGGGACATGATGAAATTTCTGTTCACATCTGGTCGGAACGGGATCAGGAGCGATTTAGAATTGAAGAGGAACGGGGAAAAAGGGACGAGCTGTTATTCAATATCATTGTGCCAAAAGAAATTTTCAAGACCAAAACCGGAGAACTGAGAGCTTGGATATCCAAACATTATGTTCCGGTTGAAACCACCATCAAAGATTATATTTTGCTGGGCGATCTGCACGCCCGTTTCACCCGCAGGGAAGCACGCCACCTGCGAGCCGCCAGTAGCAACTAACAATAACTCCTCCCCTGTCAACGGGGCAACCGTCATCATGCCGAGACAACTCTTTGCTCACCAAAAAAAGCGCTGGTACCCTTTCAGGGCACGATGGCTAAGGAAAAATTTCACGCACACTGGCCCCACGCCTAGTGGTCAGACATCAAAAGCCAGAATAGGCGGATCCTGCCAGATATTCACTTCAGTCTTGTCATCCAAAGTGACCGCACCAAACTGGACCGTATAGGGTTTCTCATTTTCGCAATCCAACTCGATGGTAATTTTTTCTATCTCCCATTTCCCGGACTCCGGACCAACTAAAGTCAAACTATGGGCAAAACTGTTCACATCAAAACTTCCCTCAAAAACTTTTCCGGACTCCGCAGACCCTTCCACATTGTCAAAAGGCAGTTTATGATTATTGAAATTGAAATGAACCGGCTCAGACATCCCCTGCTGACCGGTTTGCACCTTGACTTTAAACGTGTTGACTCTCGGCATGGTTTCCCCTCAGGAAAAATACGGGTTCAAACCCGCTGTATGGTCGGTTTCATCGAAGATCGCACCCACCATAGGTACGGCCTTTCTAAATGAGGTGTGAATCCCCTGTTTGAGGGTTAAATCGGCGGCACTGCACCCCTGACATCCTCCGCCCATTTGTATGGTGACTGAATTTCCTTTAACAGCAAGCAGGCTGATGTTTCCGCCGTGCCCGGCCACTCCCGGGTTCACCTCGGTATCAATTACTTTTTGAATTCCTTCACGAATTTCTTCTTCAGAAGGCAGATTAGAAATGATTTTTTCAGCGATAAGGCCTTTACCCACCCCCAGTGCATCCCGGATTGCCGTACCGACTTCCTTAGCCAGAGGAAGCCAATCCACCAGGGTTTTATCCTTGCGGGTGACCGTCACGGTGGATTCACATACTAAAGCGGTTTCCACATCGTCCAGGCAGAACAGAGCTTCAGCGAGGGAAGATTCCATCGCGCTTTCAAAACCCGAGAAAAACCAGGAATTCCCCGTCATCAAGGGACGGTTAACGGTGAAAAGGCATTGATCCCCCGTTGGAGAAGGTTGCGCCTTGATTAAAACTTCATCGGAATCTTTTGGGAAAACACCTTCAGAAATAGCCGGGATCTGGAGTACACTGCGTTCTAGGGGGAAATTTGACGGCGCCTCTGTTTCAGGTTGGGGTTGGGGTTCGGGTTGAGAAACCACAGTACTTTTTTCAACCTCTTCCGCGATCACCGATGTTACCGGCTCCGCTTCCTGCTTCATACCCGTGAAAAAACGTTTTATAAAGTTCAAAGGATTGTCTCCTGTAAAGTCAGTTTTGCTACTAATACCACAATAACCCTCTATTCTTCATATAGATGCCAGAAACACAAGAAAGTCGCAAATTTCCCTGCAAAATTTCCTCTGGTTTGCGGCTTCCCTCTACAATTTTGTTTACTATCGGTCTTTTAGTCCTAAAAAAATAATTGCCCCCACAGTTTTCCAGACACCCCGGTGTGAGTAAACATGATAAAGGGTCAAACCTGAAAAGCGTTCTCGAGCAGTTCGATTTTCCATGAACCCGGCGTATCGGATGTCAAGGCCACCACGTCGAACCGCATAGGTCTGTCCGAGATTCTCTTCCTGGCAGGGAAACTTTTAGCGGTTTGGATAATTTTTCGCTGCTTTGCCGGTGTTATGGCCATAAAAGGATGACCAAACTCATGACCCGCTCGCGCCTTGACTTCAAAAAAAACGATCATCCCGCCCTGCTCGGCTATGATATCTATTTCACCCACTTTAGCGCGGGGGTTTTTTTCAAGAATCCGGTAACCTTTCTTTGTTAAAAAGGTCAACGCGGCCGACTCGCCTTCACGACCAAATTGTAATCGCTCCTGAGTCAATGCGGAGTACCTCCGCTGGTAATCTGCAATATCATTTTCATGCTCCCAATAGTTTTATCTCGGCCCAATGAGTCATTGCCCATTGCCTCCACGGCTAACCCAGCACTTTTGGCGGCCACATAAGCGTCACCGCAACATTGCCACCGGCCGCTTGGCCGGGGCTAGCAGTGGGCGGTATTCCAGTTTTTGCCCCACCCCATATCCACTACCAATGGGACTTTAAGCTGGACCACTTCTTCCATTTCCTTTTTAACCAGAGTCCGCATTTCCTGCTCTTCTTCTTTCGGACATTCAAACACCAGCTCATCATGGACTTGCAAGATCATTCGGGATTTTAGTTTTTTCTCGCTGATTTGTTGTGCCAATCGAATCATCGCCAGTTTGATCAGGTCCGCCGCACTTCCCTGGACCGGGGAATTGATCGCAACCCTTCCTGCCGCCTCCCGCAGTTGCCGGTTCTGACTGTTAAGGTCTGGCATATAGCGTTTTCGATTCATCATAGTCTGGGTATAACCAACTTCTTTTGCCTTGGCTACAGTTTCCTCCATATAAACTTTGACCTTTTTATAAAGCGCAAAATATTGATCAATGAATTTTTTAGCTTCCTTAGGATAAATTTTTAACTGCCTGGAGAGACCGAAAGCACTCAAACCATAAACGATACCGAAGTTCACCGCTTTAGCCATTCTTCGGGATTCCGCATCCAGACGATCCGGGGTCGTCCCAAAAATTTCGCAAGCGGTACGGGTGTGAATATCTTCACCCATTTGAAACGCTTCAATCAAAGCTTCATCTCCGGAAAGGTGGGCGAGAACCCTCAACTCTACTTGCGAATAGTCCGCCGAAAGCAGGTAATTATTTCCTTCCGCTATAAACGCTTTGCGGATTTCGCGTCCCGTTTCGGTACGAATTGGGATGTTCTGCAGGTTTGGGTTGCTGCTACTCAACCGCCCGGTAGCTGCTACCGTCTGGTTGAATGAAGTATGAACCCTTCCCGTTTTACTGAATATTTCATCCTGCAACGCATCCACGTAGGTGGACTTGAGTTTGCCCAATTGCCGGTAGGCCAATACAACTTCAGGAAGCTCATGCTCTTCGGACAATTGCTCCAATACGGTGACATCGGTCGAATAGCCACTCTTGGTTTTCTTGATGACCGGCAGTCCCAGTTTTTCAAACAGAATCACCGAAAGTTGTTTAGGAGAATTGATATTGAACACCTCCCCGGCTATGGAATGAATATTCTTTTTATGTTCTTCGATCTTTTCCGTTATGATCGTGGAAAGATTCTGCAAATGCTTTTTATCCAGTTTCATCCCGTGGATTTCCATCTCTGCCAGGACTTCTAATAGGGGCAGTTCCAAATCCTGGAAAAGCTGAAGGTCATCGCCTTGCAAAAGAAGGAAAAGTGTTTCATAAAGTCGCCAGGTGATATCTGCATCTTCCGCCGCATACTCGGTCGCTCGCTCGACATCCACTTCATCAAACCCGATCTCTTTGGACGCGGTGCCCACCACATCCTTATATTTGATGGTGGTGTGGTCTAGATAATCCTGGGCCAAAGCATCCATACTGTGCCTCCTGCCGGAAGGATTCAAAATATAGGAAGCCAGCATGGTATCGAAGGCGATGCCCTTGAGATTAATTCCTTCATTCCGTAACACAATCAAATCGTATTTGATATTCTGGCCAACTTTTTTAATTTTCGGATCTTCAAGTAGTGGCTTGAGTTTCTTGATAACCCAATCGAGAGGCAATTGTTCGGGAACCCCTAAATAGCGATGGGCTAACGGAATGTAGCAAGCCACTCCTTGTTCACAGCAAAGCGAAATCCCCACCATCCGGGCCTGGACCGGATGTAAGCTAGTGGTTTCCAGGTCCAACGCGAAAATTTTTGCCTTCTTTAATTGTTTGAGCCATCGCTCAAAATCGGCCTTGGTGAGAATGGTTTCATACCGGCTTGCAATAGCTGGAGAACTCGCAATGGGGGTAGGCTCGGAACTATCTTCCAATTCTCCGAGCAAGGAGGAAAACTCGAATTCAGAAAACAGTTTTTTCAGGTCCGTATTGTTGGGGGGCTTGAGCTTAAGGTTCTCAAGTTTAAACTCCAACTCCATAGATGTATTGATGGTCACCAGTTGACGGCTGAGTAGCGCCATCTCTTTATCCTGAACAAGTTTTTCCCTGAGTTTTTGCTTGTCCACTTCGTCGATCCGTTCATACAACGCATCTATGGAACCGAATTTACGTATGAGTTCCGTGGCAGTTTTGGGGCCCACCCCTTTAACTCCGGGAATATTATCACTGGAATCGCCCATCAAACCCATCACCTCAATCACCCGGTCTGGGGGCACACCAAATTTTTCCTCCACACCTTCTATATCAAACCATTTATTTTTCATGGTATCGAGCATGCGGATATCCGGACCAATCAACTGCATCATGTCCTTATCGCCGCTGACTATGACTACCTGCAAACCTTCTTCCGTGCCTTTTTTAGCCAGGGTTCCCATAATATCGTCGGCTTCAAACCCTGGAACCCGGACACTGTGAATATTAAAGGCCTGGACCAGAGGTTCAAAAAAGGGGAATTGTTTTGCCAGGTCTTCAGGAGGCGCTTCCCGATTGGCTTTGTAATCGGCGTACATTTCGTGACGAAAAGTCTTTTCCTTACTGTCGAAAGTCACCGCCAGGTAATCTGGCTTTTCGTCTTTCACCACTTTCTGCAACATATTAATGAACCCGTACAGGGCATTGGTGGGAAATCCTTTTGATGTCGACAAAAATTGCCGGATACCATAATAGGCCCGAAAAATGTAGGAAGAACCATCTATCAGGTAGAGGGATTTAGGTTTGCTCATAGTTGCCCTTTAAATATGAAAAATGCTGACCAAGTATAAAGTCGCGGCTTTACCGTGTCTAATTAATTGTGTTATCATAAAACTCTATTATGATTATGAACTAATTGAATTAAAAGGCTTAAATTGGACCCCACACAAAAATGCGCGCCTTGAAAAATTCATCGGAAAATCAGGGTGACCGGTTGATCATTGAAACCGCCCGCAGGGTTCTCAGCATTGAGAGCCAGGCTGTAGCGGGACTGGAAAGCAGGATCGATTCCCAATTCGTCGAGGTCGTGCGCCACCTGAACCAATGCAAATACCTGGTGGTCACAGGGGTTGGGAAATCCGGACTGATTGGGAGAAAAATCGCATCCACGTTTGCAAGCATCGGACTGCCCACCCTTTTTCTGCATGCCGCAGAAGCCAGCCATGGAGACCTGGGAATGATTTCTAAAGGGGATACGGTGATTGCCATTTCCAACAGTGGGGAAACGGAAGAGATTGTCAAACTGCTCCCGGTTTTTAATCGCATCCATTGCACACTGGTAGGAATGACGGGAAATAGGGAGTCCACCCTGGCAAAACGAAGCGATTATATTCTCGACATTAGCGTTAAAGAAGAAGCATGCTCAAAAGATCTGGTTCCCACCGCCAGCACAACAGCCGCCTTGGCAATGGGTGACGCACTTGCCATGGCATTTATGGAACTTCGCGGAGTGCAGGAAGAGGATTTTGCACTCAACCATCCTGGCGGCAGTCTCGGTCGGAAACTGCTCACCCTGGTCGATGACCTGATGCATTTTGGGGAGGATATCCCCAAGGTAAAAGAAAATGCTGACATCTACCAGGTACTCAAGGAGATCTCGCACAAAAGATTGGGAACAACTCTGGTAGTCGGAGATCAGGACCAACTTCTCGGCATCATTACCGATGGGGATTTACGGCGCCTGATTGAAAAGAAAAAAGACATCTCCCAAACCCGCGCAAAGGAAATGATGGCCAGCCATCCCAAAACTATTTTAAAGGATACCCTGGCGGCTAAAGCCGTTAGAATTATGCAGGACCATTCCATCACCTCCCTGGTTGTGGTCAATGATGACCAGAAAATAGAAGGAATCATTCATCTACATGATATCCTCAAGGCAGGTGTCGTTTAACTCTTACCGGATACATCCCGATTAAATTATGACCGGCGACGAAATCAGAAAAAAATTCCTGCAATACTTTGAAGATCGGGGGCACACGGTTGTGCCCAGTTGTTCACTGGTCCCAAAAAATGATCCAACCCTTATGTTCACCAATGCGGGAATGGTGCAGTTTAAAGATGTGTTCCTGGGTGAGGAAAAAAGAAATTATAACCGCGCTGTATCGGTGCAAAAATGCGTTCGCGCCGGTGGAAAACACAATGACCTGGAAATGGTCGGGCGCACGGCCCGGCATCACACTTTTTTTGAGATGCTTGGCAATTTTTCGTTTGGAGATTATTTCAAAAAAGAAGCCATCCAGTTTGCATGGGAATTCTTAACCGATGTGATTGGACTACCCCGGGACCGTTTATACATTTCTGTCTTCGAGGATGATGACGAAGCCTTCAACCTGTGGGTCGATGAAGTGAAAATGCCGCGTGAGCGGATATACAAGATGGGGGAAAAGGATAACTTCTGGGCCATGGGTCCCACCGGCCCCTGCGGCCCCTGCTCGGAAATATTTATCGACCAGGGTAAAACGGTAGGCTGTGGACAGCCCTCCTGCGAAGTCGGTTGCGATTGCGACCGGTTCCTGGAAATCTGGAACCTGGTTTTCATGCAATACGATCGGGATGAATCCGGCAAACTCACTCCGCTTCCTAATCCCTGTATCGACACGGGGATGGGATTGGAAAGACTGGCCGCTGTCGTTCAGGGCCGCACCACCAATTACGACACCGATCTTATGATGTCTATCATCACTGAGGCGGCCCGTATCATAGGCAAAGAATATGGCAAGCAGGATGAGGTGAATGTCTCTCTTCGAGTGCTGACCGACCATGCCCGCGCCTCGGTATTTTTAATCAGCGATGGAGTCATTCCCTCCAACGAAGGCCGGGGTTATGTTTTGCGTAAAATCATGCGGCGAGGCCTGCGACACGGAAAACTTCTCGGTCAGAAAGGCCCCTTCTTTCACCGTATCACCCGCAAGGTAATCGATGACTTTAGAGAAGCGTATCCCGATTTAAATAACAACAAGGACTTCATTCAAAAAGTTGTCATTAACGAAGAAGAAAGTTTCGGCAGTACCTTGCATCATGGAACCCAACGCCTGGAAGAAATCCTGGAAAAAGTGCGTAAGGAAAAACTCACCACCATACCCGGAGAAGAAATATTCAAGCTCTATGACACCTACGGTTTTCCCACGGACCTGGTAGAAGAAACCGCCAAGGATGCCGGGTTGACCCTCGACATGGAGGGATACACCCGAGCCATGAATGAGCAGAAGGCCAAAGCCATAGCCTCCTGGAAAGGATCAGGAGAAAAAGAAGTCGCCTCCTTCTACAAAGAGTACCTGCAATCCTCTCCCGCAACCGTCTTTGAAGGTTACGGAACCACTAAGTGTGAGGGCCGGGTGGTAGCCATTTTAAAGGACCAGAAACCTGTAGATTCTGCCGGTTCTGGAGACGAGATAGAGTTTCTGACCGACAAGACTCCCTTTTATGGAGAATCCGGAGGACAGGTTGGAGATTCCGGTCGGGCTTTTAATCATGATATTCAACTGGAACTCAATAACGCAAACAAGCCCCTGCCCGGCTTGATTGTTCATAAAGCAAAAATTATCCAGGGAAACCTTCATACCGGGGACAACCTGACTCTGGAGGTGAACCGGCAAACACGGGGAGACACTGCGCTCAACCATACGACCACCCACCTTTTGCACGCGGCACTTAAGGAAGTTCTAGGCGAACACATCAAACAGGCTGGCTCTTTAGTCGCATCCAATCGATTGCGGTTTGACTACACCCATTTTTCTCCCTTGACGGACAAAGAAAAATTCCGCATTGAATCCCGTGTAAATGAAAAAATCCGGGAAAACATTCAGGTTTCAACACAGGAAATGGACATTGATAGCGCCATAAAAGAAGGCGCGATGGCATTGTTTGGGGAAAAATATGGCGAGACGGTCCGTGTTGTAAATATCCCCGGTTTCAGTAAGGAATTGTGCGGCGGCACTCATATTACCGCGACCGGGGATATCGGTTTGTTCCGCATTACTTCCGAAGGAGGCATCGCATCTGGCGTTCGCCGCATCGAAGCCGTAACCGGTGCCACGGCTTATGACACCATCCGGGCCGAGCAGGAATCTTTATCGGCAATTCGCGGACTCTTAAAAGCTCCTTCTAACGAGGAAATTGCAAAGCTGAAAAAGCTGTTGGCAAAAAACCGGCAATTAGAAAAAGAGATCTCCGCTCTGAAGGAAAAACTGGTCAGCGGTAAAGAGTCTACTGGTACCGATGATGTGCAAAAAGTGGGCGAGATTTCGTACCTGATCAAGAAACTGGAAGGGTTGGATGCAAAAACCCTGCGCACTTTTATCGACAATGCCAAGAACCAATTAAAATCCGGGGTTGTGGTCGTGGGCTCTATTGCCGATGGTAAAGTCTCCATGGCGGCAGGTGTCACCAAAGACCTGACCGATAAATATCATGCGGGAAATATCATCAAGGAAATAGCCGCAATCGTGGGAGGAAATGGGGGTGGCAGGCCGGATATGGCACAGGCCGGGGGTTCCGAGATTGATAAACTCGATGAAGCCCTCAAAAAAGCAGAAGAATTGATCCGCTCCACCCACTAGGCGCCAGCGTGATACCCCATTCGGGACATGCGTGATATCCCCTTCAGTAACCTTCATGCCCTGAAAGGGTAAAGGCAAATGATAAGCATAACTCGCTGGACCCAGAGAGCAATAACTCTTCAAGCTAGCAAAGTGTTATCTCGGCACAATCAAGCCCTTGCTCTTTGCCTCCAGTGACTCGTCGGCCAAAAGTAATTTTTAGGGATGTTCTATAGAAATGGCCCCGGGAATCCTGTATTATTTCTTCTTCATCCATTAACTGAACCGGTTGAGATTTTCCGGAAAGGATTAGACATGAGTGAAATACTGGGTTCTGCGGGTAAGACTTCCCCGATCAATCCCATCAGAAAAAAAGAACTCGATGACAATTGGAAAAGCGTCGCGGCTAAAGCGGTCACCGACGATGCATTTAAAAAGAGCCTGGCCAAAGATCCCTTTAAAGTCCTGGAAGCGCACGGGTTGAAGGTTGTTCCTGAAATCAAAATCAATTTTGATGAAACAAATCAGGAATATAATATGGTCGTTCCCTCAAAAGCTTCGGAAGAGGTGCTGGCAGAAGCCAAGTGGTGGAACTGGCGTTTAAAGATGATCAAAGAGTTCGATCAAAGCCTGGATCGCCAAGTAGGAACCGTAGTCGGTGTTGAGGAAGGCGACCGACCTAGAAGTATAATCTGAACTAAGCGCCCGTAGCTCAGCTGGATAGAGTGGCGGTTTCCGGTACCGTAGGTCGGAGGTTCGAATCCTCTCGGGCGTACCATTATAAAATAAGGGGTTATGAAAATATCATAGCCCCTTGCAAATCCCTCCAATGGCGATATTTGCCACCTATTTGCCACTTTCTTTCAAGACTAATTCTGTGTAGAGTGAAGAGCTGAAAATCATTTATACGGCCTCTGAGGGCTTCGGCTGTGAGTCCTTTTTGCTTGTG
>Ga0114993_10003647_pt1 | contig 15837 bp, 8 predicted proteins | sample ArcticOcean_MG_C_FD_87042 | JGI IMG/M metagenome (GOLD analysis project Ga0114993, IMG submission 87042) | Marine microbial communities from western Arctic Ocean - ArcticOcean_MG_CB2_150 | ecosystem: Environmental > Aquatic > Marine > Oceanic | place: Arctic Ocean: Canada Basin | collected...
GCTCCCTGTTCGATCATGGTGACCGGCAGAGTTCCCCGCTTGACCGTGTGGACAATCTTCAAACCCAGGAGAGCCCGTGCATCGGCGACGGAGGCGAGCGGTTGGACCACCACCTTCTGCTGTTCCTGCAGACCCGAAAGAACAACCACGAACCTGTCGTTACTGTCACCGAGCGTCACCGAACACCGTTGTGGACCGTCGGCGGTTTCCACCCAGCAAAACTGTCCCTGGTCGGTGTCCACCACCGCGCTGAGTGGCACCGACAACACGTCCTTGTGCCGAGCCACCACCAGTTCCACCTTGGCGGACATGCCCGGCCTCAGCCCCTCAATCGAGTGCAACTCGATAATCGAGTCGTATTTCACAATGTTCCCGTCCCACCAGCCGGCAGGACGAGCGACCACAGACACTGACGAAATCTCGGTATCCAGTGTCCGGTCTGGCAGTTCCACTCTGGCAACCGTTCCCGGCTCGATCCGGTCCACGATGGACTCGTGAACTCTGATCTTGATCTGCATCCGGGTCAGGTCGGGCATGAGCAGCAGCACCTGGTTGTTGTGGACACTGGCTCCATCGGTGATGTCGGGAGTTCGCTTCCATTTTGCGGTCGATGGATAAATCACCAGGCCACTCTGGGGAGCCTTGATCACGCAGCGCTCGAATTCCTCCTTCGCGAGCTCCAGGCGGCTCTCTTCCAGCACCACTCCCGCTTCTCGACCAGCCAGCCTTTCCCTGGTTGCGCCCAGCTGACTTTTCCGTCTTTCCAACTGCATCTTCCTGGTCAATCGCTGCAGAACGTCCATTTCTGTGTCCGTGACGTTCAGTTCCAACTCCGCCTGTTTGATGGTGGACTCGGCGGCTTTGACCTGGAGCTCATTGGCAAACCCACGGACAAACAACGACTCGATCTCTGCCAGCATCGCCTTCGCGTGACGGATGTTGCGTTCGTCGGCCGACAGTTTCATCCGTAGTCTCGTCATCTGCGAACGGTACTCGCCGTTGAGGTACCCGTCGGTGGCCACCTGCGCAATCGCGACGTCCGTCTTGGTTCTTGCCAGGGCGGCCTTCGCGATATTCGTATCCGTCTTTCCCAGGCTGACAGTCTCTTCGATGTTCTTGGTGTCCAGCTTGACCAGTTCGTCTCCCGCCTGAACCGTGGCGCCGTTCGAGACCACCCAGGTGACGGTGCTGCGGCCGCCGCGGCCACCATATCCACCCCGGATTTCGCACTTGATCTCCGTGTTCCTGGAACTCTCCACGGTCCCGGTTTCGGTGACGGTGACCAACAGTTCGCCACGTGTGACCGTATGGGTCGCGTCAGAATCGCCGACCGCAGCCGACGACGTGTCCTGGAGCATCACCGGGGCGACGGTGCCCGCAATGGCAACCAGGCCGATCGCCAGCAGAGCCCAGGTCCACCGCGACACGGAGCGAGTCGTATCGCGAGACTCGGAACCGCCGCCGCCTGATCCGCTCACCGGCTGGTCCGGCACCACCGGTCGGCTCCCCTCACCCTGTGTCACCTCGATCGACATCGCTCCAGTCTCCTCGACTCGGCGTTCCAGTTCAACCAGTCAGTATTCGGGAATTGATCCCCGCTGTGGGCAATTGACCGACACGAAAACCTCACCGGATGCCATGTCGAGAGACCAGCCCGGGTTGACAGGCTCTGAGAGATGGGGCTGACGCCACGGTCAGGAACCCCTGAAGAACATCTCGGACCGTGTCCGCAGCGGTCTCCATGTTCTTTGGCATCGGCGATGCCGTTCCGCCGAGGGTCCTGGCAGACCCGCCTTCTCTGCGTCCGTTATAAAATTCCCCCAACAGGTCGAACCGGCACAATCGTCAAAGTCGGCACAATTGAAATGACGATAAATGATGAGGCGGGATGTCTCGCGGATATGCGACGTTGCATGCAAAGTCTGCTGGATTTTCTGAGAAATACGGGGAATCAGTACGAGATCTCGAAACAGCATGTCCAACCGGTCAGAAAACGGCGGATCCATGGCAATGGGCTGTCACACAGGTTCCCACCTCCACTGGATCACTCTGCTGGCAATCGCCAGTTACGTGTCGTTGGGCAACACCGGCTGCTCGCGGACCCAGTACCGCATTCAGGCCGACGAAGACGCCTACAACGTGATCTCCGAGCGAAACACGGATCCGCGTTGGCGGGCGGCCGACTACGACATCGACATGGATCCCCGCAGCCGGTTCTTCGACCCCCACGATCCGGACCGTTCGCCAATGCCCCTGGACGATCCCACCTCGCAGCAGTACATGCGCGAGGTGAACGGAATGGCCGGATGGGAGCATTGGAACGACAACGGTCAGCGTCCGGATCTGGAGAACCCGATCTGGAAGAAGACTCTCGGTGAATACGCCGAGTTGACCGAATCCGGCGAGCTGATTCTCGACATCGATTCGTCGGTCCAACTGGCGTATGTGCATTCCCCGACACACCAGGATCAGCTCGAAACACTCTATCTCTCGGCACTGGACGTCACCGCCGAACGTTTCCGGCTCGACACCCAGTACTACGGAGGATTCAGCACGGCGTTCTCTCACAACGGATCGCTGAATCCCGCGAGTCTGTCGTACGACTCGGTATCGGGAAAGTACGTCGTGAGCGGACCGTCCGAGGGCGTTGAGAGCAACCGGCTGACGGTGGGCAGTTCGTCGGCCAACCCCACTCTGCGGGTCGAGCGGAGCCTGGCGACGGCTGGACAATTGCTCGCCGGGTTCGCCAACTCGTTTGTCTTCGAGTTCTCCGGCGGTGATGCCACTCTCTCCTCGTCGCTGGCCAATTTCGTCTTCGTCCAGCCATTGCTTCGTGGAGCAGGTCGCGACATCGCCCTGGAGGAACTCACCCGCGACGAGCGGGCCCTGTTGGGTAACCTGCGTGCCTACGGCCAATTTCGACAGGGGTTCTACACTCAGGTGGCGATCGGAGAAAGCGGGGTCAGCGGACCCCAGCGAGGTGGACAAAGCACATTCATCCAGGTCGCATCCGGAGCAGGTGGAATCGGTGGTTACATCGGACTGCTGCAGGATTTGCAGCAACTGCGCAACTCCCAGGACAATCTCGACGAACAGCTTCAACTGCTATCCCTGACGATCGCCCTGGAGAAGAGTGGCCTGATCGACCTGGTCCAGGTCGACCTGCTCCGGCAGCGCGTGCAGGAAACCCGGGCGACGATACTGGACAGCCGCAACGCTCTGACGTTCTCCATCGATCGCTTCACGACAGGCACCCTGGGACTGCCGCCGGATCTCCCGGTCAAGATGGACGACAGGATGATCCGCCAGTTCGAACTGGTCAGCCCCGAGGCCACCACGTTGCGCAAAGAGATCAGGGTACGCCAGAGTCTCGTCGGATCGCTGGACCAGAACTCCGGTATCGAAGCGGTCCGGAAAGTCCTGGACGAGCTCATCAAGTTGGTCGCGCAGGTCCGCCGACAACTCGACACGGTCAAGGGCGACATGGCTCGCCAGGCCCAGGCCGTTCCGCGACGGGAACTCAGCATGTCAACCGACCAGAAAACTGTACTCCGGAACGACCGCGCCGAACTCACGAAGGCGATCAAGGAAGTCGAACAGAAATTCACCAAGGCCACGACCGACATCTCGACGATTCGGGCCGCTCTCAACGACAAGACTGCCAAGAACACGATCCGTCGAATGGTCGTCTGGACAGCCAACCTGATGCGGCTGGTCCAACGATCCATGCTCGTTCAGACTCGGGCTCGGCTCGAAACCGTCACCATTCCCAAGATCGAACTGGATTCCGCCGAGTTGTTCGATGTCGCGCTGGCCAATCGGCTCGATTTCATGAACGGCCGTGCGGCACTGGTGGATTCATGGCGAACGGTCCAGGTGCGTGCTGACGCCCTCCAGGGTGTCCTGAACGTGACCTCCAGTGGCGACGTCCGCACCGGCCGTAACAACCCCGTGGATTTCCGTGCTGCAACCAGCACTCTCCGCCTGGGCCTCGAGGTCGACGCACCGTTGACTCGCCTGCTCGAGCGGAATACCTACCGTGAATCCCTGGTCAACTTCCAGAGAAGCCGACGTGGACTGATCCGGTCACGCGATGCCCTGCACCAGGGGCTCCGACAACTCGTAAGGGACATCGATCGTCTGCAACTGCTCCTCGAAATCCAGCGTCAGGCGGTTGCCATCGGTATCCGGCAGCTCGACATGAACCGCGAACGACTCTATGCACCGGTGCCACCGACTCAACCGGGGCAACCACCGCCCAGTTTCGGCGGCAACACTACGAGGAATCTCATCGACGGACTCCGCAGCCTGTTGTCCGCCCAGAACCAATTCATGAACACCTGGTTCAGCTACTATGCAGCCCGGATGCGGTTGGTACGTGAACTGGGAATCATGAAACTCGATCAACATGGCCGATGGATCGAACAGTTAACCGACGACGCAGCGGCAGCGTCCCAGAAAGGATGGCAACCGGCTGTTTCGGTGAGCCTGAGCCCGACGGGCATCTCGAAATGGAGAACAGCGATCTCACAAAGGCGCGTTGATTCACTCCCCCAGAAACGCCAAACTACTGGGAGTGCGAGCGCGGTCGGAAGTGCCAAGGCCGGCCAGGCAAACTCTTCAGTTGCCAACCCAAGTCCTAGCGGTCGCCGGTGAGTGACGGACGTTTGGACCGGAGACGGAACTTGACGACAGAAGTGACTCCATCCGCCGCCCCCCCTGAAACCACCGGGACGAATACGCCCTCGTGGAGGGTGAGCGGTACGCGGCAGCGGCCCCGCAGGCGATCGGGAACGCTGCTCGTGCTGGGCCTCGGCGTGATTGTCCTCGTCGCATCTACCGTGGCCCTGAAACCCACACTGTTCGCGACACAGGGTGAGGACAACACGGCCATCACCTATGAGGTCACCCGAGGGGACCTTCTGGTCACCATCACCGAACAAGGCTCTCTGGAGAGCAGCAACAACATTGAAATCAAGTCCAAGGTCCGAGGTTCCAACACGGTCACCTGGGTGATCCCCAGCGGGACGAAGGTCAAACCGGGTGAAGAACTCGTCCGGCTAGACACCAAGAAACTCGAGGAACACCTCAGTCTCTCCAAGACGAATGTCTACCAGTCACAAGCCAGCCTCGCCAAGACCACGGCAGGCCTGGCCACGGCCAAGATCTCCATCCGGGCTTATGAACAGGGACAATACATCACCCAATTGAAGGAACGTGAGAAAGCGGTCGCGATCTCTGGGGCGAATCTCAAGGCATCCAGGAAGATGCTGCTCCGCTCCGACGGCCTCTTCAAGCAAGGATTCGTCACGGAGCTCGAAGTCCAGAGCCAATCGCTCACCGTCGAACAGGCGCAGCTGGAGTTGATCGTCAACCGGACCAGGCTGGATGTCCTGAAACGGTTTACGAGGGCCATGGAACTGGAAACCCGACGGGGTGAACTGACAGCGGGCCATTCGTACGTCAAACGTGACGAAGCAGAACTGGCGATGAACCTCTCCAGGCGGACACGTGCCGAGGAAGAGCTGACCAATTGTGTCATCAGGGCCAGCAGCGGCGGCCTGGTCATCTATCCGTTGCCAGCCCCCTGGAAGGACGAGCCGGAAATCACCGAGGGAGTCAACGTCCGTTACGACCAAGTCCTGTTGCTGATGCCCGATCTGTCCCAGATGCGGATCAAGGTGGGCATCCACGAAGAGATGATCGAACGGGTCAAGGTCGATCTCCCGGCCACCGTCGTCCTCCCTGATCTGACCCTCGAAGCCAAGATCTCCTCTGTCGCCAGCGTCACTCGACCGGCCGCCTGGTGGACCGGCAACATGGTGAAATACGAAACGGTCATCGACTTGCCTTCCGTCGCTGGACTGCGGCCCGGAATGACGGCTGTCGTGAAGGTGGTGGTGGCTGAACACAGGGATGTCCTGTCGGTCCCGGTCGCCGCCGTCGTCGACGCCGAAAACAGCCACCGGTGCTGGGTCAAGACCTCGCGGGGTATCGAACTGCGGTTGCTGGAACTGGGCGACAGCAATGATGAGTTCATCGTCGTTCTCGCCGGGTTGAACGAGGGCGACAAGGTCCTGCTCAATCCACGAGGACACGTTGAAGAGAGCCAGTCCGACTCTCCCAAGGCGATCAAGACACAACCGAACACTCCAACCTCCGGCAAAACCAAGAGCAAGACCCTGACACGGAAGCTCGACCATGGTGACTGAGGCTTTCCCGGCCCCCCGGGGGGCCTCCTCCGATTCCGGAATGGACCGCCCCGCGGCCGGACAGGCTGCCCCGTTCGCTGCCTCCGGCAGTCGAGCAGGACGGTGGATGTTTGCCCTCGGTTCCGGAATCCTGCTGCTCGTCGTCGTGGGAGTCGCGGTCAGTTTCCTGCTTCCCTCCACGCCGGACGGCCCGCAGTTGACCTACCGGGTTGTGTTGGGCGACCTGGACGTCACAGTCACCGAATCCGGGACTCTTGAGAGTTCTGAGAACACGGAGATTCGCTGCAAGGTCCGGGGGCAGAACACGATCACGTCGGTCGTCGAAAGCGGCAGCATCGTCAAGGAAGGCGAAGAACTCCTGCGACTTGACACGCTGCTGATCGAGGAACAGATCCACGAGCGAACCAAGTACGCGCACTGGTGCAAGGCCAGCGAGGTTCAACAGAAGGCTCACATGAACCGCTCGGAGTTGGCCGTCAGAGCGTACCTGGAAGGGGAATTCGTCGAACGGCTGACGGATCTCAAAAAATTTCTCTCGATCGCCAAGTCCAGCGTTCTGACCGCTCAGAACATGCTGGAACATGACCGGATGATGGCCGAACGCGGCTACGTCAGTAACCTGAAGGTGGAGCAACGAGCGTTCCAACTTTCCCAGTCGAAGATGAACCTGGTCATCCAGGAAACCAATATCGATGTCCTGAAGAGGTTCACGAAGGCCGAACGCCTGGAGAGACTCCAGGGGGAACTGAAATCGGCCACAGCCGAATACAAGGCCGCTGCCGAGCGGACCTTCGCCGACGAGCACCGGCGGGATGTCGCGATCGAGGAGTTCAAGCACTGCCGGATCAAGGCGCCTCACGACGGGATGGTGATCCATCCCAATGCCGCTCGATGGAAGAATGCTCCCGAGGTTCGGGAAGGGGCAACGGTCTACAAGAACCAGATCCTCTTGCTGATGCCCAGCCTGGACAAGATGCAGATCAAGATCGGCATCCATGAGTCGATCCTCAAACGAATCACGCCCGGACTGGAAGCCAAGGTGACTTTGCCCGACCGAACACTTCAAGGGAAAGTCATCTCGGTGGCCAAAGTGGCGCGTCCGGCAGGCTGGTGGTCCGGCAACGTCGTGAAGTACGACGCCGTGATCCAGTTGCCAAAGTCCCGAAATCTGAAACCAGGAATGAGCGCCGAGGTGGAGATCATGATCGCATCACGGAAGAACGTGCTGACAGTCCCTGTCGCCGCGATTGTGGAAACCGAAAACAAGGAGACACTCTGCTGGATCACCACGCCACAGGGCATCAAGAAGCAAACCCTGCAGACAGGCGAAAACAACGACAAGTTCGTCGAGGTCCTCTCCGGACTGGAGGCAGGACACGAGGTCGTGTTGAATCCGCTTGCCTTCATCCCCGAAGCCCAGCAGGAGGCTCTGAAGATCAGGGGATCCGCCAAGACAGCCGACGACAAGTCCTCAAAGACCAGCAAGCCGGGCGATTCGGCAAAGTCGAAGTCTGACAACTCAAAGTCCAAGCCCAAACCCAAGCCCAAGAAACCCGCCCCCAAGGGTCAGGGAGTAGCGTTCTCGTCGTGGTGACCCGAACCTCCACATCGGCCGGACTGCCGAAACGAGCTGACCAGACACTGGCCCGCGACCTGAACGTCCATTGCGGACAGGGAATGACGTCGTGAGTGGTTCATTTCTTCGAACTATCCAGCTCGGACTCAAAGGGCTGGCCGTCCAGAAGATGCGAGCCAGCCTCGCCGCACTGGGCATCTTCATCGGCACGACGACGGTCATCTGGCTGGTGGCCATGGGAGAAGGTGTCAGCTACCGCGCGCAGCAGCAGATACTGGAACTGGGCGCCAGGAACATCATCGTCCGAACCAAGAAGCCCACCGGATCCAGCGGCGGCGACGCCAGTTCGCAGGTCAGACGTTTCGGACTCACCCGTGCAGATTTTCGCCGAATCAAGTCGAACATCCCCAGCATCGAGAGTTCGGTGCCGATGCGGGAGCTGCGGTTCCAGTTGCGGAACAAAAACCTGACCACCGACTCCAAGCTCGTCGGCTGCATGGAGGAATACCTGGCGCTCAACCAGTTGGAGATCGCCCGAGGCCGATGGCTCACTCAGCGGGACCGGGGACAGAAGGTGGTTGTGCTTGGTCACGAGACCACCACCAAGCTCTTTCCGTACGAGAACCCGATCGGAAAGACCGTCTGGGTCGGCACCGAGTACTACGTGATCATCGGCCAGACCAAGCCCCGCACGGCGTCGGCCGCGATCGGCGGCAGCCTCGATGCTCGCGAATACAACCTCGATGCCTACATCCCACTGAAGACCATGCGACAACGAATCGGCGACATGGTGATGAAACGCGTCGGTATCGGGGGCAGCAACTGGTACGGCGAGGAGGTCCAACTCAGCCAGATCACCGTCAAGGTCAGTGCGATCGAGTACGTCAACGAAACGGCCTCGATCATCGAGACGCTGCTTCAGCGATATCACGACCAGGAAGACTTCGCCGTCGTGGTCCCCAAGGAACTGCTGGAACAGGCCGCGCGGACCCGCGCGATGTTCAACATCCTGCTGGTGGTCATCGCCGGAATCTCCCTGCTGGTCGGCGGCATCGGCATCATGAACATCATGCTGGCCACCGTGACCGAACGGACCAGGGAGATCGGCATCCGCCGGGCCCTGGGCGCGACCCGCAGCCACATCATTCAGCAGTTCCTGGTCGAGTCGGTCGTGCTGACAACGACCGGAGGTCTGCTCGGCGTGTGCTTCGGCCTGTTCTGCGGCCCCCTGTTTCGTGGTTTGCGGAGCCTGGCGACACTGATCAACCCCGACATGCTGCCCGAGGAGGTGTACGCTCTCGAGCCGCGGATTGCGCCGTGGTCGGTCGCACTTTCTGTGGGGATTTCACTCGGCGTCGGGATCATTTTCGGTGTCTATCCCGCCCAACGCGCCGCCGACATGGATCCGATCGAAGCCCTGCGGCACGAATAGGCCCACTGAATGAGGGTTCCGAATTGATCTTTCAGTTCGGATTCACCTCCAGGAGATGGTAACGACGACGTCGACCTTGGCGCCCAGCCGGTTGATCAACTTCACCTTGTCTCCCGGCACCAGGCACAGGCTCCCTCCTGTGGAAGTGGCGCTCGTCTTCTGGGTCCCGGCGACCCGAATGGTCTTTCCCGTACCGCCCACCATGAACTGTGCGGACTCGTTGACCGCCGCACCGTCGGACGCCGAGACGGTGACGGTGGCCACCCGGGTTTTCGAACCAGAACCGACGGGCAAGGACACTGCGGCACCATCGGCCAACTCGCCACTGTGGGACCAGGTTTTGGTTCCATAAATGACCAGTCCTTCACCCTGCTCGTTATTGGGCCGGTCGTACACTTCAATCAAGCGGTTGTTGTACCGGGATGGATTGGAATTGGTCCCGAACGGCTTGATCAGCTTTCCGGTCTTGACCAGGCCACCGTTCCAGAAGGCATTGATGAGCGCGATGTTCGAGGAACTCTCATCGATATCCAGTGCCGTGGGAATATATCCCTCCGGAGCTCCTCCTCGAATCGGGGTGTAGAAGATGTTCTGTAGCGTGACGTTGGTGCACCGTCTCAGGTGAATGCCACCGACGCCGCCCCCGCACCCGTAGATGTTCTCCAGGACGAGATTCATCAGGTTGTAGTTGTGTGCAATGTGGATGATCGCGCCGCCATGTGCCCTGCCATTTTCCATTCGTACGTTCTTGACCGAGAGGTTCATGCTGACCCCCTTGGTCTCGGTGTCTTCCCAGTACAGGCCGTACTTGCCTCCGACCCAGGCATTGGTTCCGTCAAAGACCACGTTGTGCAGGGCTACACCCGAGGCAATCTTCACCGACGGGCCGTTGGGATCCATCGGAAGCAGGTAGGTGTTTCGGAAGGTGGAATGGTCAATTGAAATCCATTCGAGAGCCGGGTTCTTGTCGATGAGAATCGGCAGGTCGGCGAGAATGGTCACGTTTTCGACAAAGACCAACTGTCGTCCCTGCACCTGGAGTCCAATGCTGTGACTGCCCCCCCAGTTGTGGATGGCAACATTCCGCACTTCGATGATGTCCGCGTCGACGATCCGGATGCCGATCTTCTGAACCCGCTTCTTGTCCTCGTAGGCTCCCGCGGCGACCATGCCGATGTCCCTGATGGCACATTGTGCGATCACGCTCTTGTCCGGATGAGAGAATTCGAACAGCGCCATTGGGGTGGACGGGTTGAATGTGAGCCGGGTGGCGTACATCCCGTCCCCGACGAGTTTCACCCGGTGTCGATTGACGTGGATGGTCGTCTGGCAGTTGAACGTGCCGGACAGCCTGACGTTGACACCCGAGAGAGACGGAGCGGAGCGGATCGCCTTGTTGATGGCGGGGCTGCTGTCCGAGGAAGCAGGAGAAGCGCCCCACCACTGGGGAAACACTTCGCTGACCGCGCCGGTACCGAACTGTGCCCGCCCCAGACCTGAAAAGACCTGGTGCAGGCCGGCTGAGAATGGCCCGTCGAACCTGATGATGGCCTTGTCGAGAACCTTCAGCACCGTTCCGTTGGGAATCACCACGCTGATGGTCGGTGGAAAGGTGATGTCCGACAGGTTGAACGTCCCGCCCGGAAAATAAAGGGTCCTGGTGCCGCTGCCCTTGCACGCGGCGATGGCCGCGTTGACGGCTTTCGTATCATCCTTCCCGTCGTTGGAGACCGCTCCGAAATCACCGACGTTCGTGACGATGATTGATCCCAGACGAGGCTCTGACGCCGGATCATGAGCGGCTCCCAAACCGACACAGATCCCCATCCCCAGTAAGCAGATGACAGTGGCCGTTCGCGCCATGGCTAAACCTCGCGACGTGTTGAACAGTGAGAACCCCCTCCCGGACTTGAGAGGCTGTGGGCCTTGGCGATGTTAGAACCGGGGCGTATTTACGAAATCCCGTGTGAACTTCAGGTGAACCGAACAACGTGTCCATGACACATTGATTCCTTCGATTAACGGGGGCCGCGGGCTCGAGAGCACGGATCGACAAAGCCGCCGCGGACCGCCCAGTCAACAAGAAACACAGAGAGGCGTTGGTTATGATCGAGACTGACCATTGCCTGATGGAACGAGAGGACTCAACTCATGCACCGCGTCCGTTTTTCGCTGTCCCTGTTACTCATCCTGCTTGTCCTGCAGACTGCCGAAGCACAGAAAGGCCGGACTCGGAGCAGGAACTTGGGGATTGGCACGTTGGCCGGCAACCCACTTGTTCACCAGGAACTGAAGTTGAGTGACGAGCAGAAGGCGACTCTGAAGAAAGTTGTTACCGCAACGCGAACGGCGGCCAAGGCGGCACAGGCCCTGGAAGAACCGGAACGGGCCAGGAAGAACCGCGAGGCAACCCGGAAACTTCGGGCCGCGATTTCCGCCACGTGCAACGACAAGCAGCAGAAGCGACTGTTGCAGATCGAGATCCAGTACACCTCCGGTTCCTGGATGCTGATGCGTCCGGAGCTTTCCAGCATTCTCAAGTTGACGAATCAGCAGCGGCGGCAGATTCGTGAAGTCTCGAAGACATCGCAGGAAAAAGTCCACAAGTTCCGCGAATCACGCAACGACGACAATCTCCGGGAAGTGCAACTCAATATCAACGCCCAGTTGGCCCAGGCGAGAAAGGATGCCGTCAAGCTGTTGACCGAGGAACAGCGGACGAGTTGGAAGGCGGCCAGTGGCGTGGCCTTTGAGCTTTGGCCGGCGAAGAAAAAGAAGAACACAAAGAAAAAGGCGAGCTAGGACTCCTTCTGTGGCAACGAGGCCGCCGCCTCAACCACGCTTTCCCGGCGGACTGAGGACCGAACCATGCAAAGTCGACGTCGTGAATTCCTCTTGGGCCTGGTCGCCGGCAGCACTTCCCTCGGATCCGGCTGGCTGGGTAACCGCAGCATGGCAGCGGTCCAGACGGACGCTCTCGATGCGGCCCGCCGTCAGGCTGCCCATCGCAGGCGGCGCGTCATCTTCAACAACGACGGGGACGACATCTGGGCCAAGGGAGCTGACACGGTGGACAAGTTCCTGGCGGTGCGGCACACGCCGCTGCTGGGCACGCATGTCGACAGCATCTTCTATTCGACTACCCAAAGCTTCAACTTCTTCACCCACCAAAGCCAGGTGGCCGAGGTCTTTCGTTCCAAGGATGGCTCGTTCGCCAACAACAACCTGACCAAGTTCCTTGGACAGGATACCGACGGCTTGCGGATGTCCTGCCAGTTTGCCCGCAAACACGGAATGGAAACGATCTGGACACTACGGATGAACGATATTCATGACGCCTTTACGCCACCATTCCGCCCCAAGTGGAAAAAGACAGATCCCCGCCGCATCATGTCCACGCTGGCCGAGGGACAAAAACACAACGATCGCCGCAGCCTCTGGAGCCTGGTCGATTTCGAACACCCGGATGTCGAACCCCGCCTGCTGGAGATCATCCGCGAGGTCCTGAAAAATTACCCGGTCGATGGTGTCGAACTTGATTTCCTCCGCGCTCCTTTCTACTTCCGCACAACTTTCGAGGGCCGGCCGGCAACCGCTGCCCAAACGGCCATCCTCACGCGGCTGGTACGCAACGTCCGCCAAGTCGTGCTGCAGGAAAGTGCTCGCCAGGGGAAGCCTTTCCTGCTCGCGGCACGAGTACCATCCACACTCAAACATGGTCGCCAGATCGGTATCGACACCAAGGCCTGGCTAGAAGAAAAACTGCTCGACACGGTGGCACTCGGCGGCGGTTACATCACGTTCGACCTGCCGATCAAGGAAATGGTCACCCTGGGACAGAAACACGACGTCCCGGTTTACCCCTGCCTGAGCCAGTCCGGCCTGATGTCCCGACCGCCACGGGGCAAGAGCAACAAGCAGCCTGCCGAGTCCTGGTTGGGAGCAGCCTCGCGTCTGTGGCATGACGGCGCCTCGGGGATTTACGTGTTCAACCTGTTCCCCGGACCGGGAACACCTGCTGATCGGGACTATGCCCGCAAGATCCTCAGCAGCCTCGGTTCACCGAAGAAACTGACCTCCCAACCCATCCAGTATGCCATCTCCGATGCCGGTTTCTGGATGCCCTCGCATCACTGGGCCAAGGACGTGGCGGAATTCGCCAAGGCCCTGCCCTTGGCGCTCAAGCCCAATGAGTTCCGGCAGCGTCCCTTGCATGTTCCGGAAGACCTCAGTGGCGTCGGTTTCAACGTGACCGCTGAACTGCGGCTCGATTTCACGGGGCTCAAGAAAGAGAGCACGCCGGAAATCCTCTTTGGTTCGGCCAACTTCGGACCGACCCGCGGAGGGAAGAAAGTCAACGGGGTCCGACGTTACACCTGCACGGTGCCCCTGCAGGCCATCAAGCAGGGTGCCAACCGGGTGATGGTGAAAACCAAAGAGACAGGGGCCAGCCTGATCGGTGCCGAGCTCTGGATCCAGCGGTAACGCGTGCTCTACCGAGACAGGACAAAGCACTGCATATTGCCGTCGCGATCCCGGCAATAAAGCTGCCCCCCCGAGAGAACGATATGGGGCCAGGCATCGTTCTCCATCAGATCTTTTCGGCGGGCCAATTCCGTATATTTTTTGGCAGAACGATCGGCCGTCTCGGCGAGTACCAGATCGCCACGCCGTCCCCAGATAATCAGTCGGTCATCTGACGTCACGATGCACGAGGCCGTATCTCCAAACACGCCTCCTCGCCAAATCGGTTTGCCCGTCTTGAAATCCAGACAATACAGTCCTCGCCAGCACCAGTAGACGTGCCCCTTGTGAATCACCGGCGGGCAGAGGCCCGAAGCATAAGGCTGCTTCCAGATCTGTTTGGCTCCGGAGCGGGTGATGTCAATTCGCGTGGTTGCATACTGGTTGTACTCGGAGGAGATGATGACCGAGTTCTTCAACACGGCCGGCGTGGCCACGTTATTGGCAAAATCCGTGGCCCAGGGAAACTCGGCAACCGTCTCGCCTTCGTGGCCCTGGTCCAAGCGGGCCACCAGCAGATTTCGAATTGTCAGAACGGCCAGACAGGGCAAACCCTCCACAACCAGTGGAACCAGTCCGCCGGTGTGGCCAGCAGGATCTTTGGATTCCGAGACCCAACGGCGTTGACCGGTCTTTTTCGAAAAGGCCATCAGGTTCCCTTCATCATCCCCCACCTCGACAATCACTGTCTCACCGGACAACAACGGAGCGGTCGTGTACCCATAGTCGCGAAGTGACCTGCGGCCCACCTTGGGACGCTGTGGCACCCGGTAAGCATCATAAAGGTTGAGACTCCAGACCTGTTTTCCCCGCTGCCGAGTATTCCAGCAATTCAAGTCACCATCCGTGCTGAGCGTATAGAGATAGCCGGTTGACTTGTCGTAGCTCGGGCAGGAAGAGGGTCCCGAATAAAGTCCCTTGTCCCCGTCACTCACGCGACCATACGCAGGGCAAGCGTAGGATTGCTGCCAGACAACCTGCCCCGTCTTCGTATCGAGGGCGTAGACGTAATCTCGGCCATTCTTCCAGCCCATCGTGTAGAGACGGTTGCCGATCACGATGGGCCCACTGCCACCGGAGTTGATGTTAATGTTCCAGAGCGGCTTGCCGGGGGGCCAGTTGCCGCCTCGAAAGTGGGAGGATTCGTTTACGACTCCATTACGACCAATCCCACGCCAGTGAGGCCAGTCATCAGCGGCGACCGAACAAGGCAGAAGACACAACAGGAGTGCCGCAATCATTTTTCTCATACCACTTCTCACTCCAACACTTCCGAATCTGGATGACACGCTCACCCGCCCTGGCCATCGTCGAGGCCCCTCAGGGTCAGGGCCGTTGACCGCCACCCCAAGCGTTCAACCCGCCAGATCCGAATCACGCCAGCGGCAGCCCGGCCCACCGCCCGGTCAAGGTCTGGCGATTCAATGCCATGCAGCCATTGCGCGATCCAGAAACCATCAACCTTGTCTCACTGGTACCTTCGCGTGTTGGAGATCCGGATTTCACCAATCTGGCCAAAGAAATTTCCGAAACCCAGGAAATTGAAGGCACCTCCGTAACGCGAGTACCCGGTGAGCCGTGTACTGACGCTGAACTGAGCTTCGTGCTCGCGGTTGTTGACCAGTTTACGTCCGTCCGGACTCTTCATCCGCCAGACCAGTTGACCGTCCAGAAACAGTTCGTGCAGGTCCTGGGCATAGTTGTATTGCCAGGCCACGTGATGCCACTCGGTGTCCCGAATCCCCGCTTGATTGGGATCCCCCACGATCCCCTTGGGCCGTTTCCAGGGATGAAGATCCATCAACGCCTCTTCTGGCCGGGCGCCCAGGAAATGCACACCCGGTGCCATGCTGCCGTCGGGCGAATCGTGGTCCGAGAGATAGAGTTCCCAGACGCCTCGTTTCGAATTGTCGTAACTGCCACAGATGTGTCCATAGTCAAACAGCTGGTGGGTGCGGTCCACCTTTGTACCATGTCCCTGGATCGGTCCGGCCCGTCGCACCCAGGCTTCCACCGTCCATTCCTTCGTGCATGTCTTCAGGTCCAGCTTGGCGTTGCCCCGACCCTTGATCCCCAGCCGTGTTCGCCGTGCC
>Ga0114993_10003651_pt1 | contig 15832 bp, 11 predicted proteins | sample ArcticOcean_MG_C_FD_87042 | JGI IMG/M metagenome (GOLD analysis project Ga0114993, IMG submission 87042) | Marine microbial communities from western Arctic Ocean - ArcticOcean_MG_CB2_150 | ecosystem: Environmental > Aquatic > Marine > Oceanic | place: Arctic Ocean: Canada Basin | collected...
AATGACTAGGCCTAAATCGTATTTTTACTTCTTCAACTTCAAAAAATTTCTTTACAAAATAATATAAACATCCTTTTAAGTGACCCATATTTATATTTTTACCAATGTGTAAGCCTTCTAATTGATGAAACATAGGTGAATGAGTTTGATCACTATCGCATCTATAAGTTCTACCTGGTGCAATTATTTTAAATGGTGGTTTACCTTTTAACATTGTTCTAATTTGCACTGGAGATGTGTGTGTCCTTAAAAGTAAATCTTTAGACTGATCAAGATAAAAAGTATCATGCATATCTCTTGCTGGATGATTTTCGGGTGTATTTAAAGCTGAAAAATTATAATACTCATTTTCAACATCAGGCCCTTCCTCAACAGAAAAACCTATTTCAGAAAAAATAGAAGTTACTTCATCTATAACTTGAGAAACTGGGTGAATTTTACCAGAAAAATATGTTCGACCAGGTAAAGTTATATCAACTTTTTCGTTTTTAAGTTTTTTATTAATTTCTGATTGATCAAAATCATTAAGTTTTTTTTCAAGAATTTCTGTTACTTTTATTTTTAAAGAATTAAGGTTCGAAGCATACTCTTTTCTTTGGCTATAATCCAAACTTCCAATTTTTTTAAACAATTCTGTAAGAATCCCCTTTTTACCAGAAATTTCTGTTTTAATTACATCATAAGAATTACGATCACTAATATTTTTTATTTTATTTAAAATATCAGACTCAATTTCGTTAAAATTTTTCATATCAAATCTCTTTTGTGATTCTTTATACTTTATCAGAGTAATAGAATTACTCTAATTAGTTAAGGGAGGATTGAACTTTTTTTACGATAGATTTAAACGCTTCTGGGTTGTTATACGCGATATCAGCCAAAACTTTTCTGTCTAACTTGATTCCTGATTTATTAAGACCATTTATAAATTTAGAATAGGTAATTCCTTCAGCTCGGACGCCTGCATTTATTCTTTGTATCCATAAAGATCTAAATTCTCTTTTTTTTGCTTTTCGATCTCTATATGCATACTGCATTGCTTTTTCTAAAGCTTGTTTTGCAATACGAATAGTATTTTTTCTTCTTCCGTATTGACCTTTAACTTGTTTTAAAACTTTTTTATGACGTGCATGACTTGTTACACCTCTTTTTACTCTTGCCATTCTATCCTCTCAAATTATAGGGCATGTAAGATTTTACAATTTTTGCATCTTGTTTAGACATAATTGTAGTCCCTCTTTGTTTTCTTATTTGCGAATTTGTTCTTTTAATCATTCCGTGTCTTTTTCCAGCTTGTGGCATTTTAACTTTGCCTTTAGCAGTAAATCGAAATCTCTTCTTTGCAGAACTTTTAGTTTTTAATTTAGGCATAAAATTCATGCCGTTTATACAAATTTTATATTTATTTTACAATAAGATTATAAAGATTGTATTATCATGATTATCGATCTTCCCTCAAACTTTGGTCTTACTTCAACTTTTCCAAGGGAAGAAGTGTCGTTTATTATACGTTTCATCAGATCATAGCCAAGATCTTTATGTTGCATTTCTCTACCTCTGAATTGTACAGTAAATTTTACTTTATCTCCTTTTGTCAAAAATTTTTGGGCATTTTTAATTTTAAAATTATAATCGTGAATCTCAGTGGTAGGCCTTAATTTGATCTCTTTTAAATTGGTAATTTTTTGTTTCTTTTTTGCCTTATTTGCTTTTTTTTGTAAATCATATTTAAACTTTCCAATATCAATAATTTTACAAACAGGAGGATGAGCATTGGGTGAGATTTCTATCAAATCTAAACCTTCTTCTTTTGCAATTTTAATTGCATCCTGAGTATTTAATGTACCAAGATTATTTCCATCGCTACCTATAACCTGAACTTGCGGTGCACGTATTCTATCGTTTGATTTAGGACCTCTTGGTTTAGTTCTTTTCTGAAAATAATTTTGTTTTTGAAATGCCACTTAGTTTATAGGAAATTGATTTTGTTTTGATATTTGCTTAATTGCATCATCGATTGAAATTGTTTCTTGTTTTTCTGAACCTAGTTTTCTTATTGTGACACTTTTGTTGTTAACTTCTTTTTGACCACAAATAAATAAAAGTGGTACTTTTGATAATGAGTGTTCTCTTATTTTATAACTTATTTTTTGATTTTTTAAATCCACTTCTGTATTTATACCTGCTTTCATACATTGTTCAAATATATTTTTTGCATAATTATCAAATTCTGGAGCTATTGGAAGGACAACTATTTTTAAAGGAGCTAACCATAATGGTAATTTTCCAGCATAATTCTCAATTAATATTCCAATAAATCTTTCAAGTGAACCAAAGAGTGCCCTATGTAACATTACTGGTACTTTTTTTGATCCATCATTAGCAACATAAGATGCTCCAAGTCTTTCTGGTAAATTTAAATCTACTTGTAAGGTGCCACATTGCCAGTCACGTCCTATGGCGTCTCTTAAAACAAATTCTATTTTGGGTCCATAAAATGCACCCTCACCTTTGTTAATTTCATATTTTAGTTTTGTTTTTTTTACAGTTGCAAGTAATGCTTCTTCTGATTTGTTCCAAATTTTGTCATCACCTACCCTAATTTTAGGTCTATCAGAATATTTTAATAAAACATTTTCAAAACCAAGGTCTTTGTAAATTTCTAAAATTAAATTAGTTACTATTAAGCACTCCTGGGTAATTTGTTCTTCTGTACAAAAAATATGAGCATCATCTTGTGTGAACGCTCTTACTCTTAATAAGCCATGTAAAGCTCCCGAAGGTTCATATCTATGGACTTTACCAAATTCAGATAATTTAAGAGGAAGATCCCTATAGCTTTTGAGACCCTGATTAAAAACTTGTACACAACCAGGACAATTCATTGGTTTAATAGCAAAAATTTTTTTGTCTGGAGTTTTTGAAGTGTACATGTGTTCACCAAATTTTTCCCAATGACCAGATTTCACCCATAGATTTTTATCTAATATTTCAGGTGTATTAATTTCTTTATAACCAGCATTTTTTTGCTTTAATCTCATATAACCTATAAGCGTTTGAAATAAGGACCACCCGTGATGGTGCCAAAAAACTGCCCCGGGACTTTCTTCGCGGAAATGGAATAAATCCATTTCTCTTCCAAGTTTTCTGTGATCTCTCTTTTCTGCCTCTTCTAGTCTTAAAAGATATGCATCTAAATCTTTTGTGTTTGCCCAACAAGTTCCATATATCCTTTGCAGCATTTCATTATTTGAATCTCCCCTCCAATATGCCCCTGAAACTTTTGTTAGCTTAAAAGCTTTACCAATTTTACCTGTTGATGGAAGATGGGGCCCTTTGCACAAATCATGCCATTTTCCATGATGATAGATAGAAATCTCTTCATTTTTTGGAATACTCTCTATTATTTCAGCTTTGTAATGCTCTCCTATTTTTTTAAAGTGTTTTACAGCTTCGTCTCTTTTCCAAACTTCTTTTTTTGTCAAATCATTGCGATCTACAATCTCTTTCATTTTTTTTTCTATCTTTTTAAGATCTGTATTAGTAAAAGGTTCTTTTCTAGAAAAATCATAATAAAAACCGTCTTCAATAACCGGTCCAATAGTAACTTGTGTTCCTGGAAACAACTCTTGTACTGCCATTGCTAATATATGTGCAGTATCATGCCTTATAACTTCTAAACCTTCTTTATCTTTTGCTGTTATTATCTTAACTTCAGAATCAATATTAATTGAAAAGCTTAAATCTTTAAGAACTCCATCTACACTCATTACACAAGCTTCTTTAAATAAAGATTGGCTAATTTTTTTGGCTATTTCGAAACCATCAATTTTTTTTAAAAAAGGAATCTTTTTACCATCTGACAATTTTATATCTGGCATTTATTAAAATAACTCTATCAATTTTTTATATTCATTAAAGGTAGTCTGGCACATTTTATCAACATCAAATTTTTTTAACACATTTTTTCTACCTTCGATACCAATAGATTTCAATGAATTATAGTCTTTTTGCATTATAGCAACTAACATATCTGCCAAAGATTTAGGGTCTTTATTTTTAAATAAATAGCCTGTCTTATCTTGAGTTATAGTTTCTTTTGATCCACCTATATTACTTGCAAGTATAGGTATTTGCATTGATTGGGCTTCTACTGAAACTCTACCGAATGCTTCTGGCTCGATAGAACAAGAACAAACTACATTTGCTATTCCATAAGCGATAGGCATTTCTTCACAATGATCAATAAACTTAATTATTCTATTTAATCTATGTTGTTGTGTTAAATCAAGAAGCTGTTTTTTATAAACATTTCTTCCCTGGTCATGACCAAGAATAATTGCTTCAAAAGGAGGAATGCCTGTTTTTTCATTAATTAACTTAATGGCCTCAATAAATATTTTTTGTCCTTTCCAGTACGTTAATCTTCCTGGAAGTAAGATAATAAATTTATTTCTATCTATCTTATGTTCATTTGAAAATTTATCTAGCTTTATGGGTAAAATTTTTTGATAATTAAAATAATTTGTATTAATGCCTCTAAAAATAACTAAAAGTTTTTTTTTTTTATTTAAAAAATATTTTCCATAATTTTCACTTATATGAGTAAAAATAAAATTAGATCCGGCTACGACCAAATGAGATCTAACCATAACTGAGTTATAAAACTTTTTTATATTATTGGTATAATTATAAGTTCCATGAAATGTTGTTGCAAACTTTCTAAAAGTTATTTTTGTTGCTAAAAAACAAGACCATGCTGGTGCTCTACTTCTAGCATGAACAATATTAATATTATAAAAAATTACTATTAAAGAAATTATTATTGTGTTAAACAAAATTAAAATAGGATTTTTTGAATGAACAGGAAGTTTAAAAACTTTAACTTTTTTTTTATTTATAAATTTAAGAAGTTGACCACCACTAGTAGCAATAAAAGATTTACAACCTCTTTCTGCAAGAAAGTGGGCCAAATCATAACAGCCCGTTTCAGCTCCTCCATAACCTAGTTTGGGTATAACCTGCAAAACTTTGATTTTTTTTTTCATTATTTTGAAATACTATCAATATGATATATGAATTACAAAACATCTAAATATTTTACAACTTTAAACAAAAAAAAAATTAAATATTTGTTTATAAAAAAAAATAGCCCAATTACAGTAGTTTTTTTTCATGGTTTTATGTCGAATATGATGGGAAAAAAGCCTATGGCTATTCAAAAATTTTGTAAAATGAATAAATTAAGTTTTTTAAAATTTGAATATTCAGGCCATGGTAAATCAAAGGGCAAATTTATAAATGGAAATATATCCAAATGGTCAAGTGAAGCAAAACAGCTAATTAAATCAAAAACTAAAAAAACTAAAAAGTTAATTTTCATAGGCTCAAGCATGGGGAGCTGGATAGCATTAAATTTATTTATACATTTTAAATTTAAAATTAAAGCCTTTATTGGAATTGGTTCGGCTCCAGAATTTTTAGAAGAACTGATGTGGAAAAAATTTGGTAAAAAAGCAAAAAAAATAATTATGAATGATAAAGTTTATAACTTAGAGAGTGGTGAATTTATTTACCCTATTACTAAACAATTAATTTTTGATGGAAGAAAAAATAAGGTATTAAATAATAGTATTAATTTAAAGATACCTATAACTTTACTTCATGGTTTAAAAGATAAAGTTGTTCCTTTAAATTTTTCAAAAAAAATTTTTGATATGTGTAAACATTCTAAAAAAAAACTAGTTAGAATAAAAAATGGTGACCACAGCTTATCTAGAAAAAGTGATTTAAGAAAAATATGTAATGAGTTAAATTTAATTGTAAAAATTTTTTAATTTCTTTACACTGCTTTTGAAATTTTTCTATTAAATGTTATGGGATTAGATAATTTATTTATCATTTCTTTTGGGCAAACCTGCTTAAAGTTCTCAACTTCATTATCAAAATTTCTTAATATTTTTTCTGCTATTTTTGATTCAGTTTCTTTAAAATGCTCTGTAATTAAGTTTTTTAAATATTTTTTCCAATAATCAGTTTCGGGTATCTGCCAAATTACTGAAGTTGAATTTACATAGTTCTCAAACTCGTTAATTGGATCATAAATAAATGCCATTCCGCCGGTCATACCTGCTGCAAAATTATCTCCAACTTTACCTAAAATGACTACACATCCTCCAGTCATATATTCACAGGCATTCGAGTCACAACCTTCTATAACTGCTTCTGCTCCAGAATTTCTTACCGCAAACCTTTCCCCAGATTGCCCTGATGCTAAAAGAATTCCTGATGTAGCTCCATAAAGTACTGTGTTGCCAATAATAGTATTTTCATTACTTTTTAAATTACTTCCAACTGGAGGTTTTATAACTATTGTTGCTCCTGATAACCCTTTACCTACATAATCATTTGCATCACCTATTACATTTAACTTTAATCCTTTTATACTAAAAGCTCCTAATGACTGACCTGCCGATCCTGATAAATTAATTACAATTGAATTTTTATCAATTTTATTTTTTCCAAATTTTTTATAAATATAGTGCGATAATCTGGTTCCAACCGCTCTATGTATATTTTTTATTTCAAAACTTGCTTCGATTTTATTTTTTGAACCAAGTGTATTTTTTATTTCATTATAAATTTTTTCATCTAAAGTAGGTGGAACTTTATTTATTAAATCCGGGGAACAATATCTATTATTTTCTCCTGGATTAGCTTGAACTAATAATGGACTCAAATCTAAATCATCTAAATCTGAAGTTCCTCTACTTACTTGTTTTAATAAATCTGTTCTGCCAACTACTTCATTTAAATTTTTAAATCCCAAAGATCCCAAAATTTCTCTTACCTCTTGGGCAATAAAAGTAAATAAATTCACGACTTTTTCAGGTGTGCCGGAAAACTTTTTTCTTAAGCTTTCATCTTGTGTGCAGATTCCAACAGGACAAGTATTAGAATGGCATTGACGTACCATTATGCATCCCATTGCAACTAAAGATGTTGTTCCAATCCCAAATTCTTCAGCACCCATCATTGCGGCCATTACAATATCTTTACCAGTCTTTATTCCTCCATCAACTCTGAGTGTAATCTTATGTCTAAGACTGTTTAGTGTTAAAATTTGATTTACTTCAGTAAGCCCCATTTCCCATGGTATTCCAACATATTTTACACTTGTTTGGGGGCTAGCACCCGTGCCACCACAATGTCCTGAAATTAAAATTACATCTGCTTTCGCTTTTGCTACTCCTGCAGCAATAGTTCCAACACCAGTTGAGGCAACTAGTTTTACTCCTACACGTGCTTTTGGGTTAGATTGTTTGAGGTCATAAATAAGTTGTGCTAAATCTTCAATTGAATATATATCATGATGAGGTGGTGGGGATATTAAAGTTACTCCTGGTGTTGAGTATCTTAATTTTGCAATTTCTTTTGAGACTTTAAAACCTGGTAATTGACCTCCTTCTCCCGGTTTAGCTCCCTGAGATATTTTAATTTCCATTTCATTACAATTATTTAAATATTCAATTGTGACCCCAAACCGTGCTGAGGCAATTTGCTTAACTTTAGAATTAGCACTATCTCCATTTTCTTTTTTAATAAATCTTTCCGGATTCTCTCCTCCTTCTCCACTACACGATGATGCACCTATTCGATTCATAGCAATGGCTAAAGTTTCGTGCGCCTCTGAAGATAAAGATCCATGAGACATACTTCCACTTCCAAATCTTTTTCTAATATTTTCAATGCTCTCAACTTCTTCGATATTAATTGGTTCACTCAATTTTTTAAAATCTAAAAGATCTCTTAAATTTATTATTGGTAGTTCGTAAATTCCTTGAACATATTTTTTATAAACTTTATATGAGTTTGTTGTTACCGCAGATTGCAATGTATGAATTAGATTGCCCTGGTATTGGTGAATTTCACCATTTTTTCTATATTTGTAAACTCCACCAATTGGAAGTATAGAAACATTTTTTTGGAAAGCTTTTTCATGAAGATTTTTTATTTTTTTTTCAATACCTCCAATCCCTATACCTGAAATTCTAGATATCATTCCTGGAAAATACTCTGCTACTATAGCTCTACTTATTCCTAAAGCCTCAAAATTACATCCTCCTCTATAAGCGCTTAAGACAGAAATGCCCATTTTGGACATTATTTTAAGCAAACCATTATCTACTGATTTAACATATCTCTTAACACATTCTTCAAAACTAATTTTTCCAAATAATTTTTTCTCATATCTTTGGTATATCGAGTCAAATGCAATGTAAGGATTTATTGTTGTTGCTCCAACTCCTAATAAAACAGCAAAAGAATGTGTGTCTAAAACTTCAGAGGTTTGAACATTAATTGAAGCAAAACCTCTTATTCCTAAATTTATAAGTCTTGAATTGATTGCTCCAATTGCTAAAGCCATTGGAATAATAGCTCTTTTTGCGTTAATTTTTTTATCACTTAAAATTAAATGTTTGCTACCTTCTCTTACAGTAGCTTCTGCTTCCTCACGTAATTTATCCAATCTACTTTTTAAACTTTCATTAATATTAAAAGTACAATCTAAAATCTTAATATTTTTTTTAAAAAAATTTGAAAATTTTTTAAATTGCGAATTTGACAAAACTGGACTATCAAGGACATAAATATTATCTTCCGTTAAATTTTCAAAATCAAGAATATTTCCTGTATTACCAAAACGAGTTTTTAAACTCATTACTTCATTTTCTCTCAAGGAATCAATTGGAGGATTTGTAACTTGACTAAAGTTCTGTCTAAAAAAATGTGATAGAGGTCTATATTTTCCGGATAAAACTGCTGCAGGAGTATCATCACCCATAGAACCAATAGCCTCCTTTTGATCTTCAATCATTGGATGTAAAATAAGTTCCAGATCTTCTATATTCATTCCAGATAAAAATTGACGGCGTCTTAATTCATCGTCCTTAAATAAAAAAACTTCTTTTGTACAGTGAAACCTTTTATCTAAATCTATTATTTGTTTATTAAATTTCTTGTAATCCTTTGAAATTTTATTTTTCAGACTTTTGCTATCATAAATTTTACCATTTTCTAGATCAACAGCTATAGCTTGTCCAGGTCCCAGTCTTCCTTTAAAAGTAATTTCTTCATTTGTAAAAGGAACCATTCCTGTCTCTGATCCAGCAAATAATAAATTATTTGAACTTATAGTATATCTCAAAGGACGTAATCCATTTCTATCTTGTGCTGCAATAATCCATTTTCCATCTGTTGCTGCAATGGCCGCTGGACCATCCCACGGCTCAATAGTACTGTTTAGAAAGTTAAATAATTGTTGATGAGCTTTTGAAACAGTTTTTCTTCTTTTTGACCATGCATCTGGGATGAGCATTAACTTTGCAAGTGGAATTGATTTTCCTGATCTAACAAGCAATTCATAAACATTATCTAGGGCAGCTGAATCAGAGTTACCAGAATCAATAACTGGTTTTAAAAATTCCATATCTTCAAAAAGTTTACTATTCATATCTTGCTCATGAATTTTCATCCAATTCATATTCCCTTTAATTGTGTTAATTTCACCATTATGTGCCAAAGTTCTGAAAGGTTGAGCAAGGTTCCAACTTGGAAAAGTATTTGTTGAGTATCTTTGATGAAAAATTGCAAATCTAGATATAAATCTTTTATCTATTAAATCTGGATAAAATTCAGACAAACTTTCTGCTAAAAACATTCCTTTGTAAATAATAGATCTAGAACTAAATGAAGATATATAAAAATCTTTTAATTTTAGTAAATTAGATTGTTTCTCAATTTTTTTTCTAATTACATACAAATCTCTTTCAAGCTCATCGTTGTTTAAAGATTTTTTATTTGACTTAAAAATTACTTGGACAATTTCAGGTCTATTAACTTCTGCTTTAATTCCCAGCACTTTTGTATTAACTGGAACTTGTCTCCACCTATAAATATAATAATTTTTACTTAATAACTCATTTTCTACTATTGTTTTACATTTCTCTTGGGCAAAGTAATCATTTCTTGGAAGAAAGATCATTCCAACACAAATTATTCCTTCTTTATGTTTTCGACCAGCATTCTCAATTCTTTCAATAAAAAAATCTGCAGGGATTTCAACATGAATTCCAGCTCCATCCCCTGTTTTTCCATCAGCATCGACTGCACCTCTATGCCAAACTGCTTTCAATGCTTGAATTCCATACTCAACAACTTTTCTTGATTTTGTTCCATTTGTGGAAGCCACAAAACCTACCCCACATGCGTCATGCTCATAACTATGATGATATACTTTTCCTTTTATTAATTTTTTTAAATTTTCTTTATATAATTTCATTCATGCTGCTTTTATTTTTTTCATATTGTTAAGTTTTAAGTATTTATTAATTGATTCAGCCACTTCTCTTCCATCTTTTATTGCCCACACAACAAGAGATGCTCCCCTTACTATGTCTCCAGCAGCAAAAATACCCTCAATATTTGTTTCCATAGAATTCAAATTAATTTTAATTGTTCCCCGTTTTGAAACTTCAAGATTAGGATATTTAAATAATAAAGGAAGATTTTCAGGATCAAAACCTAAAGCTTTTATCACAATGTCAGCTTTAATTTTATAATCTAAATCTTGTACTATCTCTGGTTTATTTCTTCCTGATGAATCAGGTTTACCAAGTTTCATTTTTTCAACCAAAACTGATGAAACTTTTTTTTCACCTAAAAATTTTTTTGGATTTGACAACCACATAAATTCTACACCCTCTTCTTCTGCATTATAAACTTCTCTTGCTGATCCTGGCATGTTTACTTTGTCTCTTCTGTAGAGGCATTTTACAGATTTTGCATTTTGTCTTACTGCTGTTCTTACACAATCCATGGCAGTATCTCCTCCACCAATTACAACAATTTTTTTATTTTCAGAATTAAGTACACCATTATCAAAATTTTCAACTTTATCTCCTAAGCCTTTACGATTTGAGGCTATTAAAAAATCCATTGCTGGAAATATATTTTTTAAATTATGACCAGGTAGATCAATTTCTTTTGGTTTATATACGCCTGTAGCAATTAAAACTGCATCATGCTTTTTTTTTAATTCTTCAAGTGATTTATCTTTTCCAATTTCTATATTTTGTATAAATTTTATACCACTCTCTTTTAAAAGATTTGTTCTTCGCTCAACTACAAATTTTTCTAATTTAAAATTAGGTATTCCATAAATTAAAAGTCCACCAGGCCTATCATAACGATCATAAATAGTAATTTTATATCCTAATTTTCTAAGTTCCTCTCCACATGCTAAACCAGCTGGACCAGCACCAATTATTCCTACTGATTGATTAATTTCATTTGTAACTTTAATGGGTTTAATCCAACCTTTTTCCCAAGCGGTATCTGTAATATATTTTTCAATAGATCCTATTGTAACAGTACCGTGTCCTGATTGTTCAATTACACAATTACCTTCGCACAAACGATCTTGAGGGCAAATGCGCCCACAAACTTCTGGCATATTATTTGTGCTATGTGATAGTTCGCTTGCTTCCTTTAATCTTCCTTCGGCAGTTAGTTTTAACCAATCAGGTATATTATTATTTAATGGACAGTGAATTTGGCAAAATGGAACACCGCACTGGGAACATCTACTAGATTGCTCCTTAGCTTTTGCATTTATAAATTCATCATAGATCTCTTTAAAATCATCAACTCTCTTGTTGACGTCTCTTTTTATTGGAGTCTGTTTACTAAGTTCCACAAATTTAAGCATTTTTTCAGACATAATTTTATTTTTAGTTACTATTTTTATACTAATATAAATAAGCCTAAAAGCATTTTTAGGACATAGAAACTGACTTATATTACTAAAAAGCAAGTAAAATATTGATTTATATTGCATACCAGCTATGCAATAATCATATTCATGCTTTCTTCTGTAGAAATATTAATTCTTTCTATTATTCAGGGAATCTCTGAATTTCTGCCTATTAGCTCTATTGCTCATTTAGTTTTGGTCTCTAAGTACTATGTTTTTACAAATCAAAATTTACTGATTGATATATGTTTGCACCTTGGGTCACTGCTGGCAGTTATAATATATTTTAGAGCTGATTTATTTAATTTTATTAAAAATAGAAATTTTTTAATTAAAATCCTTATTGGAACTCTCCCTATACTGCCTATAGGTTATATTTTTTATTATACTGGAATAATTAATCAAATAAGAAGTCTTGAAATAATAGGTTGGATGAGTTTAGTGTTTGCACTTTTATTGTATGTAAGTGATAAAACAAAAATTAAAAGAAGAATTGATACAGAGTTTTCTAAACGATCCGCAATTATTATCGGTTTATTTCAAGTTCTTGCTTTAATACCTGGTGTAAGTAGATCTGGTATTACTATTACTTCAGGAAGATTATTAGGCTTCAATCGATTTGACTCTGCTAAAATTTCATTTTTTTTATCTATTCCCACTTTATTTGCCGCAAGTACTTTAGGTGTTTATAATATCTATAAGGAAGGAAGCTCAGAATTAAATTTCTTAGCTATTATAGCTGTAATATTTTCTTTTATGTTTTCTTATCTTACAATTGCAGTTTTTTTAAATTTTATTAAAAAATTCAGTTTAAAACTATTTATCATTTATCGAATAATTATTTCTTTATTAATACTTACAATTGTTTATTTATAATTTTTGTCATAAATTGGTACAATCTGTGAAAACAAAATACCAAAAAGAATAAGCAAACAACCTATCACATTATTTAATCCTAAAACTTGACCTAGTATTAACCATGCAGCTACAGTTGCAAAAACTCCTTCTAAAGACATAATTATTGCCGCGGGAGCAGGTAAAATATTTTTTTGTCCAAAAATTTGTAAGGCAAATGCAGCGCCGCCCGATAATATACCTGCATACAAAATCTCAAAAATTTCTAACTTTATATTAGAGAAATCAATTTCTTCAAATATAATTACTAAAATAAAAGAAAGTGATGCGACTATAATATTTTGCATTAAAGCTATAAAAAACGGCAGATCAAAATGCTCTATTATTTTCCCAATATAAATAATATGAAGAGCCCAAAATAAAGCTCCTATTATCACTAGGCTATCTCCATAACGAATATCATGATTATTAAAATCACTTAAAAAATAAACACCGACTACACAAAATATTACTGAAGGCCAAATTGCCCAATGTATTTTTTTAGAAAATAAAAAATAAATTATAATTGGTACCATTGGAACATAAAAGACAGTAAAAAAAGCTGAATTAGCAATATTAGTATAAAGTAATGATATCTGTTGAAATACAGTTCCTAAAAATAAAAAAATACCTACCGGTATAATAGATTTATAAAAAAGAAATTTTTTATTTATTAGTTGTTCTTTTATTTTTTTTCTTTCAAAAATTAAAAAAAATGGTGCTACCGCTAGAAAACCTACAAAAAATCTTACTGAATTAAAAGTGAATGGACCAATATGATCCATACCTGAATCCTGAGCAACAAATGTTGTTCCCCATATAATGGTACATATAATTAAACAAATAAAAGATATTGTTTTTTTCATTTGCTTTTATTTATATTGCTAATTTGTATGCAAAGTCTTTACCTAGACTTTCTTTTAGGTGTACGCAAAATCTAGCACCTTCAGCTCCATCGATAACTCTATGATCATAAGATAATGATAAAGGAAGCATAATTCTACTTTCATATTTATCTTTAATAAATACTTGTTTTTTTTCTGCTCTACCAACACCAAGAATAGCAACTTCGGGTTGATTAATAATTGGTGTAAAAAAACTTCCACCAATACTTCCTAAACTCGAGATCGTAATTGATCCTCCAAAAAACTCTTTTTTATCAATTTTGAGTTCTGAAGAAAGTTTACCTACTTTTTTTAACTCTTTTCCAAGCATTGTTATATCTTTTTTATCAGCATTTCTAATTTTTGGGACCATTAAACCATGAGGTGTGTCAACTGCTATCCCTATATGATAATATTTTTTGTATATAATTTTGCTATTTTCCACATCTAAAGAAGCATTAAAATTTGGGTAATCTTTAAGAGCTTTAACTACAGCTCTAATAATAAATGCTAATGGAGTAACTAAAATTTTTTCTCCAGTATATAAATTTCTTAAAGATTTTCTAAATTTCTCCATCTCGGTAATATCCGCTTCGTCGTGCTGAGTAACATGTGGAATTTCGCTCCAAGACTTCTGCAAATGCGGTCCAGCAATTTTTTTTATACGTGGTATAGGTTTTGGATCAATTTCTCCAAAGTCTGAATGATTATATTCTTGTTTTGTTATCTCATTGTTTTTTGATACTTTTTCTGAAAGAGAGTTTTTAACAAATACTTTTATATCTTCCTCACTAATTCTACCTTCTCGTTGCGACCCTTCTATTAAGCGTAAATCCGCTCCTATCTCTCGTGCAAACTTTCTAGTTCTTGGACTGGCACTAATAATAGATATATATTTTTTACTCATTGCTATAATGTTGTAGGCAATGGTTTAGTTTTGTCTATTTTATATTTTTTCATAGCTTGCTCTGCATACGTTGAAGGAATAAGTTGTTCTTTTGCTAATGCACTTAAAGTATAAGTTACAATATGTTCTTTATCAACTTCAAAAAATTTTCTTAAATTTTTTCTACTATCACTTCTTCCATAACCATCAGTTCCAAATGAATAAAATGATTTAGAAGTATAGGGTCTAATTTGATCTGCAAAACTTCTCATATAATCAGATGCTGCTATAATTGGTCCATCTCGTTTACTTAGACATTCTTCTACATAAGATTTTTCTGGTATAATAGAAGGATTAAGTAAATTTTTTCTTTCAATATCCATTCCATCTTTTCTTAATTCATTAAAACTTGTAACGCTCCAAACATCACTATCAATATTATATTCTGTACTTAATATTTGCGCAGCACTTATCATTTCCCTTAAAATTGTACCGCTGCCTAATAGTTGAACTTTTGTTTTGCCTTTATTATTAAATTCTTTAAATAAATACATGCCCTTAAGAATACCTTTTTCACAATTTTTAGGCATTTCTGGATGTTTGTAGTTTTCATTCATTGTTGTTAGATAGTAAAAAATACTTTCTTGTTTCTCATGCATTCTCCGTAAACCATCTTGAAAAATAACTGCTAATTCGTATGCAAATGTAGGATCATAACTTACGCAATTTGGAATAGTAGATGCTAATAATTGACTGTGCCCATCTTGATGCTGTAAACCTTCCCCAGCTAAAGTGGTTCTTCCTGATGTTGCTCCAATCAAAAATCCTCTTGTTTGAGAATCTCCTGCTGCCCAAATAAGATCCATTACCCTTTGAAAACCAAACATTGAATAAAAAGTATAAACGGGTATCATTTCCAGATCATGATTTGTATATGATGTACCTGCAGCTATAAAAGAAGACATCGCTCCTGTTTCCGTTATACCTTCTTCTAATACTTGTCCTTTTTTATCTTCTCTATATGAACTTAGTTGTTCTGAATCTTCAGGTTCATATTTTTGACCTTCATGTGCGTAAATTCCTATTTTTCTAAAAAATCCTTCCATTCCAAAAGTTCTTGCCTCATCTGGTATTATTGGTACTAATCTAGGTGCAATATTTTTATCTCTCAATAAACTTGTTAGCATTCTAACCAACGCCATTGTCGTTGACATTTCACGGTCTCCAGAAGATTTAAGCATATTTTCAAAAATATCTTTTGCAGGTTTTTTTATTGGTTTTGCATATATCGTTCTTTCTGGTAAATTACCACCAAGTTTCATTCTTCTTTCTTTTATATATTGCATTTCATCA
>Ga0114993_10003654_pt1 | contig 15823 bp, 7 predicted proteins | sample ArcticOcean_MG_C_FD_87042 | JGI IMG/M metagenome (GOLD analysis project Ga0114993, IMG submission 87042) | Marine microbial communities from western Arctic Ocean - ArcticOcean_MG_CB2_150 | ecosystem: Environmental > Aquatic > Marine > Oceanic | place: Arctic Ocean: Canada Basin | collected...
CGCATCCCATAATCGCAGTCGCTTTTCGGGAAGTGATCCATCTAAATGGTCAACGCGAATCCCAGAAGTCAGTTCGTCGGGATTATGACAACTCAAACAATAGTTGTTTATCAAAGGCTGGATTGATTTGCGAAAATATTTCGACGTTTCAATATTCCGAGTTTGAGCTTGTACCGATGATTGGAAACATGTTAACGCAATGATGCTGGCCAGCATGATCCCGGCAGAAGCTATTGGTGACGATGGGTAAAGCTTGGTCATAGGGAAGGGTATAGATCGTCAAAGGGTGAGAGACAACAGTGTTACTCGTGTGAGTAATACCTCAGTCCATTATTTCGAATGTGAAGGTCACTTTATATTCTTGAGTAGGGTCGCATTTTAGAGGCCGCGGCACAAGGATGAAATTATCAGTAACGATAGGATTTAGCTCGTGTCCTCGAGTAATTTTAGTGTTTTTTATTCGTTGATCAAAAAACGCTACAAATGGTCGCCCTCCTCGCTGCGAACCATTGTTATTAACGGTATCAAAACTCGCGTCACCTTGGTTTGGCGAGATTGCAAAAGTCATGCTATTGCGATCACTGCTAATCGTCTGTTCAAAGCTATTTTCCCCATTTGCCATTTTGGCTGACCAGGCGGGATCGCCATAAAAGGCAACAACATCGCGATCAAATTGAAGGCCACGTTTGTCACCCGCACTGGTGGAAGATTCGCCGAGCCGATGTACAAGTGCATGATGATTTGCAAAAAACGCTTGATTCATTGTGTATCGACCTGGTTGTTCGATAAAGTAGTCCAAAATGCCCCAGCCTTGATATCCATACCATGTGGGCACGGTATATCCGATCATTTGCTTGACACCAACGTCATTCATCCATGCAAGTGCCATCGCATCGGGGCCATTTATATTACCCATCAAACAGTTCCCGATTGGGAGGTAGACTTTGGGGTTGTTCGAATCGATATCAATACGTGTCTTATTTGTATCGACCCCAAACATTTGTCCAGCTTTACTTCGAAAAAAACCATTGCGATAGCGAAAGCCGATCATCCAGTCGCCCTGCGTGGCATGTCCAGAGGTTACAAATAAGTCGGCTTGATATTGATTGAGTGTGTCGACGAGGGCAGCAGTTGTATCGTCAGGACCGCGCAGTTGTTTGGCAGCAGAGTCGCGTTTCTTTTGCACAAGCTTATTTTTTACGAGTTCGTCATACCATAAGCCTTCAGTGCAACACTGCAAGGCAATTTCAGTACCGGATGCAACTTTGTGAATGGTTAAGGGTTCACGGTGCTTTGCAATGGCAAGTGCGTTCGCTGCATCAAAGCCAGTCAATATGCCCCAATAGGTATCGGTGTAGGGGTCGTCATCAAGTTTACGAGTTAGTTGATGAACGGCAGCGACGAATTCGGTTGTGGTTTCGTTGGGCGTGGACACAAAACAGACATATTTGGGAAACTGCTGTGTAAGCTGGGATAGAGAATCCCCGACTTTGTCGTCAAATACGATGACCTGTGCTTGATGTTTTACGACGAGCGTCTGCACGACCTTGTTCCATTCAGCGTTCTTATTGGTTTGCTGCGAAACGACAACGGTATACGTACTGTCGGCCGCGTAGGATGTACTGGCGGCAACAACAATAATGAATGCAATAATACGTTGAAACGTCGTCATGGGGTTTCTCATTTGTGAGGGCTATTTTTTGACAGGAAACGGAGGCGCATCATATTGAACACGCAGTCGGTCGAATTCTTGTACGAGTGAAGTTTGTACCCGCTTGTATTTTGGATGATTATAAACATTGACCATTTCTTGTGGGTCGTAGGTTAAGTCGAACATATTCCATTCGTTGGTGGCAGGAAAAAAGAACAGTTTGTGAGTCATCGAGCGCACCCCGAAGTGTTGTGGTACAGCATGTTCGCCAAACTCGTAGTATGCATAATAAAGGGACTCACGCCACTTTTTCACTGTACCGTTCATGATGGGCACAAGTGATTGTCCGTCGACCTCTGCCGGTACTTCAATACCGGCCATTTCCAGAAAAGTAGGTGCATAGTCGATATTTTGTATCAATTCGGTTGGTTGTGATTGAGGTTTAACAACTCCTGGCCAACGAATAAGAAATGGCATTCGAAAAGATTCTTCAAACATCCAGCGTTTGTCATACCAGCCATGTTCGCCGAGAAAAAATCCTTGGTCCGATGAATAGATGACAATTGTATTTTCAGCTAATCCGTTATCGTCGAGATATTTGAGCATTCGGCCAACGCTCTCGTCGACCGCTTTAACAGTGCCGAGATAGTTTTTCATATAGCGTTGGTATTTCCAGCGAACGATTTCTTGATGGCTAAGTTTACCAGCTTTAAAGTCAGCCAAAAATGCTTGGTTTTGCGGTCCGAAATGAGCATCCCAAACTTGCTTTTGCTGGGCGGTCATACGATTGTATTCGGGCGTGCCATATCTGTCAGGCTTTGGTAACACAACGTCGCCACGTTCATTTTTTCGTACTTTTGCGTCATATGCCCAGTCGAAATGGCGGTCGATCTCCATTTGATTTCGAGCTAATGTGCTGCTGCGGTTGGCATAGTCATCGAATAACGTTTCCGGTTCAGGAATCTGAACGTCATTGAAATCGTCCAGATGTCGTAGCGCAGGAGAAAAGGTGCGATGTGGCGCTTTGTGTTGGCACATCAAAAAGAAGGGTTTGCTGTCATCGCGGGAATCAAGCCAGTTGATTGCCTTGTCGGTTGTCAGGTCCGTTGCATAGCCTTCAAAGCGTTTATGCGAGCCGTCTTTTTGGACGAAAACAGGATTATAGTAGCTGCCTTGCCCGGGAAATATTTCCCAATGGTCAAAGCCGACGGGTGTGGTTTTAAGGTGCCATTTTCCGATGACAGCCGTGTTGTAACCATTGTCATGTAGTTCTTTGGCTACGGTCCATTGGGTTTGATCTAGGCCTTTACCGGTGTTACGCATGAATCCGTTCTTATGGCTATGCTTGCCCGTTAGGATTGTTGCACGTGACGGGCCACAAATGGAGTTGGCACAAAAGGAATTAAGGAAAACCGCCCCTTGTCGTGCAAGTTGATCGATGCTGGGAGTGGGCGCAACGTCGGCAAGCGGCCCACCGTAGGCAGAAATAGACTTAATGGCATGATCGTCGGAAAACAAGAACAGAATATTTGGGCGTTGTGCGCTCGACTTTGTTCCGCCGAGATTGTTTTTCTCTTTGGCTTGAACCGCGTCAGCAGGCCCCAATAAATGCATCACTGCAGACATCATGATGAGGACGGCAACACAGGATTTACGTATTTTGACTTGCAACATGGTTGTGATTACTTAGAAGGTTTTAAAATTAGCTGAGTATATCGTGGACAACTTTACCGTGAATATCGGTCAAACGAAAGTAGCGTCCTTGGTATCGGTAGGTGAGCTGTTCGTGATCCATTCCCAGTTGGTTTAAGACCGTCGCTTGTAGGTCATGCACGTGTACTGGTTTATCAACAACACGGACGCTGTAGTCATCGGTTTCACCGTAAGACATTCCCCCGCGGACTCCACCACCGGCAAGCCAATATGAAAAGCAACTAGGATGATGATCTCGGCCGTAGGTTGTTTTTGTGAGCTTGCCTTGGCAATAGACGGTACGGCCGAATTCACCGCCCCAAATAACAAGTGTATCGTCGAGCATGCCGCGTTGTTTGAGATCTTGAAGCAGTGCTGCCGTTGGTTGATCTGTATCCGCACATTGAATGGGGATTTGAGCAGGTGCGTTGCCGTGTGCGTCCCAACCCCGATGATAAAGTTGGATGAATCGGACACCGCGTTCGGCAAGGCGGCGTGCAAGCAGGCAATTGTATGCATAGCTGCCAACGTTATTGACTTGCGATCCATACATATCGAGCGTATTTTGGGTTTCGCTTTTAATATTGATCAACTCGGGCACGCTCATTTGCATACGGAAAGCGAGTTCATATTGTGCGATACGAGTTAAGATTGCGGGGTCGCGGAATCTCTCGGCTTGCTGAGCGTTTAGTTTGCGTAGCGAGTCGAGCATGCGTCGCCGCTGAGCTTGAGTGACTCCGTTGGGATTGTAGAGATCTAAAATTGGATCTCCTTGCCCGCGGAATTTCACGCCTTGAAAATGACCGGGCAAAAATCCCGCTCCCCATAAGCGATCATAGAGTGGTTGTCCGGCCTTTGCGCGGCCATTGGATGTCATCGCGACAAACGCGGGTAGGTTATGATTTTCGCTGCCAAGCCCATAACTAACCCACGCACCCATACTGGGCCTGCCCGGATTAACGGAGCCAGTCTGAAATAGCGTCGCTGCCGGGTCATGGTTGATCGCTTCGGTGTACATGCTCTTAACGACACAGATATCGTCTGCCATTTTTGCAACGTGTCGTTGAGGTGCACTGAACCAAGTTCCTGCTTGCCCATGCTGGGCGAACTTTAAGCTGCTGGGGGCAACGGGAAAAGCTTTTTGCCCAGATGTCATTGTTGTTTTGCGTTCAGCGGGATAGATCGACGTCGGGACCTCTTCGCCAAAACGCTTTTGCAAGTTCGGTTTGTAATCGAATAAATCTAGCTGCGAAGGGCCACCAGACTGAAATAAGTAAATGACGCGTTTGGCTTTAGGCTGGAAAGGCGGTGCGCTGATGTGACCCGTGTCACTTCCAAGGAGTTTGTTTTCGCCCGTTGCCAACGAAGCGAGTGCGATTGTACCTAAACCGACAGCGCTGTCGTTGAGAAACGTGCGACGATTGTGTCGCAGGTGATCGCATTGTGTGTCGGCTGTTGTCATTATCTAGTTTTGTGTAATCGCTTCATCGAGATTTAATATCGTGTTCATTATTAATGTTAACGCTGCAAGTTCACTAATGTCATAGTCCTGATTATACGGTGATGCGCCGATGGAGAGCAGTTTTTTTGCCGAATCAAGGTCGGCTTCAAAATCGACTATATACGCGTCGTAATCAGTCATTAGGACAGTGAATTCACGGCCAGTTGGTTTACGGCTTGTTATTCGTTGAAAACCAGAAACCACGCGGGCGGCTGCAGTGACAGGTGTGTTTGCGAGTTCGCGTTGGGCAAGTAGCCGCGCAGATTCCACAAACGTGATATTGTTCATCATGGTGAGCGCTTGCAGTGGCGTATTGGTTTGATCGTTTCGGACAATGCAGGTTTCACGAGAAGAGGCGTTGAATGCCATCATGGTTGGGGGTGGAACCGTTCGTCGCCAATAGGTATATATGCTGCGTCGATAAATTTTGGCTCCCTGATCTTGTTTGTAAGCAGCATTGGAAATGCTCCTCCAAATTTGCGGTGGCATGTAAGGCTTGACCGAGGGTCCACCGACATCTTCGACCAACAGTCCGCTGTTAAAAAGTGCAGCATCCCGAATGGCGTAGGGGGAAAGTCGTTTGCGAGGGCCTCGCGCAAGCAGTTTGTTTTCTGGGTCTCGTTGTTCAAGTTCCACCGAGGCCGCCGAGGATTGCCGATATGTATCGCTAGTGACAATCAATCGGTGCATTGCCTTGACGTTCCAATTTTGAGCAACGAATTCGGTAGCGAGCCAATCTAACAATTGCGGGTGACTTGGGTAATCGCCTTGAACACCAAAGTTCTCGCTTGTTTTGACTATTCCTGTGCCAAAGAAGTGTTGCCAAATGCGGTTGATTGTGACGCGAGCGGTCAGTGGGTGATCGGCACTAGTTAACCATTGGGCTAAGCCTAATCGATTGCGTGGCCATTGCGGATTCCACCCGCCGATTGCCTGAGGGACCGCGGCTATTAGTTTCTCCGATTTTTCAGGCTGATCATATTGGCCTCGATTAAGCAAATATGTATCGCGTGGATTCTCCAATTCGTGCAGGACCATTACGGTTTTCGGGTTACCGGATTGTGGTCGGGGAACGGACGTTTGTACAATTTGAATTTTCACAGGATCGGGAACAATGAATTTGGTTTGGGCAGTTGTTAAATGTGGCCAAGTCGCTGGTACTGTAATAAAGGGCGGACTGTTGCCGTTATTAGGCCCTAACCCTGCTTCAGCGATATTGTTGAAAAAAGCAAACAACTCGTAAAACTCGCGTTGTTCGATAGGGTCGTATTTATGGTTGTGGCAACGCGAACAGTTTAAGGTTAAACCTAAGAACATGGTGCCCATAGTTTCTACTCGGTCGGCGACATATTCGACGATCCATTCCTCCGGGATAGAACCACCCTCGGAATTGATACGGTGATTACGATTGAATCCGGTGGCGACTTGCGTGTAGAAATCGCGCTCGGGTATTAAGTCGCCGGCCATCTGCTCAGTGACGAATTGATCGAAGGGCATGTTGGTGTTGATTGCTTTAATGAGCCAATCTCGCCAGACCCACATATAACGGAGTCGATCGTTTTGGTATCCATCGGTATCGGCGTAGCGTGAGGCTTCGAGCCAATCGAGGGCCATATGTTCGCCGTAGCGTGGATCGTTCAAGAGACGATCAACGGCTTGTTCATAAGCAGCGGGACTCGGGTCTGCGATAAACCGTTGGATGTCGTCTTTACTGGGTGGCAGGCCAATTAGATCAAAAGTCACGCGCCGTAAGAGAGTTGCTTTGTCGGCTCTCTGTGCGGGTGTAAGATTTTCTTGTTCAAGTCGAGCACGGATAAATTGGTCAATTGCATTGGCGGTTTGATCACTCTTTTTTGAAGTAGGGACGGTGGGACGTTGGGGCGGAATAAACGCCCAATGTCGGTCGTCGGCGGGCCAAGGGGCACCCTGCTCTATCCAGCGGATGAGGGTTTGACGATCTTCAGTTCGGAGAATGCGTTTTGAATCTGGAGGTGGCATTTGCACATCGGGATCCATACTAGTGAGGTGTTCCAGCATGGCTCCAGTGGTGAGTACTTTTAATTCGAAAACAGACGCACGTAAATCAAACCGTAATTCAGATTCTCGTGCTGCATCATCAGGACCGTGGCAGTGATAGCAAGAGTCCGAGAGGATGGGTTTGATGTCACGAGAGAAACTCAGCGGCGCTGCTGAGGTAGTAGATGATGTCATCGCGGCAATGACAACAAGACAAATTGTATTAAAACGTGACATCGCATTATTTTAGCTGCGTTAATACTAGTTGTCATCTATTTAAGAGAGCAGACAAGGCATTTCTAGCGATATCTACGTGTAACGTAGGAATTACATAACCGTTACACGGTTTGTCCTACGCTTGGATGGCAGTGAGGTCACCGGTGCTATCAGCAAAAGAAGTTGTTTCGACACCCATTTTGTTCAGCATCGTGACAAATAGGTTTGACATTGGTTCGTCGTTAGCAACTTTAACGTAGTGCCCATGTTTTAAACCTAGACCCGATCCGCCGGCAAAGATAAGCGGGTAGTTGCTGTTGTTGTGGGTCGTGCTGTTACTGCTGCCATGCAAAACCATCGTACGGTCAAGCAATGTGCCATCGCCTTCTTGCTGTGAATCCAATTGCTCGAGGAAATAAACCAATTGCTCCGTCATAAACTTGTCCCACTTGCCCAAGGCAACAGCGCCTTCAGGTTTGTTCCATCCGTGCGCCAATGTATGAAGACTCGCTTTGAACCCTTCTTTGAAGGGAAACGGTCCTGCCTTGCTCGTGAAGTCGGCCATGCTGGCGATTTGGTAAGTTGCTACGCGAGTGGAATCCGTTTTGAACGCCAAGTACATAAGATCATACATCGTGCGAATAAACTCTTTGGGAGCTTGGTCGTCGGAATCTAGTTTTAGCTCCTTGCGTTCTTGATCCGTTAGTTCCGGCAGTGGAACGTCCAGCCAATGTTGAGTTCGCTTAACGCGTTGTTCGATTTGTCGAACGGCAGCAAGATACTCATCGAGTTTTTCCTGGTCCGGTTTACCTAGCCGGCGTCGTAGTGATTTGGAATTCTCTAATACGCTGTCCAACATGCTTGCAGAAGATTTCACCCTGCGGTGACGAGCTTGTAAATCAGCATCGGCAGTACCAAACAAGCGGTCAAAAATTATTTGTGGTTGATTCAATGCGGGAATGGGCCGACCTTGCTCATTGAAGCTCATCGTGCTCGCCCGCGTCGGTTCGCCAATGCCTCCGTCAGTCGACAGCGTGATTGAGCTAAAGCGGGTATCATCGGCGATGCTGTTAGCAGCAACTTGGTCGACGGAAATTGTGTTGCGCAGGAATTTCCCGTCAAGTCCGGCTGCTGTCAAAAATGTATCACCCGTATCATGCCCACCAAGTTTTCGTCCTAAGGGATGAGACATGCCACCAAAAATAGTAACTTTCTGGCGCAGCGGTGAAAGTGGTTTCAGACTTTCGTTAAATGTGTAATCACGACCTTCACCGTTAGGGAACCAGCGCCATTTGTGCAACTCGCCTCCTTCTTTAGGGAGCCCAATTCCAAACGGAAAGTACATCGCGCACATTCGTCGTGGCAGATCTTCCGCAGCTACACTGTGCCCCATACATTCCAAGTAAGGAAGCGCCATGGATACGCCCGTACCGACTAAAAAGGTACGGCGGTCGAGGTGCCATGATTTATTTGAAGTGCCGGTAGGTTTACTTGGCATAAAAAGTCCCAGTTTGGCTAAAAAGTGTTGCAGCGATTACTAGATTCGATTCTTCTAACCAGAATACTCTCATAATAACATTTTAGTGTGTAGAGTGATTTCGGTGCACATCTATTTTGTGCGAAATGCATCACTATTAACGATCGATTTAATAAGATTTTTCAAGCGATAATCTGAGGTGGTAAAGCTCTGGATTAGTTCATCAATTAGGTGTTTATCACTCCATTCGATGTCACGCCCGAGTGCATAGATGGTGAGGCGAGTGGCTAAAGCCCGTGCAAAATCGTTTTTCCGTTGGACAAGAAGATATTGCTTGAGGCTCTCCGCTCCTTGCAGTTGGTGGTCGTCTGGTAACACGTCGTTGGCAACGATTTCACGCTCGAGTATCGCGCCGCCTTTTGTGATCTTAATGGTTTCCCGGAATTTTCCTACGGCATCGAAATGCTCCAGCGGAATACCCCATGGGTCGATGGACTTGTGACACGCAGCACATGAAGGTTTTTCTCGATGTACAGCAAGTTGCTCGCGTACCGATAACTTTGCGACATCAGGATTGGTTGAATCTAAATCAGGCACGTCCGGCGGTGGCGGCGCCGGCGGGTCGTTTAATAGTCGGTCTCGAATCCAAACAGCTCTGCGAATCGGATGTGAATCCTGACCCGTCGATCCGATCATTAACACACTGGCTTGACCAAGTAATCCACCTCGGCGATCCTCATCCGCTAGCGACACTTTAGTGAAACTGCGACCAGTGACACCGGCGATCTTGTAATGCTTTGCCAAAGGTTCGTTGAGCATGGTGAAATCGGAATCGAGAAAATTCAGGGCACTGAGATCCTGCATCAGCAACTCTCGAAAGAAGTTGCGTGTTTCACCGACCATATCCTGCTTCAGTTCTTCTGCAAATCCTTTATAGATATCACGGTCGATTGCAATGTGGTGAATATTTTCTGTCTTAAGCCATTGGTCGGTGAATTGACTGATAAACCGCCACGCCCGATCATCTTCTAGCATCCGATCGATCTGCGAGTTGAGTATTTCAGGATTGCTCAATGTCCGATTTTCGGCATGATCAAAGAGTTCCTGATCGGGCATTGTACTCCAGAGGAAATACGATAGGCGACTGGCGAGTTCCCAGTCGTTTAACTTGCGGCCTTTGGCAGCAAGCGGTTCGGTTAAATAGAGAAACTCTGGTGAAATCATGATCATTGCCAACGTCTCTTTGACGGCTTCTTCTAGATTGGGAAATTCTGGGCGAATTGATTCATAGAAGGCAAGCATTTCAGCGACTTCGGCGCGTTTGACCGGACGACGAAAAGCACGTTTCATGAATCGTTCTAGCACTTGCTCGATATATAAAGATTCGTTTTGATCACGCAATTCCGATTGGAATAGAATTTCACGGTATCGCTGGGTTGGCCATTGCGTGAACACAGGCCCAATAAACTCGACCGATTCGATGTGAATCAATGGCATGCCTGCTTCCACAGGGTGTGCGTTGATTTTTTTCCCGTCGACAGTGACCTCTTGTCGTTTAGGTTTCGCTGAATAATCGTCATATCGATTTCGAATTCGCACAACCAGCCCCGGGAATTTTCCTTGCCCACGAACCGGCAGCGGGTGGTTTTCGATGCGACCACGGAATTCATAAATTTGAGACTGTTCTGATGTGATCTCGAGTGATGAAGTAACTTTCCAAAGTTCCTCAGTATCAGGGCGATAGCCAACCGACGCTTCTAAAATAGGTGGCCCGCGACCTTCATTGACGACAGCGCGAGCTTTAACACGAATTAGGTAATCCCCATGTTCTGGGTAATCATCCACCATTTTGCCGTAAAATCCTTGGGATCGCCCAAGTTGATTAGACAACTCGACGTTGAACCAGTTTTGAACGTTACTCTTTTCAAAGGTATGACTAAATACTTCCGGTTTTGGCTTGGTGTGAATAATGCGGTCTAGCCCCCGTCGTGCCGCAGCAAGATAATACTCGATTTGGATAGCCGACATTTGCAATGATTGTCCGTTATTGCGAAATCCATCGGGTGATAATCCTTCTGGCGGGAGGTCGCGGTTGTAATCCATTTCGAGACCAAGTAGATCGTGCATGGTGTGTTGATATTCGGTCCGATTCAGCCGGCGCAAGACGACTTGTCCCTCGTTGGTTTTCATCGTTTGCCGGGCATGCTCAATTTGACCGTTAATCCAATCAACGAGGGTTGTACGTTCCGTGGTTGTTAAGGTTGGCTCGTCTACCGGAGGCATTTCTGATTTGTTGATTACATGTAACGCTTCGATCCAGACTTGGGCAGCGGCGCGGTCCTCAACAAAATCAATGGCGAGGTTGTCAAAACGGACATCCGATTCTTGAACGTCTTGTCCGTGGCAGCCAAAGCATTTTGATTGCAAAATGGGCAGGATTGTACTGCGATAGTGTTTCAGTGATCCTGGTCGCGCGGCGTGTGTCTGAGCAGCGGCAAAGATTGTAATCGCCATCGCGAAGATGAACTGTATGTTGTTTCCCATCTGATTTATTTTAGTTGACCCGATTACCTATGGCAAACGATACGTTGTGGTGGTTCGCGGAAGAGTGATTATCTAATTTATAAGGTAGCTGCAATAGTGTAGACTGACTGCCTGTATTTTGGCGGTTCCCCTATGTATAAATCACACACTACTTGGAGTAGTCTCGATGAAAGTTTGTTCCATAAAGTTGTTATATTTGTCGCTCATATGGTGCGTTATTGGCAATGCAAACGCACAGGAGTCGCCGCAGTTGGTTTCGCATTGGCAATTGAATTCACAAACCGTTCAAGGCAAGAAGCTCAAGGCAATTGTTGGGCTCGACGGAGATCTGACCTTCTCTCCTCGCTTTATAAAGGATGGCCTTGGCCAATCGATATTGTTTGAAAATGAAAGTGGTCGCTGTGTATTAGCCGCGGATTTTAATGACGTTAAAACACAATTGCCGACTTCGGCGATGACGGTTGCCGCTTGGTTTAGTGTGGATACGCGGCAACCATGGGGCGGAATTATCAATGTACTGCAAGACAACGGTAATTATGAAAAAGGGTGGTATCTAGGGTATGGGGAAGAGACGTTTACCTTTGGGCTCGCGACAACCGGCGCTGATGATGGCGATGGGAGTCTTAGTTACTTTGCCTCAAAAACGAACTATGAAATCGGAAAACTGTATCACGTCGTTGCCACGTTCGATGGCAAACTGACGAAGATCTATGTCAATGGAAAACTTGAAACTACAGAGACCTTACAGCACGGGAAAATTCTCTATCCCCAAAAAGCTCCGTATGTTATCGGGTCCTATGTCGACGACGACGAATCCCATCCGCACCATGGGCGGATTCGCGAAGTAAAAGTGTTCACTGAGGCTGTCAGCGGCGATTGGGTTCAACAGGAATTTAAAAAGCAGGCAACGTTAGCGGCGGAGGCGGCTAATGCAGCAGAGCGGCAGTTGGAATTGGCGCTGCTACCCTATTTGCATGTCGTCGACGATCACAACGTGACGATCATGTGGGATACAAACCTACTCGCATCTTCGCAGGTACATTTTGGAGTGACTACAAAATGCGAATCGTTAGCAACCGCCGCCGACGAGCGAATTCATGAAGTTCGACTTGCGGACCTAAAAACGGGAATACAATATTTCTATTTCATTGAATCAACGACCGCTGGTGGTCAAAAGTTGACATCAGATGTAGCCAAGTTCACCATTCATATAAACCAAGGGGTACCATCGGCAATGGTCAGCGTGGTGAATCGATCAACATTGCCGACAGGACGACGGATTAGCCCAGTGGGGGATCTCGCTACGTTTTCTGGGCGTCCGGTTGACATCGAAACGAGCCAAGACGGCAAGCACGTTTTCATTAAAGACAAATCATCGTTGCGAGTGGTCGATGCCGTGACATTTGAGTTGTTGGATAGCGCGACAATTAAAGGCGGAGCGTCACTGTATGGCTTGGCGACTGGTACAGATGGGCGGGTCTATTATTCGGATACGAATAACCTTGTTCACATATATCGCCTTAATGATCAACTCAAGCTTGAATCGCTGGAGCCCATTACCTTGCCGGCAGGATCGTTTCCTTGTGGCCTTGCGATTTCCGCTAGTGGTCAACAGTTGTTCGTGTGTTTATCCAAGAAGAACTCGTTGGCCGTTGTCCAATTGGCAACGGGCAAAGTAGAACAGGAAGTTGCTGTGGGTGTTGCTCCGTTTGACGTCGTGCAAGTCGGAGAGCAGTTGGTCGTGTCAAATATCGGTGGGCGACGTGCGGTTGATGACGACAAGACAGCACCCTCAGGTGGGACCGAAACGGTTGTAGATGATCGAGGAATTGCCAACACAGGTACCGTGTCGATTGTTTCGCTGACGGACTATACCGTTACGAGCGAGATCACTGTCGGATTACATCCTTCGGTAATCGTAAATGTTGAGGGCACCGTGTTGGTGTGTAACACAAACGAAGATTCGTTGGCGATTTTAGACTTGGCAAAAACCAGTTCCCAGATGATGGATGTCAAGCCCGATGCGCGTTTGGCGTTTGGATCGATGCCGAGTTGTGTTCGCTGGATCCCCAAAAAAGGACTGTTGTTGGTCACGCTGGCTGGAAATAATGCGGTCGGTATTTATCAGAAAACAGCTGCGGGTGGTTTTCATTGCGTCGGCCATATCCCTACCGCTTGGTATCCAGCGGGACTAGCATTCAACGAGGACTATTTGTTTGTAGCCAATGTCAAAGGTTTTGGATCGCGTTTTGGAGAAGTTGGTGGTAAGAAAGGCCACAATAGTCACGAGCATCGAGGAGTCGTACAACGTATCGCGTTTGCCGATATTCTCAATGAAGAAAAGCAGACGGCGTGGTCGACTCAAGTTGCCAAGAACTCAAAATTTTCTCAGATATTACGTAATCAAATGTTGTCTGCAGTTGAAGAGGAAGTGGCGGCAGTACCGATTCCTGAGAAATTAGGTCAACCAAGTGTTTTCAAACATGTTATCTATGTAATCAAAGAAAATCGCACATTTGACCAGGTGTTCGGTGATTATAAGAAAGCGCGTAGTGCTGCAAGGTTGTGCGTCTTTCCAAGGGAAGTCACCCCAAACCATCATGCCTTGGCAGATCGATTTGGGATCCTAGATAACTACTATTGCAACGGTGTAAATTCTGCCGACGGCCATTCGTGGGCCACTGAAGGAAATGTAACTCCCTATCTGGAACGCGCTTTTGGTGGGTTTAGTCGTAGCTATACATTTGGCGATGACCCGATTACATATTCTTCAAGCGGATTCGTATGGGATCATGTTTTGGCGGCTGGGCTCTCGTTCCGTAACTATGGTGAGATGAATTATTCATCCACTCCAAATGGGATCAAATATCAGGAAATCTATCGCAAATTTCTCGCCGAGGAAGAAATGGTGTTTGGCCAGAATATCGGTGTGGAACGATTGCGTAAATATTCTTCACCAACATATCCGGGGTGGAATATGGAAATTCCGGATGTGCTGCGCATGTCCCGATTTATCAAGGAGTTTCGCGAATATGAGAAACAGGGTACGTTTCCGAATTTTAGTATTGTCTATTTGCCACAAGATCATGCAGGAGCAGGTGGCGTTACGAGTGCCGCCCATTTAGCTGACAACGATCTGGCATTAGGTCAGTTGATTGAGGTCGTTAGTCACTCAAAGTTGTGGAAGGATACGGTTATTTTCATCAACGAAGATGACCCGCAAGCAGGTTGGGATCATGTGGATGGTCACCGCTCGATTTGTCTTGTTGTCAGCCCTTATAACAAACCCGGAGTGAACCATCATTTCTATAACCAAACATCGGTGTTACGTACGATGTTGCATATTCTAGGGTTGCCGCCGATGAATCAACAAGATGCCTCGGCGCCGTTAATGCGAGAGTGCTTTCAGGCTGAACCGGACTTTACGCCCTATGTGCCTCTGAGTTCGAAAGTGGCAATCAATCAGTTACCGCCGCCACAACAGCAATGGACAAGTTTAGAACAACATTGGCGGGAAGTACTAGCTACGGTGCCGATCAAAAGAACCGGAATGAAAACCGAAGAAGATGAAGACAATCTAAACCGTTTCATTTGGCACGACGTCAAGGGTTGGAAGACACCGTATCCAGTGAAATTGTCTGGAGCTCACGGCCGAGGATTAAAGCAACTGCAATTAGTTTTCGGTGACGCTGACGACGACTAGTGATGCGTTCTATAGTCCGATGATTGGTTTGCCTAAGCAGATGTCACGGCGGATGTTTTGGAAGTGATCATCATATTGTTGAGCCGCATCGACTCCCAAATGATGAAACATCGTAGCCGCGAGGTCGGCAGGTGAAACTGGGTTGTCAGCGACATAGCCTCCGTCATCCGTCGTCCGGCCATAGACCCGTCCGCCGTTTACTCCACCTCCTGCCATTAGAGTTGTGAATGCATGTGGCCAATGGTCACGACCCGTTTTAAGGGTCATTGCATTTTGAGAGAATTGTCCGATTTTGGGCGTTCGACCAAATTCGCCAGTAGCGACGACCAGTGTTGAATCCAAAAGTCCGCTGTCACTTAAGTCCTCAATGAAGGCTGCGAATGCGTGGTCAAACAGTGGGCATAGCGGATCTTTTAGTTTGGCAAAGTTGTCGTGATGGGTGTCCCACAGCGGCGAACGTTTATCGTGTTTACTCTCGTGGTCAAAATTAACAGTGACTAACGAGATGCCAGATTCGATCAGTTGTCGTGCTAGTAATAAACTTTGTCCAAAAGTGGTTTGTCCATATCGTTCCCGACGCTTGGCAGGTACTTTCTGTAGATCCAACGCTCGGCGAAAACTTGGTTGATGAAGCATCGAATAGGCCATGTCAACATGTTCGGAATAGGTTTTAGCAGGTAATCCAAATCCAGCTTTGATTGTTTGACGCTGTTTCTGCAGTTGCTGAAGCAAATCTCGACGTTGTCCTAGTCGCTGAGCATCAACAAAAGGAAGAGTTTGAAATCCTGGTACCTTGAAGTCGGTTTCGCCTGGATCGCATTGAATGACCACTGGGTCAAATTCATCTCCCATGCGCCCACCCGACTGACCGGCGATACGTTTACTTTGACCGATGAATTGGGAATATAAAGGTAAGACGATGGAAGGTGGTAATTGATTAGCAGGATTCTTATATCGTGACACGAGTGAGGCGATGCTGGGCCAATCTTCGGGAGTGGCCTGATCGGTTGTGGGTGGGCCAAA
>Ga0114993_10003660_pt1 | contig 15798 bp, 13 predicted proteins | sample ArcticOcean_MG_C_FD_87042 | JGI IMG/M metagenome (GOLD analysis project Ga0114993, IMG submission 87042) | Marine microbial communities from western Arctic Ocean - ArcticOcean_MG_CB2_150 | ecosystem: Environmental > Aquatic > Marine > Oceanic | place: Arctic Ocean: Canada Basin | collected...
TTGATTCCAATATATCATCACGTTGATTATAAATAACTTTTCTTTGTTCGTTTGCAATATCATCATATTCTAAAAGTGTTTTACGGATATCAAAATTATAAGATTCAACTCTTTTTTGTGCATTCTCAATAGATTTTGCAACCCATTTATGTTCTATAGCTTCACCTTCTTGCATTCCAAGTTTTTTCATTATTTCAGTAACTTTGTCAGAGGCAAAAATCCTCATTAGATTGTCTTCTAATGATAAATAAAATCGCGAAATACCTTCGTCACCCTGTCTTCCAGATCTGCCCCGTAGCTGATTATCAACTCTTCTTGATTCGTGCCTTTCTGTACCAATAATATATAAACCACCCAGTTTTTTTACTTTATCAATATTACTTAAATTATTTTTTTTTAATTCCTTTAAATCTTCTTCTGAAACATTGCTCTTATTAAACAAATAGTTTCCACCAAGCACTATATCTGTTCCTCTTCCAGCCATATTAGTAGCTATGGTTACAGAGCCCAATTGTCCTGCTTGTGAAATTATTTCAGCCTCCTTTTGATGATGTTTTGCATTTAATACAGAATGGTTGATTTTATGTGATTTTAATAATGATGAAAGATGCTCAGAAGACTCAATAGAGGTCGTTCCAATTAAAATTGGTTGTTGAGTATCATTGATATTTTTTATTTCTTCAACTATTGATGAGAATTTTTCTTTAGCTGTTAAATAAACCAAATCAATCTGATCTTTGCGAATCATTTTTTTATGTGGCGGAATTACAACAACTTCTAAATTATAGATTTGCTGAAACTCTACTGATTCAGTATCAGCCGTACCCGTCATTCCAGAGAGCTTACTAAATAATCGAAAATAATTTTGGAAAGTTATAGATGCATATGTTTGATTTTCATTTTGAATTTTAACTTTCTCTTTTGCTTCTACAGATTGATGAATACCTTCGGACCATCTTCTGCCTGGCATTTTTCTCCCAGAAAATTCATCTATTATCACAACTTCATTGTTTTCAACAACATAGTCAATGTCTTTTTTAAAAATAAGATTAGCTTTTAGACTAGCATCTATCAAATGCAGTAATTGAATATTTTTAGGGTCATATAAACTTTCGTTTTTAGTAAGTAAATTATTATTAATTAATAAATTTTCAACCAAACTATGCCCTTCTTCTGATAACGAAACAGACTTTTGTTTTTCATCAATTTTATATAATGAATCTTCTATATTTTTATTTATTAAAGACTGCGTTGTTTTATTAATTTTTAAATATAAATTTCCAGTTTCTGAGGCAGCACCCGATATAACAAGAGGTGTTCTTGCTTCATCTATCAATACTGAATCAACTTCATCAATAATGGCAAAATTAAGATGTCCTTGAACTTTTTGATTTAGATCATACACCATATTATCTCTCAAATAATCAAAGCCAAATTCATTATTTGTTCCATAAACAATATCATTTTCATATATTGATTTTCTTTCAGATGGTTCTAATGAACTTGATATTGTTCCTACTGTTAAACCAAGATATCTATAAATTTCTCCCATCCATTCAGCGTCACGTTGAGCAAGATAATCGTTTACAGTAACAATAAAAACTGGTTTGCCGCAGAGAGAATTAAGATATGCAGCAAGGGTGGAAACGAGGGTTTTCCCTTCACCTGTTTTCATTTCTGCAATTTTTCCAAAATGTAAAGCTATCCCTCCTATTAGTTGTTCATCAAAATGTCTTAGCCCCAAAGTTCTTTTCGATGCTTCTCTGACAAGCGCAAACGCATCAGGTAATATAAGATTGTAGTCATTAGATTCTTTAAATTTTTTCTTGAGATCGACAGTTTCCTTACTAAAATTATTGACATCAAGATCTTCATATTTTTTTTCTAGGAGATTAATCTTTTTTACGAATGGCTCATACTCTTTAAGAAGACGGCTATTTCTTGTGCCAAATATATTTTTTATTATCTGTGGTAGCATTATTTTTAAAGCATATCTATTTGCAAATGATTAGTGTTTTATCATACAATAAATATTAACCCTTATGAAAAGAATTTCCTCATTTATACCTGTGCATGTTATCAATAAGAAAGCGCTAATCAAAGAGTTTAATTCCTTTATTTATGATAATTTTCCTAATGATATAATCGGCAAAATTGAGGCTATCAATATTAAAGATGATATATTGATGATTGGCTGCATGAATAGTTCTTTAGCTACAATCTTAAGGTTTGAGAAACAATTATATCTTGATATTCTATCTAAAAATAAAATATGTAAAATCAAAGATCTAAAAATATCAATAATTGATTAAGAGTTGGCAGGTACTTCCTCGGGTTTACTATAGAATATTGGAGCATTATCATCATCTTCAATGGTTACTTCTTCCCAAGCATCACAATTATTTGTTAATTCCCTTAATAGAAGGTTGTTAAGGTGGTGACCAGACTTAAAAGCAGAAAATGACCCAATTAATCCATGTCCAAGTAAATATAAATCCCCGATTGCATCCAAAATTTTATGTTTAACAAATTCATCTTGGAATCTAACACCCTCATCATTAATAACTTTATAGTCATCAATAACAATAGCATTATTAACACTACCTCCAAGCGCAAGATTATTCTTTCTAAGAATCTCTATGTCTTTCGCAAAACCAAAAGTTCGTGCTCGGCTAACTTGACTTAAATAGGATATAGAAGAAAAATCTATTTCTGATGATTGAGTTGATTCGGTAAATGCAGGATGATCAAAGTCTATGGTAAACGCAACTTTAAAACCATTAAATGGTTCAATCTTTGCCCATTTTTCTTCTTGTTTTACTTCTATTGTTTTTTTAATTTTGATAAATTTTTTAGGAGCATTTTGTTCCTGTATACCAGCAGACTGTATCATAAATACAAAAGGTCTCGCACTTCCATCCATTATTGGAACTTCTGGCCCATCTAACTCCACAAGAGAGTTATCAATCCCAAGACCAGCTAAAGCTGATAATAAATGTTCAACAGTCGAAATCTGAGCTATTCCATTTGAGAGGGTGGTTGATAATCTTGTATCATGCACATTATTAAGTGATGCTTTAATTACATCAGTCTCAAGATCTGTTCTCCTGAAAAGAATTCCAGAATTTATAGGAGCTGGGTTTAAAGTTAAATTAATTTTCTTACCAGTATGTAAGCCAACACCAGTAGCTCTAATTTTATTTGATAATGTGCGTTGTTTAATCATATTTATATTATAAATTATTATATATTTTTTTGACTATTTTGTTAAGTAATTTCAATGAATTAAGCTTAACTTGTAACAAATTATATAAAATTCCCCTTATTATTTGACAATATAAGTTAACTAAAGTTCTTTTTGAAAATAGTTAGATAACCTACCCCAAGCCTTTGATAAATAAATTATAAGCGGATTATCAGATTTTCTTCTATGAGGCATTTCTTTTAACTGCTCCTCTCTATACATCAGCAATCCAACAGCGGTAGAATATCGTGTTAGTCCATTTAAATTTGTTATCCCCTGGATTGCTTTAGGGCTTCCTATCCTTGCAGGCATTGAAAATTTATTTTCTACATAAGTGTCCAGTCCAAATATTTTTGAACCTCCGCCAGTAAAAACTATTCCTGCGCGAATTTTTGGTGCATAACCACTAGAAGAAATTTCTTTTTCAATTAGAGAAAGAATTTCATCAATTCTGCATGTTATTATGTGAGTTAGTGATGGTTTGCTAATTTCAGTATCAGGTTTATCAGAAACAGATGGAATAGGTATCATTATTTGTTCATCAGAAGGTTCGTTAAGAAGGCTTCCAAACCTTATTTTTATTTCTTCAGCGGCATCAAGAGAAGTTACTAAACCAAGCCTAATATCATGAGTAATCATTTGGCCTGCAACAGGTACGACTCTAGAGTATTTAATATTTCCTTCTGTGAATATTGCAATATCAGTCGTTCCCCCTCCAATGTCTACCAAACATACTCCCAGGAGTTTTTCTTCTTCTGTTAAAACTGAATAACTTGATGCTACAGGCTGAAGTACATATTCATCAACATCAAGAAAACTATTTTCGATACATTTTGTTAAGTTCTGCTTAGCTGTGCTTGAACAAGTAATAACATGTACATTTGCCTCTAACCTATTACCGGCCATACCAAGAGGCTCTTTAATACCCATTTGACCATCAATATTATAATATTGAGGAATGCGGTGTAAGATTTCTTGATCACCAGGGATATCTATATTACTGGCATTTTGAATAACTTTATCTTTATCCTCTTCGGTGACTTCATCATTTTCAATATTGATTGAAGCATTTCCGTTATAACTCTTAATGTGATTACCAGCAATACCGGTAATTACAGATCCAATATGATGAGAGGACGAAGCTCTTGCTTGGTCTCTAGCTTTTCTTATACTTCGAACGGTTGCGTCTATTTCAGATATCACTCCCTTATTCAAACCTTTGCAACTCTCTTGTCCTACCCCAACTATACGCAATTGATCCTTATCGTCAAAATCAGCAACCAAACATAATACTTTAGTAGTCCCTATATCTAATGCAACTATTACTTCATTGCTGTTTTGATTATTTGTCATAGTTTATTTTATCATCAAAGCTTATTTAGTGAACAGAAAATCCAGTTGGATATCTTAAATCTATTGTCCTATTACCACCATGTAAAGACTTTACCTCGGTAAACTGATCATACACAGAGACAAACTCTTCTAGTTTCTCTTTATATACAGAGTACCTAACTAAAAACTTCATGTTTGTGGTTGATATTTTCAACATATCGTCATTTTTAGATATTGAGGTTATCTCAAGACCTGTATTCCTGAATATTTCTATAAGATTATTATAAAGATTATACATAATTTGATGATTCCTACTATCACTATTTATATTAGGAATATTATCAATTATTGGTGTATTAGCATTAAATAAAACTCCATCCTTATCAATATAAAATTCTTTATTCCATAAAAATAAAGGAGTGTATTCGCTAAGTTTGACTATTAATAAATCAGGAGGTTCACGTATAACTTGGGCATTCTTAATCCATATATGAGCTTCCAGTTTTGACTTCAACTCTCTTAAATCAATCTCAAATAATTTTGACCCAACAAAAGAATTGAGATAATTATTAATTTTTTTTTGATTTGAATAATTAAAATCTCCTTTTATTTGGATTTCATGAATTATATTTGAGCTAAAAAAAAGATGGTAGTTATATGACAAATAAACAATAACTACAAATAATAAAAACAAGATAATTTTTTTCATATTATGGTGATAATATTTTTTCAATAAGCTCAATATAAGAAATATTTATATGGCTAGCAGACATGGGGACCAAGCTATGGTCTGTCATACCAGGTATAGTATTAATTTCTATCAAACTAATTTCATTATCTTTATCTATAAAGAAATCAACTCTGCCCCAACCTTTACATCCAAGTACCTTAAAAGCTTTCAAACATGTTGATTCTATTTTTTTTAACAAATCAGGTTTAAATTCAGGAAAAGTAAAACTGGTATCATCATCTATGTATTTTGCTTGATAGTCATAGAATTCTCTCTTAGTTTCAATTTTGATTACAGGAAAAACAATATCATTAATTATTGGCGTAGTATATTCAAATCCATCAACATAAGCTTCTAAGAAATGATTGATTGGACGTGTCTTATGATTCCCATCAAAATTACGCATATACTCACAAAAGAGATCAGCATAATTATTATAAATCTTAATCCCTACGCTTGATCCTGAGCAGTCAGGTTTTAAAACAAATTTATGGGATGAATCAAAAAAATTAGAATATTTATCTGAATTAAGGAGAGGATCAATATCAGTAGCAACACAGCGCAAATATGCATCTAATGATTCAGGGTCCAAATAATTTGGTGTATTTAGTCCATTCTTTAACCATACATCTTTGGTTCTAATCTTTGAGAATGAAAGTTCTGATGATTTTGAATCTGAACCAACATAATTTACCCCGATATCATCTAACAATTTCTGAACAGAGCCATCTTCTCCCCCTGTTCCATGTATGAGATTGAATACAAGGTCTATTTTATTAGATGATAAAAAATTTGATAATATTTCAAATTCATTTACTTTAAAGTCAAATATATATGCATCATAACCATTATCAATTAAACTATCGTAAACACTATTACCGCTATTTAAAGAAACAGATCTTTCGTCTGACCATCCTCCACAAAGGATGCCGATCTTCATTTTAGCTAAAGTATTGTTCATATTCTAAACATGATACTAATATATATGTATCTCATTATTCAGAGATATTTTATATTTTTTCTTAACCTCATATTTAACTAAATCAATTAACTCTTCTAAATCAGCACAAGTACCAGTTCCATCATTAATGAAATAATTAGAGTGTTTTTTAGATATATAAATGCCGCCAATTTTTGTAGATTTAAGACCAGCTTTTTCTATAAGTCTACTAGCACTTGTAGATTTATTGGGATTTTTGAATATACAGCCTGACGACCATTGCCTTACAGGCTGACTTGATTTTCGTATTAAGGCAAGTTTAAGAATTAAATTCTTATTAAATTGTATTTTTTTAGAAATCTTCAAATTAGCTTCTAAGAACATTGTAATTTTAGACATATTAACATTTCTGTAAGATGTCTTTAAATTATCTCTTTTATAATTTTTTATTAAACCTTTTTTATCCATAGCTTGATAAGAAGATATCATCTCCCAAATTTCTTTTTGAAAAGCTCCTGCATTCATAGCCATTGCGCCACCTATAGTTCCAGGTATCCCATGAAGAAATTCATATCCAGGTATAGAGTTTTTATTAGCAAATTTTGACATTCTTGAACATGAAACCCCGGCAGAAGCTACAATATGATTGTCCATAGTTTTAAGGGTTTTGTTATAATTTTTAAATGAAATTATATTTCCTGAATACCCTTTATCTTTGAAAGCAATATTTGAACCATTCCCTAAAAAAATAGTTTTTTTATTTTGTACAGGTTTGGATATATTAAATAAATCAGTTTCATTCTTAGGAAAATATATTTTTCTAGCATTGCCTCCTAAGCGTATAGTTGTATAGTTAGATAATTTTATATTTTCTAATATTTCCATATTTATAGAATTTTTATAAGTTGAGAAATATTGCCAGCACCCTGTATCACAAAAATATCACTCCCATCAAAAATTGATTTTATTTTATTAGGTATACTATTAAGGTTTTTTACATAATAACATTTTATATTTTCTGATATAAGTTTCTTACATAAATAATTAGATGTATATTTAGTTTTTGATTCTCCTCCAGAATATGTTTCAGCAACAATGAGCTTATCAACGTCTTTGAATACTTTGATAAATTCTTTAAGGCAATATTTTGTTCTGCTATATCTATGTGGTTGAAATATCATACATATATTTCTACCTCTCCAAATTTTCTTAATAGTTTTCAAAGTATAATAAATTTCTGTTGGATGATGACCATAGTCATTTATTAGTGTTAATGGACCAAATTTTGAATTGAAATTATCATATACCTCAAATCTTCTTGAAATACCCTCGAATTTCATAATTGCATTTACAATTTTCTTAGAAGGTAATTCTAAATATTCAGAAACAGCAAAATATGCTAATATATTTAGTACATTATGTTCTCCATGAAGTTTTGTTTTTATCAATCTTTTTCCAGAAGGACTATTGAGTGTAAAAGTCATCCCAGACTTATTTTGAAAAATATTTGTCGCATGATAATTATTAATACCTGCTAACCCGAAAGTTATTATTGGTCTTTTAATTTTAGACATAATTGATTTTATATTTTTATCATCTCCATTTAAAAATGTTCTTTCATAAAAAGGTATATTATTAATAAATGATATATAAGCGTTTTTTAGATAGCGTATATTATTTTTATAATTATCAAGATGCTCATTATCAATATTGGTTACTATGTTTATTTTTGGGCTCAAACATAAAAAAGATGTATCGCTTTCATCTGCTTCTGCAACCAAATATTGTCCATCACCTAAGCGTCCATGACTGCTACTAGTTTTAAGTTTTCCACCAATTATGTATGTAGGATCAAGATTACATTCTGATAATATCCAACTTATAAGACTTGTTGTTGTGCTTTTCCCATGAGAACCTGCAACTGCTACCCCATACTTAAAACGCATTAATTCTGCTAACATTTCCGCCCTAGGAATTGTAGTAATGTTTTTGTTAAGCGCATGCAACAATTCTTCGTTATTTTTACTAATTGCATTGGAGTAAATAACAAGATCCGTATCTTTTAAATTAGATGCTTTGTGTGATTTATATATTTTAACACCTAAAGATTCAAGCCGTTTTGTAATTTGAGATGAATTTATATCTGACCCAGTAATGGAACATCCTAGATTTAATAAAACTTCTGCAATGCCATACATGCCCGAGCCACCTATTCCTATGAAATGGATTTTTTTAAAATTCTGAATTTTTTTATATGGGTTTTTCATTGTTAACCAACAATTTTAAGTGACTCATCAATAATTGTTTTAACTGTATTTTCAGGAAATATTTTTTGAACATTTTTAGATAAAGTATATAAACGTTTCTGATCATTTAGAATAATATTTAAAGTGTTTACAAAATTCTCTACAAAATTATCTTCCTGTTGAAGCAGGATTGTGGCTGAATTATTTGCTAAATAATATGCATTTTTAAGTTGGTGATTGTCTGTCGCAAATGGAAATGGAACCAAAATAGATGCTCTACCGATAACCGCTAACTCAGATATAGATGTTGATCCTGCTCTACAAATAACAAGGCTTGACCAATTAAATAGCTTTTCTATATTATCTGAATATTCATGGACTGTAGCGTTAATTTTATATTTATTATATCCAAGTTTAACAGAATCTTTATTATTCATGCCAGCAATATGCTCAATAGAAATATTATTATTATAAAAATGTGAAAGAGCAAAAGGCAACACTTTATTTAAAAAAGATGATCCCTGGCTGCCACCCATAATTAAAATATTTAAAAACGACTTGTCTGATAAATATTTAAGTTCTGGTTTTTCTAAATGTAATAATTTTTGTCTAACAGGATTACCAGTATGTATAATTTTGTGATTAGATTTATTAAAACTTAACGGGAATGTCTCAAAAACTTTTTTAACAAAATAATAATTAATTTTATTGGAAGTACCAGCAATTGCATTTTGTTCATGAAGAACTATTGGTTTTCTTAAGATGAATGCACTAATAGTGGCAGCTACACTAACATAACCTCCAAAACCAAAAACCAAGCATGGTTTATATTCTCTTATAATAAAAAAAGATTCATAAATAGCTTTAATAAATAATAAAAGACCTATTATTTTATTCATAAAAGATTTTCCACGTATCCCTCTGGAACTAACATGCTTTATTGTTATTGATTTATTTTTAATTACCCTATTCTCTAAACCATTTTCTGTCCCAATCCAAATAATTCTATAGCCCAATTTAATATATTCTTCAGCTATTCTATAAGCTGGATAAACATGTCCACCAGTACCGCTAGATAAAATTGCTATGTATTTCATTATTTTTAGTAACTCCGTTGTACGGCTTGGCTAATCTTTTGTCGATTTTCTATCTGTATTCTAATAAGTATTCCAATACATATAAACATAAGAAGCAAATTCGTGCCACCATAACTTATAAATGGCAGCCCCATGCCTTTAGTGGGGACTAATCCAATATTCACCATAATATGGATTAGCGTCTGGTATGTAATTAGGAAACCAATAACATAGGCAAGGTTTGATCCAAATATAAGATCATTGGTTGATGATTTATTAGCAAGATAAAATATTCTTATAATAACAATAGAAAATAAAAAAATAATTAACAAAGAAAATAGCAAGCCTAGCTCTTCAGCTATCAATGCAAATATAAAATCATTGTAAGACTCTGGTAGATAAAATAATTTTTGAACACTAGAGCCAAGACCTAGCCCAAATATACCTCCTTTACCAAATGCTAACAGAGATGCGATAAGTTGAAAGCCTCCACCTGATGGGTCAGCCCAAGGGTCTTGAAAAGCTAATAATCTTTTGAGTCTATAGGGTTGATAATAAATAAGTGGTATTAATATAATAAATACAACTCCAGCATATCTTAAAATCTTTTTTATATTAAGGCCAACTACAAATGATAATGAAAAAAAAGTTATGACTAGTAGAAAAGCACTGCCGAGATCTTTTTGAAAAAGTATTATCATTGATAGTGCTGATATTATTATAAAACATTTATCAAAAGATTTATTAATTTCATTCTTTGTTATATAACTTGCAACCCATATCAATAAAAAAAGTCTGGATACTTCTGAAACTTGAACCGTAATAATTCCCAAGTTCAGCCAACGAGTAGCGCCATTAACTTCTCTTCCTAAGCCAGGAATAAAAACCAAGATTGATAGGATAAATGCAAATATTAAAAATATCTTACTATAATCAATATAAAAACTAAGTCTAATTTTCGAAATTATATATGCAGAAAAAATACCTAAAAAAAGATAAATTGTATGTTTGATAGTAAAATAAAAAGGATTTGATAAGTTTTGTGAAGCATAATCCAATGTAGCTGAGGTTATCATCACAAAACCAATAGCAGATAATGCAGCTATACAAATTATTAATATATGATCAATACCTTTGCTCTCACTTATAAGAAGGTGTTTTCTTATAGCATCACTTAACAAGATCATTCACGGCTTTAGTAAAGGCCGCGCCTCTTTCACTATAATCTTTAAACATATCAAAACTTGGGCTAGCTGGAGATAATAAAACTGAATCAGATGGCTCGGAAAACTGACATGATATTTTAATTGCATCGTACATAGATTCTGCATCAATAGCCTCCACTTTAACATTTAATTGCTCATCTATATATCTCTTATTTTCTCCAATAAAAATAATTAATTTAACTTTATTATTTATTAATTTAGAAAGATTTTGGTAATTCATGTTTTTTTTAGAACCACCAATTATTAATATAATATTCTTATCAATATATTCAAGAGCAGCTTGTGTTGATGATGAATTTGTAGATTTAGAATCATTATACCAGCTAATATTATTGTGTAATTTAATTAACTCTATTCTGTGAGACAGAAAAGAGTATGAGGATAAATGTTTTATCGCATCATTGATATTTATTTTAAGTAAATCAGAGACTGATAATACAGCTAGGAAATTATTGAGATTATGAATACCTTTATACTTTATTTTATATTTATCTAGAAATAAGTTAGTACTATCAAATAATAAGTTATTATCGATTCTCCCGTTGATGATTAATTTCTTCGAGTCATCATCAACCCCGTAAACATAAAGATTAGGCACATCATTCAGTTTTTCTTTTAAAGTAATGTTACATAATGCATAGTTACTATTTATAAATATCTTTTTTTTTGTTGAAAAATATTCTTCAAAATTTTTATGTCTTTCAAAATGATCATGATTAACATTAGTAATTAAACTTATATTAGATGTAAAGTTACTCATGTATTCCAGTTGATAACTGGATAGTTCAAGAATTATGTAGTCATAATTATTGTCAAGAATTGATAAAGGAGGAATACCATTATTGCCGCATGCTATACATTTATAATTACTAAGATTCAGCAAATGTTCCATCATCGAAACAACTGTCGTCTTACCATTTGTGCCAGTTACAGAAATAATTGGTATATTTGAATACCTTTTGAACAAATCAATATCTGTGATTATTTTAATTTTTCTAGAATGCAAATCATCGATAATTTTATTTTTTCTATCTATTCCTGGGCTTATAATTGCTTCTTCTATATCGTCGAGATAGCTATCTTCGTAAGTAGATAATCTTAGTAATTCTGGTTCAAGATCAATGGAGTCTACATAATGTTCACTATGGTTTTCTCTAGTATCAAAAATTTTGAAATTTATATTATTTTTTTTAAAAAATTTTATACAAGAATCACCAGTTTTTCCAAGACCCAAGATAAGCTTTTTTTTTTCAGTCATATAATTATCTAATTTTCAACGATGCTAATGAAATTAGAACAAGTACAAATGTTATAATCCAAAATCTAACAATAATTTTTGGTTCGGGCCAGCCTTTTAATTCAAAATGATGGTGTATTGGAGACATTTTAAAAACTCTTTTTTTAAAAAGTTTGAAAGATATAACCTGAATAATTACAGATAGTGCTTCTGCAACAAAAACACCCCCCATAATTGCATAAATAATTTCTAGTCTTAAAAGAACTGCTATGGCAGCTAAAACCGCCCCTAATGATAAAGAACCTATATCTCCCATAAATATATCTGCAGGATATGAATTATACCAAAGAAACCCTAAACCAGCCCCGACAATGGCACTTGAAAAAATAGCTATTTCAGAAGCACCCGGTAAATATGGTATTAACAGGTAATTAGCAATATTAAAATTCCCTTCAACATATGCAAATAGTACAAATGCTGCTGATATCAAGATACATGGCAGAATTGCCAAACCATCTAAACCATCAGTTAAGTTAACGGCATTACTAGATCCAATGATAACTAAAATTCCCCAAGGAATAAAAAATAAGCCTAAATATAATGAGAAATGTTTAAGGAAAGGCATCATCAAACTAATTTCTATTGAGTCGATGGCGGTAATAAATATAAATCCAATGATTAAGCTTGCGAATAATATTTGCCAAAATAATTTAGTTTTACCACTAATTCCAGAACTTGAAGATAATGTAAATTTTTTATAATCATCATAAAATCCAATTAATCCAAATGAGATTATAGTAAAAGATAAAATCCAGATATTCTTATTTAGGATATCAGACCACAGTAGAGCGCTTATTAAGATAGAAAAAATTATTATTAATCCACCCATTGATGGGGTTTTAGATTTTTTAATTATATGAGATTTTGGTCCATCATCTCTAATATTTTGATAGAGTTTTTTGTTAACAAGAATATTAATAATTATTGGTCCTATTAAAAGAGAGACAAATAAAGCTGTCAAAGCAGATAATATAATTCTCAATGTTAAATAATGGAAAACATTAAATCCAGAATAATATTGTGCAAGATAATCAAATAAATAGTAAAGCATATATAATTTTTAGTATTTTATTTTAGTTAATGCATCTACTATAGTTTCAAATCTCATGAAACGCGAGGCTTTAATCAAAATATTAACATCTTCTTTGATAATTGGTAAAACGAATGTAGTTAACTCCGGTATAGTTTCAAAACTAAACGCATTCTTGCCAAAAACATTTGCTATAGAAGACTGATATTTTCCAGTTATAAATATCTTTTCAATTCCTTTTTCTTTTGCATATTTAGCAATTTGGCAATGATACTGTTCAGAATTATTTCCAAGTTCTCCCATGTCACCTAATATAATCCAAGGTCTGCCATTCATAGATATTAAGGAATCTATTGATGATTCAAATGAAGCTGGATTTGCATTATACGAACTATCAATAATGGTTGAACCATTAACTCCTTTTTTAATCGAGAATCTTCCATCCACATCTATTCTATTTTTATAACCATCAATAATATGCTGTGATGATGCACCAGCTTCCATAGAACATGCAATCGAGGTTAGAATATTGTCAAGGAGATATTTCTGTTGGTCTTTTACATCTAAATCGAATGTTTCGTTTTTTGATGTACTTATCGTTACTATGTTATCTCTTTTGTTGCTAATATAATAATCAGCTATTTGACTTTGAGAAATAGTTTTTAAAATATGTTGCTCGCAGATTTTCTCCCATCTAGAAAAATATTTATCATCTTTATTAAGAATAACTATTTTTTTATAACTCTGATTTACAAATATTTCTTCTTTACAAGTTAGTATGTTGTCAATAGTTTTAAAACTATCTAAGTGAGCAGGAGATACATTTAATAATGTAACTATTTTAGGTAAAGCTATATTTGCTAAATAATTTATATCTCCGACTTTACTTGCACCCATTTCAAGAATACAAAATTTATGATGGTTTTTAAGTTTAAATATTGATAAGGGTAATCCAATTTGATTATTATAATTACCATGGCTTGTTATGGTTGGTTTATATTCATTCAACATTGAGCCTATTAGACTTGTTACAGACGTTTTTCCATTAGTTCCTGTTATACCAATTGAAAGAGGTCCAATTAAATTTAAATAATGAGAAGCTATTTGACCAAGTGAGGTTTCAGTATTTTTAACAATGATTTGCGGGACATCTTTAAATTTTCTTTCAGTTATCAGTGCACTTGCTCCATTTTTAAAAGCATCGCCTATATAATCATGGCCATCAAAATTTTTCCCTCTAATGGCAACAAACAAGTTACCTTTTTTAATATTTCTAGAATCAATAGATATACCATTAAATTCCATATCAGAGTTAGCTGATAATACGCCCAGAGCATTTTCCAGTTGAGACAGCAAGCCTTTCATTTTAATCCGATCTTGAGTGTCTTGAGATCATTATGTTTAATAATATGTTTTTTATATAATATATCATTTTCATTACCCTTTCCTGCTATAACAATAAAATCATCTTTATGAGCCAAGGATATTGCTTTATAGATAGCTTTTTGCCTTGAAGGAATAATAGATAGATTATGTTTTATTTTAATGCCCGCCTTGATGTCATTTATAATTTTCATAGGTCTTTCATTCCTAGGATTATCATCTGTTAAGATTATATGGTCAGAAAAAGTTGAAGCTATCTTACCCATTTTTTTTCTTTTCCAAACATCTCTGTCTCCCCCACAACCAAATACTATAATAATTTTACCACCAGTATATGTGGAATGAGATAATATGCTTTTTAAGAGAACTAATAAAGAACTAGGTGTATGCGCATAATCCACAACATATGTTCCCTTATATTTAGTTTTTATAAAGTTATTTCTCCCTTTAACAGCTTTAAGTTTAGTAAAAATATCTAGAATTTTTGTTTTTGATAACTTTTCTAATTTAAGAATTTGAAGAATGACGGCAAGATTATAATAGTTCGAAATAGTATTTTTTAAGATAAGGTTTTTATGATTAAGGTCTAAGTCAGAAGAATAAAAATGTTTCACTGATTTTGATGAGATTAATTTAAGATTATTCATAGTATATGGGCAATCTTTATTTAGGAATATATGTCCCTTAGTTGCATTTAGTAATTTTATTTTAGCTTGAACATAATTTTTAAATGATTGATGATAATCTATATGATCTCGATTAATATTTGTCAGAATGCTCATATTGAATATAATATCATCCAATCGCCCCTGATCTAATCCTTGAGAAGAACACTCAATAAGAACAGTTTTTACTTTCTCCTCTTTAAATTTTTGTAAATACTTAAATAAAATATCAATTCTTGGTGTTGTATAATTTGTTTTATTTAACCTTGGATAAATACCATTACCTTCGCTTGATATGACACCAATTTTCTTTTTGCATAAGTGTAAACTTTGCGCCAGCAAGTGAAGTTGTGATGTTTTACCATCTGTGCCAGTAATTCCGATTACTTGTGTATTTTTTAATGGATGATTATAAATATAGTTAAGAAATTTATTATGATTGGTGGCTAAATATTTATTATATAAAATTGGCAAATTTTTTTTTAATAATAATTTATTAATTTTAATATCGGCTATAATTGCTGACGCTCCGTTATCAATAGCTTAATTAATATATTTATATCTTTTAGATGAGGATGTATTGATTGATATAAATATTCTTCGTGTACAAGAGTCTTTACTATACCAAA